>OGDN01004607.1_pt1 | contig 12030 bp, 7 predicted proteins | sample 1570271 | NCBI WGS metagenome assembly OGDN01 (sample SAMEA4384481, study PRJEB24528) | human gut metagenome | reverse complement strand
TCCCTGACTTTTTCAACATCGGAACCATAAGCGACACCAACTTTTACGGAATAACGAGCCCAGTTGTTGGTGTGCGTCAGGTTGGTAAGAGAGTTGGAGAGCAGAGTGGCGTTAGGAATAATAACGCTGGCGCGGTTAAATGTTTCAACTTCCGTTGCGCGGATGTTGATTTGTTTGACTTTTCCTTCTTCTAAAAATACGGTTTTATCGCTCAGCAAGACCGCCTCATTCACATCATGAGTGATCAGTACCATAGTCATACCAAGCTCATCCTGAATCTTAGAGAAGTCCATTTGAAGACGACTGCGAGTCATAAAATCCAAAGCGCTAAAGGGTTCATCCAAGAGCAGCAAATCCGGTTTTGCAATAATTCCTCGAGCTAACCCAACTCGCTGAGCCATGCCCCCTGATAGCTCGGAGGGATACAGCGCTTCTACTTCAGGCAAGCGCACAAGCTCAAGAACTTCTCTAATTCTTTGCTTGCGTTCTTCTTCCGGCAGGTGACGAATAGCCAATGAAAGGTTTTCCTCCACCGTCTTCCAAGGTAAAAGACGAGGATCCTGAAAAACCAAGGAAAGTTTCGGGCTGCTGACAGGACGTCCTGCTTCGTCAAAAAAGGAGATCTCCCCGGCATCGCGTTCTTCCAAGCCGGAGATCACTTTTAATAGCGTTGTTTTTCCACAACCGCTTTTTCCTAACACGGCCGTCAACTTTCCGGGCTCAAGATTCAAGGAAAAATCTTTAAGCGGAGATACTACTCTCCCTCTAGACTGAAAGGACTTACAAATCCCTTTTAGTGTGACACCCGTTACCATTTGCTTTTCATCCACGGAGTCAGACGTTTTCCAAACAGTTGAAATAATTGGTCTCCAAAAACTCCCAGAACGGCAATGCAAAGAATGCCCACAAAAACTTTATCAGTTCGAGACATTTCACTCGCATCTCCGATGAGATATCCAAGACCGGAACTTGCCGCGATTAATTCTGCACCGACCAAAGCTCTCCAAGAATAACCAAAACCCAGTCTCAGGCCTGTAAAAATATTAGGAAGGGACGCCGGAAACTCGATGTGTTTAAAACGCTCCATCCGGTTGAGCCTAAGCATGAAAGCAAGCTCTTTATAGGACTTATCGATTTGCTTAAAACCCGAGAATACATTTAAATAAATCGGAAAAAAGCTCGCTAGAAACACAATAGAGAGCTTTGCCGCCTCTCCGATTCCGAGCCAAAGAATCAAAAGCGGAATAAGTGAGAGCGGAGGTATAAAACGAAGGGCCTCCAATAACAGCTTTGCTCTTTTCTCAGATGCAGGCGAATAATAAAAGAAATACGCCAGAGGGATCGCAACGAGCATTGCAAGGAAAAATCCTCCGAATACTCTGCCCGCACTGGCTGCTATATGTTTCCAGAGCTCACCGCAGACGAGAAGCTCAACAAAACTACTCCAGACCTTTTCCGGCGACGGCAGCAGAAACTCGGGAAACAAGCCAAAATGTGAAACAGCTCCCCATACCAGCAAAAGAATAGCCGGCACCTCAATAAGATTTAGAAAGTTTTTCACCTTTGAGAGCCCCCTTGAAAGGCTCATTATAACTAAATTTAATGAGAATAATTATTATTTACACTTTATAACTTAACAGGCGAGACGGATACTTCCTCAGTGGCTCCCTCTTCCGAGGTGAGCTTGCCGTTTTCTTCAGTCGTTCCTTCGGTAACTTCCGCAGCTTCATTCTGCTGAAGTTTTGAGTCAATCAGCTGTCTTTTTTCCAACTCTTCGGGAGTGATAATCGTGAAAAGACGAACTACCTGAACAACGCCCGGCACTCTCGAAGCAATCTTGGAAATGATTTCGGCTTCTGTTTGAGTGACTGTTCCCAGCAGATAACAAATTCCTCTATCGACAACTACTTTTATAGAGGTTAAGGTTACTTGTTTGTTATCCAGAAGAGCCGCTCTGACCTTACTTGCTGTAATGGAATCATTCATCCTTGTCGTCAGAGAAGAATTAGCCTGCACAGCGAGCTCGTTATATACCTTATTGACCTCATTAATAGACTTCACGATTTCAGTGGCTTTCTGCTTACTGGCTTCGGAGTCTATTTCACCGCTCAACAGAACATTTCCCTCATAGGAAGTTGTGGTGATATGACTGGAGGCAAAATTTGTCTGACTGAGGTGCATGGCTGACTTTGCTTCGATAACGCCATCGTTTGCCACCGCCCCGGCACTTCTCCTATCCGCGGCAACGGAAACTCCTGTGACAGCTGCTGATCCAATTAATACCGGCGCGCAAGCAGTCGACATCAAAAGGGAAGAAGTAACAAACAACAAAATAGCGATACGAGAAGGTTTCATTTTGGACCGTTACTGTTTAGTTAGTAGGGCAGTTCGCCTGCATCTGCTCCATTTTACTTATGAAACTTCGATTTTCATGAGTTTAGAAGTCGCTCACCTCTTAATTTATTGAAAAATTTTTCCAAAACGCCAACTCAGACAAGTTATCAACAGAGTTATTAACAAGATAACTATTTGTTTATTTATTATTATTTTAAAATTGAACAAAATTTTTAAACACAATTGAGTTTAAGCCGTTTGAGTAGCTAATCTTTGTAGTTATTCACGCTATAAAACAATCAATACACAATATCCTTTATTAATCTATTAATGAAATGTGTATTAATAGAGTTTCAGAAAAATGTTAATAAGTTAAATTTATCTAATGTATTCAGTAAATTAAATAAGCGATAACTTAGTTCAAAATTCCCAAACAGCCAGTAAATTTATGTGGACAAATCGAGCTCCCTGCGTTTCATTATCTCTTTTTCCACGTCTTTTCCACAAAACTCAAAAAGATTCGCGATTGTTTTGTTCATAAATAACCAGTTTCTTTCACTAAATCCGGAAAGTTGAGTTTTTAACGCTGTTAGCAAAGCACCAACTTAATTCTTATATTAATTATTAATAGATATAGTATTAATAGCTTAAGAAATTATTGTTGATAACCTATATTTGTCTTTTATAAACAAATAATTATGTTGTTGATAAAGGGCGATAAAACCTGCTGACTACTAACTAAGAGCAGTTAACAAGATAGACCCTCTCGTTTTTATTCACAACTAAAGCCAGAAGTTATTCACAATTTTTCCCAAAAAGAAGGTTCAGATTTGATCAAGCAATTGATTGGGTTGTAAGGTTGTTTTAGAGAAATTAGTTTGATGCCGCTTTTGAATAAGAGCCAAAACAGCCAGACCTTCACAGGCCGAGGCCAATGAAGGAGTTTTTTGGAAGGAATATTAAAAAAAACGAGTTAAATCGAAGTTTAATTCGGTGCAAATAGTTAGTTATAAGAGTTAAAGCCAACTTTAATTATTTAGATTTAAAAGAAAAGGCCGGCATAGCCGACCTTCATGAAGCGAAACTAGAGACTAGGTATCGATATTTCCCGCTAACAAGGCGTTGTCCTCGATAAATCTTCTTCTCGGTTCAACCTCATCTCCCATTAATTTTGTGAAGACTTGGTCTGCCGCAATGGCGTCTTCAATTCTCACCTTAAGAAGGCTGCGTTTGGTAGGATCCATTGTGGTTTCTTCCAGCTCTTCAGCCTTCATCTCACCAAGCCCTTTATAGCGTTGCATCTTTTTAACGCCGGCTTTGCCGATCTTCAGAATGAACGAAATGGCTTCGCTGAAGTTGGAGATTGGCTGAATGGTTTCCTTGTTGTTCGTCGTTCGTACTAAGCAGGCACCCTCATGCAGCAGGTTCTTAAAGGTAACGGATGCAGCTGTCAAAGTCAGATAATCCGGCGTTTCAATGAAAGCCGGTGTAATTCTGCTTTCGATGATATTGCCAAAATGAGTGCGTTTAACAATAATCGTCGGAATGTTTTCTTCTACAGCGTAGCCGAGAGAAATCGCCGGATCAGTTATCTTAGCAACCAGCTTCTCAATTGAATCAGCAGCTGCTTTGTCTGAAGATAAGTCAATCGTTGCGCCTGCAGCAATTGCTGTAAGGACGCTGGCATCAACAAAGCGAGAGAACTTAGAAATAATATTCTGGGCGTCGCTGTAGGCTAAGAAGTATTCCTTCAGTTTGTCGCCGGAAATTCCCTGTTTGTTCTCAAAGGCTTCTTTAGAAACGTAAAGATTAGTTCCTGTAATGCCCTGATCTACGAGGAATGTATAAAGTTCTTTATCGTCTTTGATGTATTTCGTCTTCTGACCGTATTCAACTTTGTACAGCGGAGGCTGAGCGATATAAACATGACCTCCTTCAATGAGTTTCGGCATTTGACGATAGAAAAGCGTCAGCAGCAGAGTACGGATATGCGCACCGTCCACGTCAGCATCCGTCATGATGATGACACGGTCGTAACGCAGTTTATCCAGATCAAATTCATCACCGATACTGGTACCTAGGGCTGCGATTAAGGTTGCAATCTGCTCACTGGAAATCAGTTTCTCGATTCGTGCTTTTTCAACGTTAAGGACCTTTCCTCGCAAAGGCAGGATAGCCTGGAAAGAACGGTCACGACCCTGTTTTGCAGAGCCGCCGGCGGAGTCACCCTCCACGAGGAAGACTTCGCAGAGAGAGCGGTCTCTTTCCGAACAATCAGCCAATTTACCGGGAAGGCCTGCCGAGCCAAGCAGACCTTTTCTGCGTGTTGTTTCTCTGGCTTTTCGTGCTGCTTCTCTGGCACGGGCAGCGTCCATAATCTTTTCGCAGATGATTCTTGCGTCTTTAGGATTTTCTTGGAGGTAGCTTTCCAAAGCGGTTCTGACTACTTGCTCTACTGCAGGGCGGGCTTCGGAGGAGACCAATTTATCCTTTGTCTGAGAACTGAATTTCGGTTCAGGCATTTTCAGCGATAAAACGCAGGTTAAGCCTTCGCGAATATCCTCACCGGTGAGGTCGATCTTCTCTTTCTTTGCAAATTCAGATTCCTCAATATAACGTTTGATGACAGCTGTCATCGCACTTCTTAAACCGTTGACATGCGTTCCGCCGTCTTTTTGAGGAATATTGTTTGTGTATGCGAGGAAATTTTCCGTGTAGCCGTCGGTCCACTGCATGGCGACTTCGACGTTGATGTTTTCCTCCGGATTCACTGTAACTGTCTTGTTGGTATAAAAACAGTTGTCATGGATTTTTGTTTTGTCTCTGTTAATAAAATCGACAAAACCGCTCACACCTCCGGCGAATTGGAAAACTTCGTCTTTTCCTTTTCTTAAGTCTGCCAAGTGGATCTTGACACCGTTGTTGAGGAAAGAGAGTTCTCTAAGGCGTGAGGAAAGAACTTCGTAGTGGAAATCAACGGTACCGAAAATTTCCGCATCCGGTAAAAATTGGACTTCGGTGCCGCGTCGATCGGTAGCTCCGCTGACGTGCATCGGAGAGATTTCAACCGGGCCGGTGGGAGTCTGAACTTTCTCAGTGAGTCTGTCCTGAAGAACACCTTTTTTGAAGTTTAAGTAGTGCTCTACCCCTTCTCTGCGTACAGTGAGCTTTAACCAGGAAGAAAGAGCGTTAACGCAAGATACGCCTACGCCGTGGAGGCCTCCGGAAACTTTATAGCTGTTTTGGTTGAATTTTCCGCCTGCATGGAGCTCTGTAAGAGCGATTTCAGTCGCACTTCTTTTTGGTTCGTGCTTGTCGCTCATTTTTACATCGGTCGGAATACCACGTCCGTTATCAACGACGGTGATGGACTCATCGCGATTGATGGTGACGTTAATGTGATCAGCATAACCCGCCAAGGCTTCATCGATCGAATTATCGACGACCTCAAAGACAAGGTGATGAAGTCCTGTTCCGTCAGACGTATCGCCGATGTACATGCCGGGACGCTTACGAACAGCCTCCAGACCTTCTAATACCTGAATTGCGTCCTCTCCGTAGCTTTCTTCGGCAGAGTAATTCTTGTCTTGCATTTCACTCATTATTTGGCTTACCTAATATTCTGACCGTGAATTCAAAGTTAAATTTTCATGGGCATCACGACAAACTTGAAGTTGTCGTTATCCGGCATTCTGATTAAAGCCGGATTTTTCTGTTCGCCCAGAGAAATTCTGACTGAGTCGTTCTTCAATACATTCAAAACTTCGATGAGGTAGGCGACATTAAAACCGATTTCAATCGGAGAGCCACTGTATTCAACGGAGATTTCGTCTTCGGCTTCCTCCATGTCCGCATTGTTGGCAGCGACATTAAGGTGGCCCGGTGTAAGGTTCCAGCGGACTCCCATAAGTTTGTCGGCTGTTAAAGTTGCGACTCTCTGGAGTGAGCTCAATAATTCCTGACGTCCGACTCTGAATTCTTTTTCATTGTGTTCGGGAATGACTCGCTGATAGTCCGGGTAACGGCCTTCAACAAGCTTGGACAATATCTCAATGCCGACGAATTTAAATTTAATCTGGCGTTCGGAAATGTAGACCTCAATGGGATCTTGAGAGTCGGGAATCAGACGAACGAGTTCTTTAACCGTCTTTCTCGGCAAAATAGCATCAAGTTTCTTATCTGCTGTTTTTTCCGCTTCAACATCACAAAGTGCGAGTCTGTGACCGTCGGTTGCAACGCCTCTCACTTTATTGTTTTCTGCACAGATATAAACGCCGTTCAAGAAGTAACGGACATTGTTGACTGCACAGGCAAAAGAGACCATGTTCAGGAGATATTTGAAACGAAGGCAGCTCATCGTAAAAGCATGTTCCAAATCTACTTCAGTAATGACTGGGAACTCTTCTGCGCTGATTGTTTGGAGTTCGAACTTACTCTTACCGGAGCTCAGGACTACGTGATCACCTTTCTTTGAGAAAGAAAGCGGATTGGTGTCGGGAAGCGTCGCCAGAATATCCGTCAGCTTTCTTGCTGAAATCGTCGTAGACATTTCTGAATTTTCTTCACCTATTTCCGCAACAGTCAGGATTTGGAGATCGAGGTCGTTTGCGACTAAGGTTACCTGCTTGCCTTTTTGAACAAACAAGATGTTCGAAAGGACCGGCAAAGGCTGTTTTCTCTGTACAACACCGCTTACTGCCTGAATAGGCTTAAAGATATTTTCTTTTTTGGAGTTAATGAATACAGAGGTTCCGGCCGTTTTATCAATGCCTTCACTTGCGGCAGCAGGTCCGTTTTCTAACTTAGTTTCATTCATTATCGATCTCCGTTAGTTCCAGTTTTTTAAATCTTGTTCAATCAAATGAAGCGTGTGATTCAGCTCTTGATTCTGAGCACGTTCCTTTGTGATTTTCTTAACAGCATATAAAACGGTAGCGTGGTCTCTTCCGCCGAATGCGTATCCGATCTCAATAAGACTCTTCTGAGTCAGCTCTTTTGCCAGATACATCGCTATTTGGCGCGCATATGCGACATTGGCCACTCTTCTCTTTGAGTGCATATCCGCAATTTTGATACTGAAATGCTCAGCAGTGGACTGCTGAATATTTTCAATTGAGATACGCCCTGTCCCTGTAATTCCCTGCAGAGCCTCTTTGGCAAGCTCCTCAGTGATAGGTTTTTTAAAGACTTCCGCACGCATAATCACGCTATTAAGAGCACCCTCGAGCTCTCTAATATTCGTGTTTAAACGAGTAGCAATAAGGTAAGCAACTTCTAACGGAAGTTTGACGCCCTGTTGTTTGGCCTTCTGTAAAAGAATCGCGGCTCTTAATTCAAACTCGGCGGGCTCAATGGAGACGGATAGACCGGCTCCGAATCTTGAAATCAAACGCTCATCAAAGTCAGATAACTGGCGGGCATAGGTATCGCAGGTCAGAATGATCTGCTTGTTTTTTGGAAGCAGCGCTTCAAAAATATTAAAGAGACGCTGCTGTGTTCCGCCGCGCTTGCATAAAAACTGGACGTCGTCGATCAGAAGAGCATCGAGATTTCTGTATTTATTGTCAAACTTTTGAATCTTCTCGTCAGAGTAGCGGCCGCCAGCAGACAGAGAAACGACCTCATTAATAAAGCGGTTCGCTGAGATGCACAAAAGATTGGTGTTCGGATTGTCCTCGAGGATCTTTCGGCCGACCGCGTGCATCAGGTGCGTTTTTCCTAAACCGACGCCGCCATAAATAAATAAGGGATTGCAGCGCTCGCCGGGAAATTCCGCAACTAACATTGCCGAACTTCTTGCGACACGATTAGCGTTTCCGATCACAAAAGTGTCAAAAGTCAGACCGGAGTGAAGACCGCACTTGGTCGCAATTTCGTCAATGGACTTAGGAGCTTTTTCCTCTTCCGGGAGAGTATTGGCAGGCCCGGGCAAAGGCTCGGAAATCATCGCGCCTTTGTTGGGGTCTTTCACCGTTATTTTAAGTTTTATCTCACGGCCGCAGATTTCAGAGGCTTTTTCCTCAATATCTTTTTCATACTGCGCCTTGATGAATTTACTATGGGGAACAGAGGGTACACTAATATTAATAATGTCAGGCTCGCTGTCCTCAGTGAATTCAACCTTTCCAAACCACGGAACGAAGACTTCTTCAGGAATAGTATTCTTGAGAAAGGCTAACACCGACTTCCAAACTTCACGCATTTAAGTTTCCGAGAATAACTTGTCGACTCTAAGTCTATTTTCAAACTAAACGATCATTGTACCTTATTTGGCCTTCTCTCCTATTAAGATAATAGGGGTATAGGCGCTAAACACCGTCTAAAACGCCTTGAGCCCCGATTGCGTAATTTTTAAGACAGAACTGCTTACGAATAAGAAGAGCGCTCAAAAGGAAGGGCTTCATAAAAAGCCGTAACAAAATAATTTCTTTTAATTTGACAAGTTACGTTCTAATGAAGTCTAATATGTGGTTTCTCAAATTAGGGGATCGGTCCCCTAAAAGCATTAGTAATTTTAGTTTTTGCGGCCGTTCGCCTGGCCGATTTAAAAGGAATAAAAATGGCAACAAAACGTACATACCAGCCTTCTAAGGTTAAACGTGCTCGTACACACGGTTTCCTCGTTCGCAGCCGCACTCGCGGCGGCCGTAAGGTGCTTGCTGCTCGTCGTCGCAAAGGACGTCACGTTTTAGCTCTTTAATCCTTAAGGATTATTCAAATTAACGATGGCGTTAGGGGGCTGGGCTAATTCTTTTCCTCAAAAAGCAAAAATCAAGAAGTCTCAGGATTTTTTGACCGTTTTAAAAGCAAGAGGGAAAGGAGTCGTTAGACTTTCTGGACAATGGTTCGAGTTGAAGGCAGTCCTTACCCAAGGAAAAGTCTCCTCAAGATTCGGTCTTACGGTCGGAAAACATTTTTCTAAGCGTTCAGTAGACCGAAATCTGGTGAAAAGAATATTGAGGGAAGCCATTAGGCACTCGGTTCTTACTCATCCCGCTGAGTCCCCTTCCGCACTCCAAAGCCGAACATTCGTTCTCCGCTTAAAAAAGAAAGTTCCGGTGCCTGCAGAAGGCGCCTGTCTAAACTCTCTTAAAAAAGAATTATCGGAGGATGCGAACCGACTGTTGAGCCAGTTAGAGGCAAGAATTCAGGTTCTTGATCAAGGAAAAAAAGATGATTAAAAATCTCTGTCTTTTCATGATCAGGGGTTACCAGTTTCTTTTTTCGCCTTGGGTTGGCCACAACTGTCGGTTTCTTCCTACCTGTTCTCAATATTCCTATACATCCATACAGCGATTCGGTGCCCTCCGAGGAGTTTGGCTCACGTTTTTCCGAATTCTCCGCTGCAATCCCTTCGGGGGAAGCGGAATTGACGAAGTTCCTGACAAATTCAAGTGGAATTGTTGGTGCCGGGATTGTTGGGATCAGGAATCTCAGGCGTATTTTTTTCAATCTAAATTAGAGAAATCAAATCATGGGAAGTGATATTCAAAGAGCCCTCCTATGGATTCTTTTCGGTCTTTCCGCCTTTATGCTGTACGACCGTTGGGAAGTCTACAACGGCCGCCCGTCTTTCTTCGGGGCTGAAACCCAGCAGGTTGCGACGACGGAAGCACCTAAGAATGAGGCAGCCCTTCCGAGCCAGTCGCAGACAGCATCTCTGCCTGCTGAAGCTAAAACAGCAGTGAAGGCTGAGCCGATTCAGGTTGAAACAGACCTCCTCAAGCTTTCCTTTGATCCAGAAGGTGCCGTCATCATCGGTTCTGAACTTCGAAAAGAAAAACAGACCATTCCTTGGACGGATACCGGCCTTGTCGGCATGATTCTCGGAAACAAGGCTGAAACGCCTGCTGATGTGGTTCTTTTTACGGAACAAAAAGGAAGAACTTATTTAGCGCAGACCGGTTTAATCGGCGGTCCTTACCCGACTCATAAGACTCAATTTAAATTAGTCCCCGGTCCGCTCAAGATGGCTGACGGTCAGGACAATCTCACCGTTAAGTTTGAAGGCGAATCCGGCGGTGTTAAAGTCATTAAGAGCTTCACGTTCGAACGCGGTCATTACGGCATCAAAGTTTCTCATGAAGTGGTTAATAACACGGCATCCGAGATCAAGCCGTCTGTTTACTATCAGCTGACTCGCGACGGTGAAAAGCCTGAAGGCGAAAGCACCATGGTCAACGCCTATACCGGTGCCGCTGTTTACACCGATAAGGATAAGTTCCAGAAGGTCAGTTTCTCTGACATTGCCGACGGGGATAAAGATTTCCAGGCAAAAGCAGATAACGGCTGGATTGCCATGATTCAGCACTACTTCGTCTCTGCTTGGGTTCCGACACAAGGCGTAGAACGTGAAAACTACACGAATACGGTAGGCGAGAAGCTTTATGCCGTAGGAAGCATCCAGCAGATGGATACGATTGCGCCTAACTCCTCTAAGACAATCGAAGCAACGCTCTACTCCGGTCCTCAGGATCAGACCCGTCTTGATGCTATTGCTCCGGGGCTGTCCTTAGTTGTGGATTACGGCTGGCTCACTTTCTTAGCTAAACCGATTTACTGGCTTCTTTCCTTCCTTTACGGAATTGTCGGTAACTGGGGCTGGGCGATTGTTCTGCTGACCTGTATCGTTAAGGCCATTCTCTATCCGCTCTCCTTGGCCGGCTACCGCTCTATGGCTAAGATGAAAGATCTCGGTCCGCGTATGAAAGCGCTTAAAGAGAAATACGGCGACGACAAGCAGCGTCTTAACATGGCAATGATGGAGATGTACAAGACAGAGAAGATCAATCCTGTCGGCGGCTGCCTCCCGATTGCATTGCAGCTTCCCGTCTTCTTAGCCTTGTACTGGGTGCTTCTGGCTTCTGTTGAACTGAGAGATGCTCCTTGGATTTTCTGGGTTACTGACTTGGCAGCTCCCGATCCTTGGTTCATTCTTCCGATTCTTATGATCATCACGATGGTCATTCAGTTCAAACTGAACCCGACCCCTCCTGATCCTGTCCAGGCAAAAATGATGGCCATTATGCCGTTTGTCTTCGGTATTATGTTTATCTTCTTTGCCTCCGGTTTGGTCCTTTACTGGCTTGTCAACAATATCTTGTCGATCATTCAGCAATATGTTGTGAACAAACAAATAGAGGCAGACAGAATAAAACGGCAGTCTAACTAATAAAAATCGGGTCCTTCTCTCTGAGTCGGACCCGAAATTTTTTTTGCGCCACTTTTGTTTTTATTTTTTTTGCCAATAAACCAAAAGCAGAATCGGCCAGACCCAAACACTGATGATCCAAAGAATTAAGGAGACAGCGGTCACAGGTTTGGTCGAATTTCGGGTAATGAAACAAAGTATTCCTGCACCGAGCACAGACCATGCAAGGATTAAAATGTAGGCCGTTGCTCGGGCAGTGTAAGAGTCACCGATGAAGCTGCCTACCCAGGCGGCGATCGGGAGTGCGATTAGGACAGCGATTGCGGCTCCGACTAGACGGGACAATTCGTTGTTATTCTGCTTCAAACTCATTCTTAGGTATCTAAATGTCTTTAGTGAAAACTTCACCAATCATAGCAATAGCAACCGGAAACGGAAACGCGGGTGTTGGTATCGTTAGAATCTCCGGCGAGGAAGAAGACGTCAAAGCTCTTTTCCAGAAGATGTTCCCGGGAAAAGAAATAAAACCTCGCTACGCAGAATTG
>OGDN01004603.1_pt1 | contig 12037 bp, 10 predicted proteins | sample 1570271 | NCBI WGS metagenome assembly OGDN01 (sample SAMEA4384481, study PRJEB24528) | human gut metagenome | reverse complement strand
GCAGTCGTCCGCAACGTCGTGACGATCCGCGACGCAGCAGGGCGTCCGGCAATCTATGCGGTCAACCTGCAAGAGGGCTACCTGCTGATCTCCGCCACCAAACGCTGCTATCCTATCCTGGCGCAGATCGACCGCGGCACCTTCACACTCGACCGCGAACCGAGCGGGCTGGACGTCGTCTTGCAGGAGATGACCGAGACGATCGAGGCCGCACGCGACTCCGCCGCCGTCTTCGACTGCCGCTCCGCATGGCTTCCCTACGAAGAGCGCACCCGCCCCGAACGGGTACAAACGCGAATGACCGACGACGAGTTCTACGACATCCAGAACGAATGGTATGGAAAATGGTTCGCGGAAGGGGCAGACACGTACCGTTTGGCCTCCAAACCGGATGAAATGCCCGAAGATGCCTACCAGCGTTTCTGCGAAACCGCTATCGGCGACGACGCTTGGGTCGACACCCCCTACAACTGCATGGAATCGGGAGTTATTACGGTCAAGTACCATGAATCGGAAACAAAGAAAGGTCCGTTCCTCACGACGAAATGGGGACAAAGGAATGGGTACAATGCCCTATTTGAGAATAAGGATCAACCGCTGGGCTGTGTAACTATTGCCGTCGGCCAACTGATGCGCTACTACCAACACCCCGCCTATTTCGGCTGGTCGGACATGCCCGACGAAACGAGCAATACGACCCTCACTTCTTTTCTGACGCAATTGCACGGAGAACTGCGCGTAACCGACGGCGGATCGAGCAATATCGACCATGCGAAACGGGTTCTCGAAAGTTACGGATACAGTTGCTCGAAAAGGAGTCATAACGCCTCGACCGTCTATACGATGCTGAACAGCAATCTTCCTGTCTACACCCAAGGGCAGGACAAACCTCGCGACGTGGGTCACGCTTGGGTGGTCGACGGCTCCAATTCGATAACCGCCTATACGGAATACAAGTTATATGCGCTGAACAACGGTCTTCCGCGACCGTGGTATGTCGAACTCGATTCCGAAAGAGTCTATCACTCGCAAAATGTCTTCTTCCACATGAATTGGGGACAGTACGGATTGTATAACGGATGGTTCTTGGATACCAGAATCTCGTTTAAAAATAATAAAAACGAGATATGCAACTACTCTTCCAATAGGAAAGATCTGCTGATAACGGATTTTTAACCTCACAAAAATGAAATCGATGAAAAAATACATAATACCACTTATCGCCCTGACCGCCCTGACCGGCTGGGGTTGCGAAGAGGAAATGGTCGGCGGCGATTGGGACTACAAAGATGCAATGATTCTCGTCGGTCAGGAGTTGATCTATGCGCACAACCACACGGTCGAACTCCCCGCACAACAGTGCTCGATCGATCTGCAAATCGTCTCCGAGGGAATATCCGGACAATCATCGATAGATGCCGACCACTTCGGCCAGAACCTCCCCGATGCATTCTCCCTCACGCTCCTGACGCCTCGTCACGAGGCCGAGATATACGACTACATCGTCGATTCCTGGGGCGTAGAACACAAAGAGTGGCCGCGCTACATGCAAACCATCCGGATAACCGCTACGGAAAACCGATTTATCATCCCGCGAATCATGCGGTGCCGCCTTTGGACGGAAAGTCCTCAGGTCGGTGCCGCCGACATCACCATCCGGCAGGCGGGAGCGAAATAACGAACACCTAATTATGAAAAAGATATTCGCCATACTGATTGCGCTGTCGGCACTCTCGAACTTCTCCTGTAAGGAAAAAGAAGAGGAGTACACCGAAGGGGGTCTTGTCTTCGGTGGAATCTATATGCTCGACGGGCAACAGCTCGTGGAAACCGACGGATACATTCTCGAACTGCCGGCCGAACAAAACACCGTCGAGTTACGAATCGTTTCGAAAGGTGTTCAAGAGTTCGGTATCGGAGGATACCCGATGTCCGGACTCGGAGAATACAAGGTCGAAGGATTCACCATAAAGGTCACCCCCGATCCGGCATCGGAGAAGTTGGAAATCTACGACTACATCGACGTAGAATACAAAGGCGAACAGCACCGTGTTCCACGTTATCTCCAAACGCTTCATCTCGGCGCCGACACGAACACCGGACAGCAAAAGGAGATCCGGATACGGTTCATCACGAACATTCCAAACTATTGGATGGAGTGGAGTCAACTCACCGTCCGGCAGGCGGGCAGATAAAGGAAAAAGGAGCCTTACGACTCCTTTTTTCATGCTGCAAACAGATCGTTCCCGACCTTTTCGTCGAATCTTTTCTCCGTCTTCTCACCTCGGCAGAGCCCGCGCAAGCGCAGCTCTGCACCCGCCTTAACGAAACCGGCCCTTACCGCAGCACGATGTCGCTCTGACCGCCCAGGCGGCCGTCGGCATAGACCTCGACGCGGTAGGTTCCGGCCGTGAAGCCGGCGCCGTCGTTGTAGTAGACGCCCACGGCCAGGTCTTCATTCTGGTAGTCGACGTCGCGCGAAGCGGTGTAGGTCAGCCGCTCGCCCTCGAACTCGAAGGTCGCCGCCGATGCATTGGACTGCACGTACCCGTCGGGCGAGGTGATGCGCACGTAAACCGTCCGTTCGCCCGGCTCGGCCAGGTCGTTGCCCGCCAGCGTGAATTCGACGCGCAGGCGCGAGGCGTTCTTCACGCGCGACACCTCCTTGTCGCGCGCGTTGAGCGGCACGAGCCGGATGCCCCGTGCGCGGATCACCGCACCCTGACGTACCTTGGTGCTCAACTCCGAAGCCTTCTCCTCAGCCACTTCGGCACGCAGGTTGGCCGACGAAATCTCCTTGCGGTAGGAGACGTTCTCCTTGATCAGGTTCTTGTTGAGCGTATTAAGCGAATCAATCTGACGCAGATAGCCGCGCATGATCGTCCGCATGGTTCCGATCTCCTTCTCGTACTTCTTGATCTTGGCGTAGCTCCACGAACGCTCCTTGGTGAGCCGCTCCATGAGCGAATCGGCGCGGCTGCGTTCGAGACCGAGGCTCTGCGAAATGCTGTCATTCGAAATTTGAAGGTTGTCGAAATCCTCCATCAGGTGCGAGAGGTTGCTCTTGATCGAATCGCGGTCGACCAACAGCAGATCGTACTCCTCCTGCTGCTGACGGTGGATATTGAAGTAGAGGATCGACAGCGCGGCCAGGATGACGGCCAGGATGACGATGATCGTCTGGTAACCGCGGATCGATTTGGCGCTCTTCGGAGCCTCCATTCGATCGTCGTCCTCGTACTGCGACGGATTATAGTCTTTATTCTCTTCCATAACGATACGGTTTTGGTCTCAAAGATAGAATTTTTTTCGGAAACGGAGAAATCACACCGTCCCGATCGTCGCATCGAGCCACATCCTCAACTCCCCGACAAGCGCTTCGCGCCACGCGAACTCCCGTCGCAGGCCGAATCCGTGGCCGCCGGAGGGATAGAGATGCAACGCGGCGCCCGCACCCGCTGCCAGCAGGCATTCGGCATAACGGCACGCGCCGAGCGGCGTCACGGCGCCGTCGTCGGCCGCCGCGGCGAGAAAGGCCGGAGGCGCCGCCCGATCGATCCGGTAGAGCGGGGAACGGCGTTTGGCTTCCAGGCCGTGCAGCTCGCGGCCGAACATGCGCAGCATCGAAGGACGATGCGCGAACTCCTCCTCCATGCTCACCACGGGATAAAACAGCAGCTGGAAATCGGGACGCCGCGCCGCAGGCTGCGCGAGTGCCGCGCAAGCCGCCAGATAACCGCCGATCGAGGCGCCCAGCACACCGGTCTTCACGCCGCCGAAACGATTGCGCAGCAACTCCGCGGCCCGTTCGACATCCTGCTGCGGAAGCGCCGGATCGCCTTCGGGCAGACGGTACTTCACCACACCGGCGGCGATGCCGTGTGCAACGAACCATTCGGCGAAGGCAACCCCCTCGTGTTCCGTGTTGACCTTACCGAATCCGCCGCCCGGACAGATCGCGACGGCCGCGCGCGGCGCGCCGTCCGGTTCGAAAAGCAGCAACGTACCGCCGCACGCCTCTTCCGCGCGTGCGACCGCTTCCGATGCCGACACCTCCCGCTGCGATCCGCCGCGGCCCTCCGCCAAATCGATCTGCGTCAGTTTCATCTTCACCTGATTTTGCTGGTCAACGGATATTTCAGCCCCTTATACCCCGTGATATAGGCATTGACGCTTCCCACGCGGATGGGCGATTCGAGGTGAAGGGGAATCTTGTTCTCGTCGTCCGACAGCCAGATGAAGAACTCCGATCCGTCGGTGAACGAGAAACTCTCGGAGGTGCCGATCTGGCAGGCGAACTTCAACGTGTTGAATTTCCCCATGTTGCGGATTTTCTTCACCTCGCGCCCCTCGAAGCGGTAGCGCAAATGGCGGATCGTATCTTCGAGCACCATCTGCAAGACACGCTGCTCGCCGACGCGGAACGACGCTGCGTCGGCGCTGCGCATGTTGAAAAAGAGCGACACGGCGTCCATGCTCACGTCGGTGAGCGCCATCTCCTTCCGGTTTTCGGGCAGCGTGCGCCGCTGCCAGCGGGTCGCCACGCGCCGCGCCGGCCAGTCGTAGTCGAACCGGCTGCGGAAGGTATAGCCCCCTTCGTGGATATCGCTCGTGAATCGCACGGTGCGCAGCGTCGCGGTATCGACCCAGATGTTGTACCGGTCGTCGAGCGAGAAGAACCACCGGAACGAGGCCAGCGTCTTGCCCTGTCCGAAGACGTTATAGACGGTCTGTCCGTCGAGTTCGACCTCGGAGGTACGCACCACGACGGTAGCCACCTCCGTATTGGGCACCAGCTTGGCGCGGTAGCTGACACGGTAGAACAACTCTTCGCCGGGCACGTAGATCTGTCCCGCGGCGGAGAATATGCCTCCCGTCAGCAGAAAAAGTATGAGGATTCGTTTCATCGTAAGTTGTTTCATCTGTCATTCACCGTTTTCGTTAAGCCGAGTGCAGAGCCGCGCTTGCGCGAGCTTTGCCGAGGCGAGAAAATTAAGAATGAAATTCACCGGTTTTTGCCCGTTTTTCGCGGGAAATCGTATCTTTGCGGCATTGAAAGCGGGTATCTCCGCAGAAGTAAGTTTGAAAATAAGATTGGGCAGGTATGAATCCGAAGGTTGACAAATGGGTGCGTAAAGCCGGTTCGTGGTGCGAAAAGGCTTGTCCGCGAACCCGAAGCGGGTGGATCATGATCGCGTTGACGGCGGTCGTCATTGTGGCCGGTGTCGTGTGGCTGCTCCGTCCTCGAAGCGAGGCGGTGCACTATCCGATCGTGGCGGTCGAGCCGGTCGCCACGCAGAACGTGGAGATCTACGGCGAGTTCGTGGGGCGCATCCGTGCGCAGCAGTTCGTCGAGGTGCGGGCCCGCGTGGAGGGTTATCTCGAACGGATGCTCTTCCGCGAGGGAAGCTACGTGAAGAAGGGGCAGACGCTCTTCATCATCGACCCCAAGATCTACCGCGCCCGCGTGGACAAGGCCAAGGCGCAGCTCAACAAGGATCGCGCACTGGCCCAGAAGGCCGAGCGCGACCTGAAACGCATCCGCCCGCTCTATGCGCAGAATGCCGCCAGCCAGCTCGATCTGGACAATGCGACGGCCGCCTACGAGAGCGCGACGGCCAACGTGCTGATGAGCGAAGCCGACCTGATGCAGGCGGCCACGGCGCTGGGCTACACCACCGTACAGTCGCCCATCACGGGCTATATCAGCGCCAGCAACGCCGACATTGGAACCCTCGTGGGGCCGGGCGGCAAGTCGCTGCTGGCGACCATTGTCAAGAGCGATACGGTGCGTGTCGATTTCAGCATGACCGGCATGGACTATCTGCGCAGCAAGGAGCGTAATGTCAATTTGGGGCAGAAGGATTCCACGCGCCGCTGGAACCCCTACATCACCGTCACCCTGCCCGACAACTCGCGCTATCCGCTGCGGGGGCTGGTCGATTTCGCCGACCCGCAGGTCGACCCCGAGACGGGAACCTTCTCCGTGCGCGCCGAGATGCCCAACCCCGACCATATCCTGCTGCCCGGCCAGTTCACCAAGGTCAAGCTGCTGCTCGACGTGCGTGAGAACGCCGTGGTCGTACCGTCCAAGGCGATCGTGATCGAGAAAGGCGGTGCCTACATCTTCGTCGTGCGGCCCGACAGCGTCGTCGAAAAACGTTTTATCGAGACGGGGCCCGAGCTGGACAACAAGACGGTGGTCGAACGCGGTCTGCTCTCCGGCGAACGGATCGTCGTGGAGGGTTACCACAAACTCAATCACGGTATGCGCGTCGAGGCGGTCGAGCCCTGGCGCGACAATGGCGTGGCATCCAATTAACGACAGCCTATGAAGAGCGATTTCTTTATCGACCGGCCGGTCTTTTCGACCGTTCTCTCGGTCATCATCGTCATCGTGGGCGTCATCGGACTGGCGCTGCTGCCCATCGACCAGTATCCCAAGATCGTCCCGCCCGTGGTGAAGGTGAGCGCCTCCTATCCGGGCGCCAGCGCCCAGACCGTGACGCAGGCGGTGGCCACGCCGATCGAACAGGAACTCAACGGTACGCCGGGGATGCTCTACATGGAGTCGTCGTCGACCAACTCTGGCGGCTTCACCGCCACGATCACCTTCGACATCGACACCGATGCCGACCTGGCGGCCGTCGAGGTGCAGAACCGCGTGAAGCTGGCCGAAAGCCGACTGCCGGCCGAGGTGGTGCAGAACGGCATCTCGGTCGAGAAACAGGCGTCGAGCAAACTGCTGACGATCACGCTGCTGTCGTCGGATCCCAAGTTCGACGAAATCTACCTGAGCAACTACGCGACGCTCAACGTGCTGGACATGCTGCGGCGCGTGCCGGGCGTGGGCAGCGTCTCGAACGTCGGATCGCGCTACTACGCCATGCAGATCTGGGTGCTGCCCGACCGGCTGGCCAATCTGGGGCTGACGGTGCAGGACTTGCAGCGGGCATTGAAGGATCAGAACCGCGAATCGGCCGCCGGCGTGCTCGGGCAGCAGCCCATGACCGATCTCGATGTGACGATCCCCATTACGGCGCAGGGGCGTTTGTCGTCGGTGGGCGAGTTCGAGGAGATCGTCGTCCGCGCCAACCCCGACGGCTCGATCATCCGCCTGCGCGACGTGGCGCGCGTTTCGCTCGAAGCGTCGTCCTATAACACCGAGAGCGGTATCAACGGGGGAAATGCCGCGGTGCTCAACATCAACATGCTGCCGGGCGCCAACGCCATGGAGGTGGCCGACGCGGTGAAAGAGGCCATGGAGGAGATCAGCCGCAACTTCCCCGAAGGAATCTCCTACCAGATACCGTTCGACATGACGACCTATATCTCCGAGTCGATCCACCACGTCTATCAGACCCTGTTCGAGGCGTTGCTGCTGGTGATTCTGGTGGTCTTCCTTTCGTTGCAAAACTGGCGCGCGACGCTCATCCCGATCGTGGCGGTGCCGATCTCGCTGATCGGAACCTTCGGCGTGATGCTCGTCTTCGGGTTCTCGCTGAACATGATGACGCTGCTGGGCCTGATTCTGGCCATCGGTATCGTCGTGGACGACGCCATCGTGGTCGTTGAGGCCGTGGAGCGCACGATGGAAGAGGAGGGGCTCTCGCCTTACGAAGCCACCAAGAAGGCCATGAGCGGACTGGGAAGCGCCATCATCGCCACGTCGCTGGTGCTGTGCGCCGTGTTCGTCCCCGTGAGCTTCCTCTCGGGCATCACCGGCCAGCTCTACCGCCAGTTCACCATCACCATCGCCGTTTCTGTGCTGATCTCGACGTTCGTGGCCCTGACGCTCTCGCCGGCCCTCTGCGCCCTGATCCTGCGCCCTGATTCGGGCCGGAAGAAAAACCGCCTGTTCCGCCGCATCAACATCTGGCTGGCCAACGGCAACAAGTTCTACGAGCGGATGATCCGCGGCGGCGTGCGCCATTCGAAGCGCATGCTGACGCTGTTCGGACTGACGCTCATAGCGCTGTGGGCGCTCAACAAAGTCGTTCCCCAGAGCTTCATGCCGCAGGAGGACCAAGGCTATTTCACCGTCGAACTGGAGCTTCCCGAAGGAGCCACGCTCGAACGCACGCGCCGCGTGACGGACCGTGCCATGGAATACCTGATGTCGCTAGAGGATGTGGAGTACGTGCTCAACGTCACCGGATCGAGCCCCCGCGTGGGCACGAACCAGTCGCGCAGCCAGCTGACGGTGATCCTCAAACCGTGGGACGAGCGCAAAACCTCGAACATCCGCGAGCTGATGAACGACATCCGCGAAGAGATGCGCCGTTATCCCGAAAGCAAGGTCTTTCTCTCGACACCGCCCGTCATTCCGGGACTGGGCGCTTCGGGCGGTTTTGAAATGGTGCTCGAAGCCCGCGGAAACGCCTCGTACAGCGATTTGCAACACGCCGTCGACACGCTGCTGCACTACGCTTCGAAGCGTAAGGAGCTGACGGGCCTTTCGGCGTCGATGCAGACCGACATCCCGCAGCTCTATTTCGACGTGGACCGCGACAAAGCCCAAATGCTGGGCGTGCCGATGGCCGACATCTTCTCGACGATGAAGACTTTCACCGGGTCGGTCTATGTCAACGATTTCAACCTGTTCAACCGCATCTACCGCGTCTACATCCAGGCCGAAGCCCCGTACCGGGCCCAGCGGGAGAACCTGGGACTCTTCTTCGTGCGGGGCGCCGACAAGGCGATGATTCCCATCACGGCCCTCGGCACGACCTCCTACACCACGGGGCCGGGCACCATCCGGCGCTTCAACATGTTCAACTCGGCAACCATCTCGGGCGAGGCGGCCCAGGGGTACAGCTCGGGACAGGCCATGGCCATCCTCGAACAGATCGCCCGCCGCCACCTGCCGCAGTCGATCGGCGTCGAGTGGAGCGGCCTTTCCTATCAGGAGAAGCACGTCAGCGGCCAGACGGGTTATGTGCTGGCACTGGCCTTCCTCTTCGTCTTCCTGTTCCTCGCGGCGCAGTACGAAAGCTGGCTGATCCCCGTGGCGGTGATTCTCTCGCTGCCGATCGCCGGCATCGGCGCCTACCTGGGCAACTGGGCCTGCGGGCTGGAGAACAACATCTACTTCCAGATCGGACTGGTGATGCTTGTGGGTCTAGTGGCCAAGAACGCCATCCTGATCGTCGAGTTCGCCAAGGACGAAGTCGAAAAGGGCCGCGACATCCTCACGGCCGTCATCATGGCCGCGCACCTGCGGTTCCGTCCTATCGTCATGACCTCGCTGGCCTTCATCCTCGGCATGCTGCCGCTGGTCTTCGCCAGCGGTCCCGGATCGGCCAGCCGGCAGGGTATCGGCACGGGCGTCTTCTTCGGTATGCTGGTGGCCATCACCATCGGCATCGTCTTCGTGCCGCTGTTCTTCGTCTGGGTGTATAAACTGAAAGAAAAATGGACTACACGATGAAACGAAGCACATTATATATTTTCGGGATCCTGCTGCTGACGGCGGCGGGAGGCTGCTCCGTGCAGAAAAAATGCCCGGCCCCCGAACTGAACCTTCCGGCCCAGATCGTTGCCGGACGCACCGTCAACTGGAAGAGCTCTACCGCGTGAGCAAAGCGGCCCGTCTGCCGTCGCTCGGCGGACTGGTTCTCGCCGACAACGAGACCAACGACTATTACGGCGAGGCACACAAGAGCGACGCCGAATTCAGCGTTAAGGCGACCCTTAGCTGGGAGGCCGACCTGTGGGGCAGCCTGCGGTGGGCCAAACGAAAAGGAGCGGCGGAGTACCTCGCCTCGGTCGAAGCGGCGCGGGCCCTGCAGATGACGCTCATCGCCGAAGTCGCCACGGCCTATTTCGAACTGACGGCCCTCGATCACGAGCTGGACGTGGTGCGCCGCACGGTGGAGACCCGCCAGGAGAGCATGCGGCAGGCCCGGCTGCGTTTCGAAGGCGGCCTTACCTCCGAAACGGCCTACCAGCAGGCTAAAGTCGAGCTGGCGAGCGCCTCGGCACTGATTCCCGACCTCGAACTGAAGATCGCCCAAAAGGAGAACCAGATATCGGTCCTCGCAGGAGGCTATCCCGCCCGCGTGGCGCGCAGCAAAATGAATATGAACGTCACGATGCCCGACTCGCTGGCCGTGGGGCTGCCCTCGACGCTGTTGCAGCGCCGTCCCGACGTGCGGCAGTCCGAGCAAAACCTGAAAGCCGCAATGGCCGCGGCCGGGATGGCCTATGCCGACCGGTTCCCGCGACTGACGATCTCGCTGACGGGCGGACTCGAGAACGACGCCCTCAAAGGGCTCATCGAATCTCCGTTCTCCTATGCCGTCGGCAACCTTACGGCGCCGCTCTTCGCCTTCGGTTCGAAGCGGGCAAAATACCGCGCGGCGCTGGCGGCCTATGACCAGGCGCGGCTGGCCTACGAACAGAAGGTGCTGGAGGTCTTCCGGGAGGTCAACGACGCCGTAGTGGCCTACCGCAACATGCGCCGGACCGCAGAGCTGAAATTCAACCTCAAAGAGGCGGCCCGGCAATATGTCGTGCTGGCCAAACTGCAGTATATCAACGGGGTGATCCGCTACATCGACGTACTCGACGCCCAGCGGAAATTTTTCGACGCACAGGTCGAGGAGAGCAAGGCCGTGCGCAACGAGCATCTGGCGCTGGTCGGGCTTTACAAGGCCCTCGGCGGCGGATGGGACACCCCGGAGCGCGAAAAGAAAGGCTGACCTTCAGGTCAGCCTTTTTTCTTTCCCAGTTTGGCCCTGATGCGGCTCAGCGATTGTGGGGTGATCCAAAGGTAGGAGGCGATATGCTTCAGCGGAACGACCTGCAGCAGTTCGGGACTCTCGGCCATCAGCGCCCGGTAACGCTCCTCGGCCCGCGGGGCCCCGCCCGAAAGAATCCAGTTCTCGAGGCCCAAAAACTGCTCCTCGAAAATCCGCCGTCCGAAATTGGCAGCCCCGACCGACGAAGCAAAAAACTCCTCCAGATCGGCTTTGGAAATGCCGTAGAGTTCCGCGTCGCACATGGCCTCGATGGTGATCTGCGAAGGGGCGTTGCCGACATATCCCCAGGTCGAAAAGAGCGCTTCGCCCTCGCCCACGAACCACACCGAAACATCCACGCCATCGTTGCAGTAGTGTCCCAGCCAGATGCCGCGGCTCACGATATAGAAATCGGGGTTGCGTTCGCCCTCACGAACCACGCATTCGCCCTTGCGGAATGCATAACGCTCCATTTTGCCCACGAGCCGCTGACAGTCCTCCGCGGGAAGGTTGTATTTCCGGCTGAATTTTTCGATAAATGCCTCCATGCCTTGCAGGTTTGAGGCCGTAAAGATAGTGTAATTTATCGAGCCGCCGCAAGATGCCGTCCGCAGCTATAGATCGCCATAACAACTCCGAAGGTAAGCACCTCGGTCAGCGGCACGGCCAGCCAGATACCCTCGACACCCAGCAGCAGGGGCAGTCCGAAAAAGCAGGCCACCATGAACACGAACCCGCGCAGGACGGTGACCAGCATGGCCGGGCGCGCCCGCTCGACGCTCTGTAAATAGCTGATCGCCACGATATTCACGGCAAAGAATACGAATCCCGACGCGAACAGCGGAAGCCCCCGGACGGCAATGTCGTAAGCAGGGTAGGCGCTGTCGATGAACATAGCCACAACCTGATGGCTGAAAAGAGCCGTCACACCGAAGAAAGCCAGCCCCAACACCACAGCCGTCATCAGCGCCAAGCGGAACGTCCTGCGCACGCGCACGCCGTTACCCGCGCCGAAATTGTAGCTCAAAATGGGCTGGGCCGACTGTCCGATGGCGTTATAGACCATGAAGATGATCGGGAAAAAATAGCAGGCGATGCTGAACGCCGCCACGCCGTCCTCGCCCAGATGGCGGATAAAGACGTAGTTTCCGGCAAACATCATCGTCGCAATGGCCCCTTCGCACAGGAAGGTCGAGAGGCCCAGGCGGCACATATATCCCACGTTGCGCAGGGTCAGGCGCATGCTTTTGCGGCTCAGTTTCACGCGGCAGAAGCGCACGGCGCGCCGGCGGTCG
>OGDN01004602.1_pt1 | contig 12049 bp, 10 predicted proteins | sample 1570271 | NCBI WGS metagenome assembly OGDN01 (sample SAMEA4384481, study PRJEB24528) | human gut metagenome | reverse complement strand
CCCGCGACCTCAACCTTGGCAAGGTTGCGCTCTACCAACTGAGCTATTTCCGCAAAATGTTATCTGCTACCCCGTTCGGGGCTTTTTGCGAGTGCAAAGATAAACCGAAATTTTTATTCTGCAAAATATTTCCGCAAAAAAAATCGCAGGCCGCCCGACTCCGCATTCGTCCAAAACCGTTCCAATGCACAAGCCGTACGGCAATTATTGAAATTCGACACGCGGATACAATTTTCCATTGTACCTATACTGCCGCTGCACGCCCCACACGATGCGCCACTCGCCGACGCGCTCCCCGATCTGCGTACCCTGCTCGGCCGCATAGCGATAGCGGAAATCGGCTACCAGGTAATTCCCGCCGGCGGCATCGGGCAAAAAACTCAATGCGGTCGTCGCGGCAGCACAGTCGACGCCGTAGGCCCGGTCGATCAGTTCCGCGGGCGGAACGTCGCTGCCGTCCAGATGCAGAAACATATATTGTACCGGCGGCGCCGGACTCTCGCCGAGAATGTCGGTCGGAAAGAGCAGACAATTCCCTCCGGGATAGTAAAAACGCACGTAGAAGGGTTCGACATACACCTCGCCATGCTCATGCAGCGGGAAGAGATCCAGAAACTCTTCGCGCGACAACCCCGGATCTTCGGTCTCCTTCCCGCACGCAGCCAGCGACAAAGCCAGCAGGACACAAAACAGATATTTCATGGCAATTCGATATTCGGTAATCGCCCGGATCGTCCGGCGGCGAGACTCCCGCAGACAGGGCGCACACCACCGTGCATCCCGTCTGCGGGAGAAACGGAATTATTCGTCCTTTCCGTCGAAGAAATAGGTCGCGTAGTTGTAGCCTGCACGATCGTAGACCTTGCGGAACTGCCGCATGCGTCGGCTGAAATCCTCGAAATCCTTGCGGTCGTAGGCCCAGCCCGTCTCGGCGATCGCCGCCAGACGAGGCAGCAGCATGTGTTTCACCTGCCGGAAATCGGGAATGTACTCCGTCCAGAGGTTGCCCTGCACGCCGAGGATGTACTTACGTTCGTCGGGAGTCAGTTGTTCGTAGGGATCGAGCGCATAGACCTGCCGCATGGGCAGGTACTTCACCTGTCCCAGCGGCTCGAACTCCTGCTGCCGCGTCTGACGATAGTCCAGATAGCAGTGGGTGTTGGGCGCCATGATGACCGTGTTGCCCGCCTTGGCTGCGGCGATTCCGCCCTTCGAACCGCGCCACGACATCACGGTGGCCGTTTTCGAGATTCCGCCCTGCAAGATCTCGTCCCAGCCGATGATGTTGCGGCCGTGGCCGTTCAGCCACTTCTCGATCCGCTGCATGAAATAACTCTGCAACTCCTCCTCGTTTTTCAGGCCGTTCTCCTTCATCCGCCGCTGGCAGAGCGGGCACTCCTTCCAGCGGGCCTTGGGGCACTCGTCGCCGCCGATATGGATGTATTTCGAGGGGAACAACTCGATCACCTCCGCGAGCACGTCCTGCAAGAATTCGAAGGTCGAGTCCTTGCCGGCGCAGAAGACATCCTTGCTGATGCCCCAGCGTGTCCAGACCTCGTAATTCTCGCCGCGGCAGCCGAGCCACGGGTAGGCGGTCAGCGCCCCCAGCCCGTGGCCGGGCATTTCGATTTCGGGAATCACCTCGATATGGCGTTCGGCGGCGTAGCGCACGATCTCGCGGATCTGTTTCTGCGTATAATACCCGCCGTAGGGAATCCCGTCGTATTCGGTCGAAGTACGCAAATTGCCCACGAGCGTCTCCTTGCGGACGGAGCCCTTGCGTGCCAGGTCGGGATATTTCTTGATCTCGATACGCCAGCCCTGGTCGTCGGTCAGATGGAAATGGAACCGGTTGAGTTTATGCATGGCCAGAATGTCGATGAAGGCCTTCACATCCTCCACGGGCATGAAATGCCGGCAGACGTCGAGCATCGCGCCGCGATAGCCGAAATAAGGTTTGTCCTTCACCGTCACGGCCGGAACCGTCCCCTCGCCTTCGATCACCAGCTGGCGCAGGCTCTGCAAACCGTAGAGCACCCCTTTCGGCGAACCGCCGCGCACGTCGGCGCCCGCAGGCGTCACCCGCAGCACGTATTCCTCCTCGCCGAGCTCGGGATCGACCGCCAGGTCGATCTTCGCGCCGTCGGCCGCGGTCTTCACCTTGACGGCACGCCCTGTGACCGGCTCGATCATCGCGGCGAAAAGTTCCCCCACGGAGCGCAACGAGGCGTCCCTGCCCACCGTGACGACGGTCGCGGCATCGACCGTGAAGGAGCCGTCGCCCGTCTCGACGTTCAGCGGTTTGGGTACGATATTCACTTCGGGAGCCGCCCAGGCCGCCGCCCAGAGTCCCAATGCACACACAAGCACAAAAAGTCGTTTCATATTCGTTGAATTTTTCTTCGTTTAAATCAGCAGGTCAGCAAGCATCGAATTTCCTTCTTCGTTTTCTCGCCCCGGCACAGCCCGAACAAGTTCGGCTCTGCGCTCGGCTTGACGAGAAGTTTCATAAGTCGAACAAAGATAGCTTTTTTTCCGCCAGCGGACAAAGAGGGAGGAAAAAATTCGGCGCCGGCGTCCGCAATTCGCCGTGAAATCCTATCGTCGGCTTCGCCTTAGATACTCCGCCCCGGCAAAACCAAATAAATTTGGTTCTGCTCTCGGCTTTTCCTATCTTTGTATCGACGAAAAAACTAACCAATTTTCCGGATATGAAAAACTTCCTGTTCTCGCTCGGCGCGCTGCTCTGCGTGCTCTGCATCGGCCCGGCATCGGCTGCCGAAAAACCCGAACCGAACTACGTCGACGCCGCGACGCTCACGCTCGTGAACAAGCCTCATGCGACGAAGCAACCCTTCCACCGCGTCGAGGTGGCCGACTATCCCGATCTGTCGAAGACCGTGCGGCTCTATTACACCTATTCGACCGGCGTGGCCGTGGTCTTCCGCACCGACAGCCGCACGATCTCCGCCCGCTGGACGACGACCGACGGGGCTCTCGCAGAAGGGAATGGACCTCTACATCAAGCGCGACGGCGAGTGGGTCTTCGCCGGCATCGCCCGTCCCGGTCTGGGAGCCGACCACAAGGCCACCCTCGTCGAGCACATGGACGGCACCGAGAAGGAGTGCCTGCTCTACCTGCCGCTGTTCGACGAGGTGAAAACGCTCGAAATCGGCGTCGACGCCGGCGCCCGCATCGAAGCCGCACCCAATCCCTTCCGCCACCGGATCGTGGTGATCGGTTCGAGCATCACCCACGGTACGGGACTCAGCCGTCCGGGCATGGCCTATCCTGCACAACTCGAACGTGCGACGGGCTTCGAGTTCGTCAATCTGGGCGCCAGCGGCCAGTGCAAGATGGAACAGTTCTTCGCCCTTGTAGCCGCAGCGTGCGAGGCCGACGCCTTCCTCTTCGACAGCTTCTCCAACCCTTCGGCACAGCAGATCGAGGAGCGTCTCGAACCCTTCGTAGCGACGATCCGCACCGCACATCCCACGACGCCGCTGATCTTCCTGCAAACCGAGGTGCGCGAAAGCCGCAATTTCAACGACAAGATCCGCAAGTTCGAGGACGACAAACGCGCTGCGTCCGAAGCGGGGATGCAACGCCTGCTCAAACAGGACAAGAACATCTATTTCCTCAATCCGGGGATGCCGCTAGGCGACGACCACGATGCGACCGTCGACGGCGTACATCCCTCCGATCTGGGTCACGGCCGTATTCTGGAAGTGATCCGGCCGCAGATCGTCAAGATACTCAAAAAACACGACATCCGCTGATTCCGCCGAAATACAGAAAAAAGCTGCAACGCATTTTGTTGCAGCTTTTTTATTCCCCAGTAGAAACCGTGTAACCGGCGACTGTCCCGAACAAACCTTTCCTTCCTGCGTTTCCCGTCCGATCCGCAAACAGCAAAGACTTCGACACGGCAAAAGGACGGCCGGAACGGAGGCGCGGTCGGACAGAAAGTCATCGACCGCCAATCGATTCCGGATCGTCGGTCACGATGAAATCGACGCCATAGGCCCGCATCGCGGCGGCATCCCCGGCCGAATTGACATCCCAAACCACGATCCGCCGGCCGCCTTTGCGCAACCGTTTCACGTCGGATTTCGATCCGACGCGCATCCGGTGCAGAAACAGCCCCCGCACACCGCCCCTGCCCGTCCCTTCCGGCGACAAGCCGCAGAGGGGGACTTTGGACGATCTGCCGCCGTAACGCGCGAACACCTCCGCATCGTCCGCGATCAGCCAGACATCCCCCTGCCGGAACCCTGCTCCATAGGCCGTCTGCAATGCGGTTTCGGCCAGTGCGCAGCAACCGCACGATGCATCGGCCGCAGCGAACGCCCCGCACGTCGCAGCGTCGGCACGCCGCAGGATCAACTCCCGTTCGGCACGCTCCTCCTCCGAAAGCGGCTCCGCCGCGGACGGGCAAAGTTCCAAAAAGAGGCGAAGATCCCGACCCCGCCACTGCCGCACGACGTCGTCCAGCCTCGGAACGCCTCGTGCCGCCAGTTCGTCCGCCGACAGCGCCGCCACCCGTTCGCCCGTCGGAAGCTGTGCATCGTAGCCGCAGACCGCCACGCCGTCGCACGACAGCCGGACGGGGAGGCAGATGCCGTAAGCCTCTTCGGGCACGGATCGGCCGGCGGCAGGACGGACGATCACCTTCGTGCGGGCGCCCAAAACGGGTTCACCCTGCACCGTAAGGAGCAGGGTGAACAAGACGAACAGGATCCGTGCCGGCGATCGCATGGCCCGGAGATTAAAGTTCCTGAGCGAAACCTTCGGGAATGGGTTTGTCGCGGTAGAAGCCCGATTCGAGCTTGTCGCGCACCGACTTGAAGGCTTCGATCGTATAGTTCACGTCTTCCAGCGTATGGGCCGCCGTCGGGATGACGCGCAGGATGATCTCGCCGCGCGGAATCACGGGATAGACCACAATCGAGCAGAAGAGATTGTGGTTTTCACGCAGGTCGACGATCAGGTTGGTCGCCTCCGTCACGCCGCCCTTCATGTAGACGGGCGTCACGGGCGAATTGGTCGGACCGATGTCGAATCCGTTCTTTTTCAGACCGCCCTGCAACGCGCGGGTGATCTCCCACAGTTTCTCCTGATATTCGGGATGCTTACGGATCAGATCGAGACGCTTCAACGCGCCGATGACCATCGGCATCGGGAGCGACTTGGCGTAGAGCTGCGAGCGCATGTTGTAACGCAACAGATAGATCAGCCATTTCGGCCCGCTGACGAAGGCACCGATGCCGGCCATCGACTTGGCGAAGGTGTTGAAGAGTACGTCCACGCCGTCCACCACGCCGTAGTGCGCCGCCGTACCGCGGCCGCCGGGACCCATCGTGCCGAATCCGTGGGCATCGTCCACCAGCAGACGGAACGGGAACTCCTTCTTCAACGCCACGATCTCGTCCAGTTTGCCGCAGTCGCCCTTCATGCCGAAGACGCCCTCGGTGATGACCAGCACGCCGCCGCCCTGCTGTTCAGCCAATTCGGTGGCGTGTTTCAGTTGCAGGCGCAACGACTCCATGTCGTTGTGGGCGTACATGAACCGCTTGCCCTTGTACAGACGCAGACCGTCCATGATGCAGGCGTGCGCTTCGGCATCGTAAACCACCACGTCGAGCGCACGCGGCGAGAGCAGGCAGTCGATGATCGAGATCATGCCCTGATAGCCGAAATTGAGCAGGAAGGCGTCCTCCTTGCCTACGAAGGCGGCCAGCTCGCGTTCCAGCTGCTCGTGATACTTGGTCTGGCCGCTCATCATGCGGGCACCCATCGGAGCCGCCATGCCGAACTCGGCCGCACCCCTGGCATCGGCTTCGCGCACCTCCGGATGATTGGCGAGGCCCAGATAGTTATTCAGACTCCAATTGAGCATCATCTTCCCGCGGAAACGCATGTGCGGCCCCAGTTCTCCTTCGAGCTTCGGAAAAGCGAAATAACCGTGTGCCACCCGCATGTACTGACCGATCGGGCCGCCCGCATTTTTTTCGAGACGGGCAAAAATATCCACCATATCCTGTTTGAATTTTAGTTAGTCCCAATTTTTTGGTACACAAAGGTATGAAAAACTCCTAAAAGGCAGGCTGCGAAACGCTTCTTTTTGGCATTCGCCGGCTCGAAATACGCATTTATACTTACTAAGGTTCGGGAAAGCCCATCCGAAATCGCCGCTGTTGCAGGTTCCCGAACGGCGCCGTCGCAGCCTCTGCCGCGGTTGCAAATCCGACCCATTCGAAGCTCATCCCCGAGGGAAGGCCTTCGAATTCCGCTCACCCCGAATCGAAGTCAGCAAGCAGGCACAAACGTTTGCACTTTACCGCGTCGACGCGACGAAAGCAAGGATGCGCTCCGCAACCGCGCAAATTCGAACCACCCTTCCACCGGAGCGCCGGTCGATCCGGGACTCTTCCCGACACGAACCGGAACACCCTTCACCGACAACAGCGACATTTATGCACGCCCGATGGCGATTCTTCACTTTTAATTCTTAATTTTGTCGCATGACATCGCTCTATCACGACATCATCTTCGGGCCGGTGCATTCGCGGCGGCTCGGTCTCTCGCTGGGCGTCAATCTGCTGCCCACCGAATCGAAACTCTGTTCGTTCGACTGCATCTACTGCGAATGCGGCTGGAACGCCGACCATCCCGGCCGGCGGCGGTTCAATCCGCGCGAAGAGGTGCGCCTTCAACTCGGCGCCGTACTGCGCCGCATGACGGCCGACGGAACCCCGCCCGACGTGATCACCTTCGCCGGCAACGGCGAACCTACGCTCCACCCCGATTTCGAAGCGATCATCGACGACACGCTCGCCCTGCGCGACGAACTGTGCCCCTCGGCACGGGTTTCGGTACTGAGCAACGCCACGCAGATCCACCGCGACGACGTGCGCCGCGCATTGCTGCGCGTCGACAACAACATCCTGAAACTCGACTCGGCGTTCGACGCCACCGTGCGCCGCATGAACAATCCGGCGGGCGACTACTCGGTCGCACGGACAGTCGAACTGATGAAACGTTTCGAAGGCCGCATGATCCTCCAAACGATGTTTCTTGCGGGCGAGATCGAAGGCGAACCGATCGACAACACCGCCGAACGGGAGGTCGAGGCATGGCTGCGGCTCGTGGAGGAGATCCGCCCGTCGAAAGTAATGGTCTACTCGCTCGACCGCGACACCCCGTGCCGGACGCTGCGCAAAATTCCCCGCGAGGAGCTGCAACGCATCGCCGCACGGGTCGAAGCGCTCGGCATCCCCTGTCCCGTAGCCTGAAACCCGTTTAAAACTTCCCGATAATGAACCGAAAACTACTTCTCTGCTGCATGGCGGCGCTCGTCGCCTTCGCCGCTCAGGCGCAGGACCGCGCCGACCGTCAGGAACTCACCGATCCCGATTCGTTTACCATGATCCTGCTGGGCGACCCGCAGGGCTATACCAAATACGACATCAACCAGCCGCTGTTCGACCTCTGCACGGCGTGGATCGCCGACAACGTCGACCACCTCAACATCAAGGCCGTGCTCTGCACGGGCGATCTGGTCGAACAGAACGAAAACATCGTTCTGAACCGCAAGATGCTCAACCAGACCAGCCGCGAGATGTGGGAGGCGGCCTCGCACGCATTGGCACGGCTCGACGGCAAGGTCCCCTACATCGTCTCGCCGGGCAACCACGACTACGGATACCGCAAGGCCGAAAACAGCCGCACGTGTTTCCCCGATTACTTCCCCTTCGAACGCAATCCGGCGTGGCGCGACGTCTGCGTCGCGACGTATCCCAACCGCAACGGCGCCATCTCGCTGGAAAACGCCGCCTTCGCCTTCGACGATCCGGCATGGGGCGGCCTGCTCGTCGTCACCACGGAGTTCCTGCCCCGCGACGAAGTGCTCGACTGGGCGGCGGCGCTGATCGACAAGCCCGAATACCGCGACCGCAAGGTGATATTCATGACCCACGCCTTCCTGCACGAACGCTCCGCCAAACGGATCGAAAAGAACAGCTACGAACTCACCCCGGGCAACACCGGCGCCGAAATCTGGCGCAAACTGATCGAACCCTCCCCGAACATCCGTATGGTCGTCTGCGGCCACACGGGCAAGCCGGGCGACTACGAGGACGCCGTTGCCTACCGCGTCGACAAAAACCGCGCGGGACATGACGTCCACCAGATGATGTTCAACGTCCAGATCCTCGGCGGCGGCTGGGAGGGCAACGGCGGCGACGGCTGGCTGCGCATCCTCGAATTCCTGCCCGACGGCCGGACGATCAAGGTGCGCACCTACTCGCCCCTGTTCGGCATCTCGTCGCTTACCAAACATCTGGCGCACCGCACCGGCGCCTGCGACCGGTTCGACATGGTGATCGAATAACTCCGGTCCGTACCGGAGCCACACCCTTCCGCCATGAAATGCCTGCCGTTCGCCCTGACGCTCTTCGCCGTCCTCGCGGCGGTAAGCCCGTGCAGAGCCGACGGGGAGTTGCGCGCATTGCAGGACAGCGTCGTACGGTGGCTGGCCGCGCATCCCGACGACCTGCTCGCCGAAGCCTTCACGACGGCGTGGAGCGACGAGGCCGACGGCTGCGTCGAGGTACATCTGCTGCGTGCCGATTCGGCGATGAAAGCCCGCTTCCGCCGCTGCGTGCACGACAGCCGCCGGATCCGCCTCGCAGGATTCGATCCCGGCACCGTCCCCTATCCGTCCGCGCCCGAAGGCGGCACGGCACCCGCCGCACTCTTCTCCATGCACGCCGAATACGCCCTTTACCCCTGCGATGCCGACACCGTGCGCCTCACAATCCGCAACGCCGGCCGGCAACGGCTCTGCTTCGGAACGGACTACGCCGTCTGCCGCCTGCACGGCGACCGCTGGGAACGGCTGCCCGACGGCGGCATGTGGCACTCCCTGCTGATCTGTCTTGAACCGGAGAACGGCGCCGCAGAACACCGTTTCACGGCCCGTCTGCACCCGCGCCTCTTTCCGGCCGCATTCGGCCGCTACCGCATCTGCAAACCGGTCTACACCGAACACCCCCGCCGCGACTATCTGTTGACGGCCGAGTTCACCGTCATGCCCTTCGTCCCCTTCACCCGTTTCGTCCGATAGGAGTTTGCGGCGCGGATTTTGCACCTTCCCGCCGTAAATTTCCGATCGTGATTACACTCTACGTTTTGGCTTTCATCATCGCATCGCTCCTCTACCGGCGTCGGCACCGACACATCGACATGCGCACCGTGCGGCGGCTGGAACTGGAACGCTACATGGGACGCTGGTACGAAATCGCCCGCTACGACCGTCCGTTCGAACGGCGGCTGCGCAACATCGAAGCCCGCTACACGCTGCGGGCCGACGGGAACGTCGAGATGGAACGGGCCGGCATCGACATCCGCACCGGACACCGGCACACGTCGTGCCGGCACGCCCGGCGAACGCAACGGAGCGGACGGCTGCGGGTGAAAAACTTCATTTTCCTCCACACCGATTACTGCATCCTGGAACTGGACGATCAGTACCAGTGGGCGCTCGTGGGCAGCACCGCACCGCTGCGCCTGCAAATCCTCTCGCGGCAACCCCGCATCCGGCGCGACACGCTGCGTCACATCGTGGGGCTGGCCGAACGGCGCGGCTATCCGCTCGACCGGCTGCGGCTCCTGCGGGCGCCGCAATGACGAAAAGCGGGGATCGGCAGCTGCCGATCCCCGCTTTCGATCGCTCCGATCCCTACTCAGCGCTCCAAAATCGCCCGCAGGATTCCCTCCTCGTCGAATCCGCACTGCGCATACAGCTCCGCCGGCGTACCGTGTTCCACGAACCGGTCGTCGGGAATACCGAGCGAACGTACCTGCGTACGGTAACCGCGCCGGTCGAAAAAGTCGCGCACGGTGCTCCCCACGCCGCCCCGCACCACGCCGTCTTCGACGGTCACGACCCGCTCGAAGCGACGCCCCACCTCGTCGAGCAGCTCCTCGTCGAGCGGACGGGCGAAACGCAGGTCGTAGTGCGCAGCCGAAACGCCCTCTGCGGCGGCCCGCTTCACGGCGCGCGCCGCGACGTTCCCTACCGGCCCGATCGTCAGCACGGCCATGTCGTCGCCCTCCGTCAGCCGGCGGCCGCGGCCGATCGGCAACCGCTCGAAGGCCTCGTCGCGCCATGCCGCCCCCTCGCCCTTGCCGCGCGGATAGCGCACGACGAAGGGCACACCGCTCTGCAAGGCCGTATAGAGCAGGTTGCGCAGTTCGCGCTCGTCGAGCGGAGAGGCCACCGTCAGGTTGGGAATGCAGCCGAAATAGGCCAGATCGAACGCCCCGTGGTGCGTCGCACCGTCCTCGCCCACCAGGCCGCCCCGATCCAGACAGAGGACGACGGGCAGCCGCTGGATCGCCACGTCGTGGATCACGTTGTCGAAGGCGCGCTGCATGAAGGTCGAATAGATATTGCAGAAGGGGACGATCCCCGCGGCGGCCAGTCCGGCCGAGAAGGTCACGGCATGTCCTTCGGCGATCCCGACGTCGAAACAGCGCTCCGGCATCGTACGCAGCAGCAGGTTCATCGAACAGCCCGAAGGCATCGCGGGCGTAATCCCCACCACGCGCCGGTCGAGCCGCGCCAGGTCGACGAGCGTCTGCCCGAAGACATCCTGATAACGGTCGCGGCCGTCGGCCGAGGCGATCCGCTCGCCGGTCTCGGGATTGAACCGACCGGGCGCATGCCACTCGCACTGGTTATGCTCGGCGGGAGAATAACCCTTGCCCTTGACCGTCATCACGTGCAGCAGCTTCGGACCGTCAATCTCTTTCAGCGCACGGAGCACCGTGACCAGCGCCCGCACGTCGTGACCGTCCACCGGCCCGAAATAACGGAAGTTGAAACTCTCGAAGAGATTGCTCTTCTGCAACAGGCCGTGCTTGACCGCATTTCCCGCGCGGCGGCAGAGCGTCAGCAGCGGCGGCACGTGGGCGAACCAGCGCCACAACCGGTTCTTGAACGCATTGTACCGCTTCGACGTGGAGATGTGCAGCAGGTAGCTTTTCAGGGCGCCGGTAGCCTGGTCGATAGCCATGTTGTTGTCGTTGAGAACGACCAGCATGTTGGTCTTGCGGCTCGCCCCGGCGTTGTTCATCCCCTCGAAAGCCAGGCCGCCCGTCATGGCGCCGTCGCCGATCACGGCGATCACCTGCCGCTTCTCGCCGCGCAGCTCGGCGGCCTTGGCCATGCCGAAAGCGGCCGAGATCGAGACCGACGAATGGCCCCCTCCGAAAGCGTCGTAGGGACTCTCGGCGATGCGCGGAAAGCCGCTGATGCCCCCCAGCTTGCGGTTGGTGCGGAACGCCTCGCGGCGCCCCGTGATGATCTTGTGCGCATAGGCCTGATGGCCGACGTCCCACACCAGCCGGTCGTCGGGCGTGTCGAAAACGTAATGGATCGCCGCAGCCAGCTCCACCGCACCGAGGCTCGACGCCAGATGGCCGGGGTTGACCGCGCACTGTTCGATGATATAGTGCCGCAACTCGTCGCAATAGAGACGCAATTCGTCGAGCGAGAGCCGTTTGAGATCCCGCGGCGAATCCACTCGATCGAGCCAGTTGTATTCCCGCTTTTCCATGAACTACAAAGGTAGCACTTTCTGCGGTAAAGTGAAAGGGTTCCCCGAAAATTCCTCCGGCAACGACACTCCTCCGTGGCGACGACACGCCCCGCCCGCACGATCCGACAGGAAAGATCGCGGCCGGCGAAGGATAATTCCGGATTTTTTCGTACCTTCGCCTAACGGATAACTTGTAAAAACAGGCAACACCATGAAATACAACCGAATCCTTCTGAAACTCAGCGGCGAATCGTTGCAGGGCGCACAAGGCTACGGTCTTTCGACCGACGTTCTCCACTCCTACGCCGCACAGATCCGACAGGTGGTCGAAGCGGGCGTCCAGGTCGCCGTCGTGATCGGCGGCGGCAACATCTTCCGCGGCCTGCAAGGCGCCGGGCGGGGATTCGACCGCGTGAAGGGCGACCAGATGGGCATGCTGGCC
>OGDN01004585.1_pt1 | contig 12108 bp, 10 predicted proteins | sample 1570271 | NCBI WGS metagenome assembly OGDN01 (sample SAMEA4384481, study PRJEB24528) | human gut metagenome | reverse complement strand
CACGATCTTGCGACCACAGGCACCTGAAGCCTGCGCGTCTGCCAATTCCGCCACTTCTGCATTTGATATAATCAGTCGAACTCGCCGACTGCCTGATTATAATAACCTATGAGGGCTGAAATGTCAAGAGTAAAATCAAAAATAGTTTTAATTTTTTGGTTTGTCTTTTCAACTGCAACAATTTACCAAAGAAAAGTTTTTGAGTACAACTGAATTATTTTTAGTGTCGGAATCTGTTGAAAAAACAAAACTCTTATGATACAATCTTGAAGATTTAGATAAAAAGCAGAAAGGGAGATTATATGAAAGCATTTCTGATATTAGAAGACGGCCATGTGTTTAAAGGAACCAGTATCGGTTCAACAAGAGAAGTCATCAGTGAGATTGTTTTTAATACTTCCATGACAGGATATCTCGAAGTAATGACTGACCCATCGTATGCAGGACAGGCGGTCTGCATGACTTATCCTCTGATTGGCAATTATGGAATCTGTTATGAGGACCAGGAGTCCAGGAAACCCTGGATCGATGGTTTTATTGTTCGTGAATTATCCCGTATCCCAAGCAACTTCAGAAGCGTGGATACGATCCAGCATTTTCTTGAAAAACATGATATTCCGGGTATCGCAGGTATTGACACCCGTGCTCTCACCAAAATTCTTCGTGAAAAAGGTACCATGAATGGTATGATCACAGTCAACGAAAACTATAACTTAGATGAAATAATCCCCCGCTTAAAAGCATATACAACTGGAAAAGTAGTCGAGAAAGTTACCTGCCGTGAGAAGGACGTTCTCAAGGGCAATGGACCAAAAGTAGCTCTCATGGACTTCGGCGCGAAGCGCAATATCGCCCGTTCCCTGAATGAGAGAGGCTGCCAGGTAACCATCTATCCGGCACTTACACCGGCAGAAGAGATCCTTGCGGACAACCCGGACGGAATCATGCTCAGCAATGGTCCTGGAGACCCGAAGGAGTGTACTACTATAATAGAAGAAATCCGTAAGCTGTATGAATCTGATGTGCCGATCTTTGCGATCTGCCTCGGACATCAGTTGATGGCACTTGCAACAGGCGGAGATACACACAAGATGAAATATGGACACAGAGGCGGCAATCATCCGGTCAAGGATCTTGCGACAGGACGTGTTTACATTTCCTCACAGAACCATGGATATGTTGTTGACTCAGATATCCTGGAGCAGAAGGGAATCGCGAAACCTGCTTTTGTCAATGTAAACGACGGTACCAACGAAGGTATGGCTTACATCGGCAAAAACATCTTTACCGTACAGTTTCATCCGGAAGCCTGCCCTGGACCGCAGGATTCCAGCTACCTGTTTGACAGATTTATGGAAATGATGGGAGGAACAGATCATGCCGAGAAATAAAGATATCCACAAAGTTCTTGTAATTGGCTCCGGTCCGATTATCATCGGTCAGGCAGCAGAATTCGACTATGCAGGTACACAGGCATGCCGCTCTCTCAAGGAAGAAGGCATGGAAGTAGTTCTTCTGAACTCCAACCCTGCAACCATTATGACAGACAAAGATATCGCGGACAAAGTTTACATCGAGCCGCTTACTGTAGAAGTTGTAGAACAGCTCATCCTCAAGGAGAAACCGGACAGCGTCCTTCCGACACTTGGAGGACAGGCAGGTCTGAACCTTGCAATGGAACTTGAAGAAAAGGGATTCCTCAAGGAGCATAATGTACGTCTGATAGGAACCACAGCCGAGACCATCAAGAAGGCTGAGGATCGTCAGGAATTCAAGGACACCATGGAAAAGATTGGCGAGCCGGTCGCAGCTTCCAAGGTCGTAACAACCGTAGAAGATGGTGTCGCATTTACCAGAACCATCGGTTATCCGGTCGTTCTCCGTCCTGCTTACACCCTTGGCGGAAGCGGCGGCGGTATTGCCAACAACGAATATGAACTGAGAGAGATCCTCGAGAACGGACTCAGACTTTCCCGTGTAGGAGAAGTTCTGGTAGAACGCTGCATCGCAGGATGGAAAGAAATTGAATACGAAGTAATGCGTGACAGTGCAGGAAACTGCATCACAGTCTGCAACATGGAAAACATCGATCCGGTTGGTGTCCATACCGGTGACTCCATCGTAGTCGCACCGTCCCAGACACTTGGAGACAAGGAATATCAGATGCTCCGTACTTCCGCTCTGAACATCATCACAGAGCTTGGTATCACAGGTGGATGTAACGTACAGTACGCCCTTCATCCGGAGAGCTTCGAGTACTGTGTTATCGAGGTAAACCCTCGTGTAAGCCGTTCTTCCGCACTGGCAAGTAAGGCAACCGGCTACCCGATCGCCAAAGTTGCAGCAAAGATTGCTCTTGGATATACCCTCGATGAGATCCCGAATGCGATCACAGGCAAGACATACGCAAGTTTCGAGCCGATGCTTGACTACTGTGTAGTCAAGATCCCGAGACTTCCATTTGATAAATTCATCACAGCTAAGAGAACACTGACTACTCAGATGAAAGCTACTGGTGAGGTTATGAGTATCTGCCATAACTTCGAAGGTGCACTCATGAAAGCTATCCGTTCTCTGGAGCAGCACGTGGACAGCCTGATGTCCTACGATTTCACAGGACTTGATGAAGACGAGCTGATCGATGAGCTGGCAGTTGTAGATGACCGCCGTATCTGGAAGATCGCAGAAGCGATCCGCAGAGATATTTCCAAGGAATACATCCACAGGATCACCAAGATCGACAGATGGTTCATCGACAAGATCGCGATCCTGGTAGAGATGGAACAGGCACTCAGGACCCAGCCGCTGACAGAAGAACTTCTTCTTGAGGCGAAACGCATGGAATTCCCGGACTACGTGATCGCAGACCTCTGCGGAAGAACAGAGGCAGACATCAAGGCTCTCCGTCAGGGCTACAAGATCACAGCCGCATACAAGATGGTAGATACCTGTGCTGCTGAGTTTGCAGCCGCAACACCATATTACTACTCTGTATATGGCGGACCGGACACAGAAAACGAAGCCGTAGCTACCCATGATAAGAAAAAAGTCCTCGTCCTTGGTTCCGGACCGATCCGTATCGGACAAGGTATCGAGTTCGATTTCTGCTCTGTACATTGTACCTGGGCATTCAAAAAAGAGGGCTATGAGACGATCATCGTAAACAACAACCCGGAAACAGTCAGCACCGACTTCGATATCGCAGACAAACTGTACTTCGAGCCGCTGACACCGGAAGATGTGGAAAACATCGTAAATATCGAGAAACCGGACGGAGCAGTTGTTCAGTTCGGTGGACAGACCGCGATCAAACTTACCGAAGCACTGATGAAAATGGGAGTCAAGATCCTCGGAACATCAGCAGAGGATGTTGACGCGGCAGAGGACCGTGAGCTCTTCGATGAGATCTTGGAGAAATGCCAGATCCCGAGACCGAAGGGACACACCGTATTTACCGCCGAAGAAGCCAAAAAAGCAGCCAACGAACTTGGCTATCCGGTACTTGTTCGTCCTTCCTATGTACTTGGTGGACAGGGCATGCGTATCGCAGTCAGTGATGAGGATGTAGAGGAATACATCGGAATCATCAACCAGATCGCACAGGAACACCCGATCCTGGTAGATAAGTACCTGATGGGTAAGGAGATTGAAGTTGATGCGGTATGCGATGGCGAGGATATCCTGATCCCTGGAATCATGGAGCACATCGAACGTGCAGGTATCCATTCCGGTGACAGTATCTCCGTATATCCGGCACAGACTATCAGCCAGAATGCAAAGAATACGATCGCAGAGTACACACGCCGTCTGGCACAGGCACTCCATGTAATCGGAATGATCAACATCCAGTTCATCGTCTGCGGCGAAGAAGTATATGTTATCGAAGTAAACCCACGTTCCAGCCGTACCGTACCTTACATCAGCAAGGTGACAGGAATCCCGATCGTGCCGCTGGCAACCAAGGTCATCCTCGGATACAAACTCAAAGATATGGGCTACGAACCGGGACTTCAGCCGGAGGCAAAACATATCGCGATTAAGATGCCGGTATTCTCCTTCGAGAAGATCCGCGGCGCAGATATCAGCCTTGGACCGGAAATGAAATCCACAGGTGAGTGCCTTGGTATTGCAGAGAACTTCAATGAAGCCCTCTACAAAGCCTTTATCGGAGCAGGGATCAAACTTCCGAAATACAAGAACATGATCATCACCGTCAAGGACGAAGACCATGAAGAAGTTGTTCCGATCGCAAGACGTTTCGAGGCTCTTGGATACCGCATTTACGCAACAAGAGGAACCGCCAAAGTCCTCAAAGAAAACGGAATCAAAGCGATCCGTACCAACAAACTGGAACAGCCTGCACCGAACCTTATGGACCTTATCCTCGGACATAAGATCGACGTTGTCATCGACACACCGCCGCAGGGTGTAGAACACCAGAAGGATGGTTTCGTGATCCGTCGAAACGCGATCGAGACAGGTGTCAATGTCCTTACCAGTCTGGATACAGCAGAAGCACTTGTAACCAGCCTTGAGAATACAGACCTTCATAACCTGACACTGATCGACATTGCAACGATCGCAAGCAGATAAATCAGATAAGACATAATAATTTACTGACCGGAGAGACAGACGATGTTTCTCCGGTCTTGTGTATTACAGGAAATCTAAACAAAAGTTAAACTTTGAACGAAAATGCATCGAAAGGTTTACGAACCACGGAAACTGTAATATACTGTATAAGTTCAGAGAAAAGTTCTGGATCAAAAATAAAAACAGAGAGGAAAAGAAACATGAGTGTTTTGGAGTTTATAAAAGTTGTGATCCTCGGCATCGTAGAGGGAATCACAGAATGGCTTCCGATCAGCAGTACCGGTCATATGATCCTGGTAGATGAATTTATCAAGATGGATATGGCCACAGAGTTCAAGGATTTTTTCCTGGTTGTCATTCAGCTGGGTGCGATCCTTGCGGTCGTAGTCCTGTACTGGGGGAAATTGTGGCCGTTCTACATAAGGCAGATCCCGAAGAAAAAGAAAGCGCAGCTTGCCCGCAAGAATCCGGTTGCCCGTATCGCGCTGACTTTTGTTGAGAAATTCTGTGATAAGGACAAATGGATCCTCTGGTTTAAGATCGTGGTAGCCTGCATCCCGACGATCGTGATCGCCCTTCCGTTCAATGATTTTATCGAAGAGAAATTCAACAACTATGTAGTCGTTGCGATCGCCCTGATCGTTTACGGTGTGATCTTTATCCTTGTTGAAAACTACAATAAGAGAAGAAAACCGACCTGTACTTCCCTTGAAGACTTAAGTTTTGCTACAGCGTTCAAGATTGGTATCTTTCAGGTACTGTCTGTAGTGCCGGGAACATCCCGTTCCGGTTCTACAATCATCGGTGGAATCCTTGTAGGAACCTCAAGAACAGTAGCAGCAGAATTTACCTTCTTCCTGGCGATCCCGGTTATGTTCGGAGCCAGCCTTCTGAAACTGGTAAAATTCGGCTTTGCCTTTACACCGGCTGAGATCCTGACACTGGTAACAGGCGTTGTGGTAGCTTTCTTTGTTTCTGTTATCGCGATCAAGTTCCTGATGGGTTACATCAAAAAGCACGATTTCAAGGCTTTTGGATGGTATCGAATCGTTCTCGGTATCCTTGTACTCGGATATTTTATCGGCAGAAATTTCCTTGGATAATTGCTTAATTTGACATTTAAGTAAATCCGTGGGATAATGAACGCGAAAAACAAGAGAGTTTTGACTGTAATTCGTTGCAGTTCAGAAAGGATGGTTGAAAACATGCATAAATCTAAATATATCGCTATGATCGCAGCGGCGGCTATGGCATTGACACTGGCCGGATGCGGAGGCAAGGGTGGAGAACTCATTGAAGTAACACCGACTCCGATGGCGACACCGACACCTACCGTTGTTCCGGCAACCGTAACACCACTTCCGACTTCCACACCGGCACCGAAGATGATCGGTACCAAGACAGCGCAGGCGAAGTTTATTTATCTGTCAAACAGTCTTCAGAGTGATATCCGTGAACTCTATCTGAGAACTTCCGGAAATGAAGACGGAGACTGGGGCAAGAACCTGATCTCTATGGAGTCTTCCATCAAGGCTGCTGAACAGGTGCAGATGTATTATGGCGGAGAGACTTCTTCCAGCACAACAGAGTCCGGAGACTCATCAGAGAGCACTTCTGACAGTACTTCTGCAAATTATGATATGAAGCTTGTCACAGCAGATGGAAACAGCTATGAGATTTATTCTGTAAACTTTGGAGATATGGAAAAAGCTTCTCTGATGCTTGACGACAGTACATCTTCTGTATACCTGCGTTATATGAGCCTTTCCACAAAGAAAGAAACAGATACAAGAGGAAATTCAGTGGAGACGAGTGACAGCAGTGATGAGAGTTCAGAGGACAGCAGTTCCAGCGACAGTTCTTCCAGTGACAGCAGTGACTCTTATGACAGCAGTTCCGACAGCAGTAGTGATTCCTATGATAACTCTTATGACAGCAACGACGACAGCAGTTATGACAGCTCCTATGATGATTCCAGCGACAGCAGTGATGATTATAATGACGGAAGCTATGATGACAGTTACGATGGCAGCTACGACGACAGCTATGATGATAGTTCCTATGACGACGGTGGTTATGCTGACGAAGGCTATGACACAGACGAGTCCAGCAGTTCAGACTGGGATTATTAACAAAAAAGAATCTGCCCGCATCCTTAAATGGAGGGGCAGATTTTTTATGTACAAAAATATATATTCTTTATAAATAAGACAGTTCTCCGGTATGAGCCGTGTAATAACAGTTCTGACCGCGGAGTGCAGTCTTGAATTCGTCGGAACGGGTGATCTCGATGAGTGCCTGAAATCCGGGAGAATTCAGAGAAGAGGCCTCCATGACAAGATACATCGGAACTTTGAGAAGTGGAATAAAGTCCAGCTTTCCGGCGTTGAGAACGACAGCTTTTTCTCCGATCGCAGTATCACAGTGTCTGTCGATCACTGCAGCAACGGCAGAAAAGTCAGAAACGAATTCTTTCTGATATCCGGATATGGAAGAAGCAGGAATCTGCATTTTCTTAAGCTGTTTATCCAGATAGATCCGGCTGGTACTGCCTTTTTCACGGTTGGCAAGAATGATGTCCTTGCGGGTAAGATCCTGGATACCAGAAATGTCCTTGGGATTTCCTTCTTTAATATATAACCCAAGTGTAAATTCATAGAGTGTAAGCAGTGCAAGTGGGATTCCCGGCAGCAGAGGAGTGATATCTTCTGCAAAAACTCCGGCAGCAGCGGCATGTACTTTCCCGAAATAAAGAGAGTAAAGACCGTTGTAGCTGTTCATATGAGAATGAAGGATCGGCAGTCCCAGAGGATGTGCAGCCATCTGCCCCATCAGAAGCTCCATCACAGAAGGAGCCTGTCCACTGATGATAAGTCCGCTGGAATTAAGGAGATAATCCCTTTTGAGAAGAGAACTCTCCGGGCGGAAAACAGGAGAAGCAGGACGCTGTTCGGAATCAGAAACAGTTCCCTTGAGATATTCTGCAAGCTGTTCTTCGCTGATCCGAAGCTGCTTGCCGATCTTCGAGGAGGAAAGTTCCCCTCGTTTGATTAGCTCATATACCGTCGTCTTTTTGACCCTTAGTCTGTCTGCAACTTCCTGGGCGGTATAGAGTTTATTCATCAATACCAACCATAACGTTAGTAGCCTTGATCACTGCATAAGCGTCAGAGCCTACTTCCAGTCCAAGTTCTTCTACTGCAGAGCAGGAAATTGTGGAAACGATGATGTTGCCGCCTCCGATGTCAAGAGTTACGATAGAGTTGACAGCTCCTGTTTTGATGTCGATTACTTTTCCTTTTAACTGATTGCGTGCACTTAATTTCATAAAATTTTTTCTCCTATAAAAATATTTTTGGGTTTTATTAACATTTTCTATCATAGCACAGGGCAAATTGTTTGACAAGAATAGCTATCTGAGATAAAATAAATAAAACAGGTCAAAACCGAACAAAACAGAATAACAATAAACAAAATGAGAAAAAATATGAAGAAAAAATTAGTTACAGTAATGCTTGCAGGTGTGCTGGCAGCAGGCATGAGCGCAGGAAGTGTACAGGCAGCAACAGCAGATGACGCAAGCGGAGATCTGTATGTATTTATCGCAGCAAGCCTTAACAACGCTATGGAAGTTATCCAGAAGGATTTCAACGAGGAATATCCGGATGTAAATATCCTTTTCAACGCAGACAGCTCAGGAACACTTCAGACACAGATCGAAGAAGGTTCCAGATGTGATATCTTCTTCTCAGCAGCAACCAAACAGATGGACGCTCTGGTAGACGAAGACCTCGCTAAGAAAGATTCCGTAGTAGATCTCCTTGAGAACAAAGTTGTTCTGATCAAACCAAAGGACGGAGAAACCAAGGTTACAGGATTTGAGAACATCACAGACGCAGCTAACATCGCTCTGGCAGGAGAGGATGTACCGGTTGGACAGTACTCCCGTGAGATCTTCAAGAACCTCGGAATCGAAGATGATGTAAACAAGATGGAGATCAACGAAGGTAAAAACGTAACAGACGTTCTCGCATCCGTCAGCGAAGGAAGTAACGAGATTGGTATCGTATACGCAACAGATGCAGCTTCCGTAGCAGATAAAGTTGACATCATCGCAGAAGCACCGGCTGGATCCCTTGAGACACCAGTTCTTTACCCGGTAGGACTGACAGAGGATGCAGAGGCATCTGAGTCCGAAGCAGCGGCAGCAGATGCATTCCTTGCATACCTTCAGACAGATGATGCTCTCAAAGTATTCGAAGAGTACGGATTCGCTCCATACACAGCAGAAGAAACAGCAGATGACGCTGAAGCAGAAGCAACAGAGGAAGCTGCCAACTAATATAAAAAATAAAAAGTCAGCAAAAGGGGCGGATCATAGTCTGCCCCTTTTTGCTGATAAAGGGGAAATAATACAATGATGGAATTTTTACAGGATATAAACTGGAGTCCCCTGTGGATATCCCTCAAGACAGGCGTAGTGGCAACTACGATCGCATTTTTTCTGGGAATTTTCTGTGCAAGAAAGATCATGAAACTCAAACCAGGTTCCAGAGCGGTCCTGGATGGGATCCTCACGATGCCGCTGGTTCTTCCACCGACAGTTGCAGGCTTCTTTCTCCTTTTGATCTTCAGCCTCAGACGCTCATTCGGTAAGTTTCTTCTCGAAAATTTTGACTTCAAAGTTGTACAGACCTGGAAAGGCTGCGTCATTGCAGCAGCAGTGATCGCATTTCCGCTGATGTACCGCAACGCCAGAGCTGCGTTTGAGCAGGTGGACGTAAACCTGATCTATGCAGGACAGACCCTGGGAATGAGCGACCGCAAGATCTTCTGGAAAGTCATCGTACCGGCAGCAGGTCCGGGAATCGCCTCCGGAACTGTACTTGCCTTTGCGAGAGCGATCGGAGAGTACGGTGCAACTTCCATGCTTGCAGGAAACATCCTCGGCAAGACAAGAACCGTTTCCGTAGCGATCGCAGCAGAAACCTCGGCAGGAAACTATGATGTTGCCGGTTTCTGGGTTGTGGTGATCGTGGTGATCTCATTCGCGATCGTGGCACTCATCAATATCGTCTCCGGCAGGGGAATGAAGAGCAGGAGGTGGATTTAATGGCCATCCATGTAGAAATAGAAAAAAGCTTTAAGGGATTTTCGCTGAAAACAGCATTCGACAGCAAAAGCTCCGCAATAGGGATCCTCGGAGCATCCGGAAGCGGCAAGAGCATGACCCTGCGCTGCATCGCCGGAATCGAGAAACCGGACAAGGGAAAGATCATCATCAACGGAAGAACTGTGTTTGACTCTGAAAAAAAGATCAATCTCAAACCACAGGAGAGAAGGATCGGCTACCTTTTTCAGAACTATGCCCTTTTCCCGACCATGACAGTAAAGGACAACATCAAATGCGGTTTCCGCGGAGAAAAAGGAATTCAGGATGCCAAAGTAGCAGACTTTGTTAAGAGATACCACCTCGACGGACTCGAAAACCGCTACCCATCCCAGCTCTCCGGCGGTCAGCAGCAGCGAGTAGCCCTCGCAAGAATGATGATCGGAGAACCAGAGGCGATCCTCCTCGACGAACCATTCTCCGCCCTCGACGGCTACCTCAAGGACACCCTCCAGAAAGACATGGAAGACTTCCTCAAACAATACCAGGGCGACATGATCATGGTAACACATAGCCGTGACGAAGCTTTCCGCTTCTGCAAAGAACTCATGCTCCTCAAAGACGGCAGAACCCTGACCTTCGGAGACACCAGGCACCTCTTCGAGCAGCCAGGCCTCCTCGAAGTAGCCCGCCTCACCGGCTGCAAAAACAATTCCAGGGCTCGTAAGCTGGGGGCTTACGAGATCGAGGCTCTGGATTGGGGTCTCAAACTCCACACCACCCAGGAAGTCCCGGATGACATTACGCATGTAGCTATCCGAGGGCACTGGATGCAGCCTGCCGATACCCCTGGCCAGAATACTGTTCCCTTCGAAGTTCAGGATTACATAGAAACTACCTTCGAACATCAGTATTTGGTTAAGTGTCCAAATGCGGACACAGACGCTGTTCTCTGGTGGATGCGACCTAAACCGAATTTTCAGTTGGACCCAAGAGCCAACTTACCTAAGTACCTGTACCTCCCACCCGAGCATCTGATGCTCCTGAAACCCTGAGGGGGAGCATCTCAAAGTTGCGAAGGCCGAAGCTCCCCCTCAGGGTTTGGTCTGGTATCGCAGATACCCAGAAACAAGCATCGCAATTTTAAATGTCAAAGCATCCTCAAACGACCTCAAATCCAATCCAAACCGTTTCTGGATCTTTTCAAAACGATATACAAGTGTATTCCTATGCACATACAACTGCCTGGACGTCTCTGACAAATTCAAGTTATTTTCAAAGAACGTCCGTATTATATTCAAAGTCTCCCCATCAATCGCATCCAAAGATTCCCCATCGAAAATCTCTTCGATAAACATCTCACAAACTTCCTCCGGAAGCTGATAGATCAACCGTCCAATCCCAAGCTTCCGATACCCGAACACATTCCGTTCGGAATAAAAAATCTTCCCGATCTCCAGCGCCATCCGCGCTTCCTTATATGCGTTCGCGAGATCACGAAGCCCATTTGCTACATTACTATATGCAACCCACGCCTGCGTCATAGCCTCAGCACCAAGCATATCCACCAGCATATGCGCCGTAGCCTCCAGATTTTCATATGTCTCCGTAGAGACAAGCTCCCTCACGATAATGATCCCCTTATCATCCACCGACGTAATAAAATCATGTGTCCGCGCAGAAAAAATATTCCGGATCATAGTCAGCGCATGTTCATCCCCGGCCTGCCGCGTCTCGACGAGAAAGACAGCGCGCTGACAGGAAGAAGAAATATGTAGTTTCTTCGCCCTGTTAAAAGCCTCGACCTCACTGTAAGATCCAAGCAGCAGCTTCTGCATAAAAGCATTCTTGTCATTTTTTTCAGAATAAGCTTCGATCAGGCTTCGGATCTGGCAGACTGCCAGTTCTCCGATCGTAGAAGTGCTTTCTCCGCTTCCCCACACGATCAGAATATAAAGAAGTTCATCACGGTCCATAACCTTATAAAGACAGCAGGAGGCATTGGCAGTGCACAGCGCATCTCCATTTCGGAAATCCTCCAGCTTGCCGGCAGAAGGAATCCTTCTTTCACCGGTAGCGACAAAAACTGAATTATCCTCTGAAAGAAGACAGAAATCAAGACCACTGATCTGTTTCCAGTCCTCCATACATTTCTGCAAATTTCTCTGTATAGATATAGACATAATAAATTCCTTTCTTAATAAAAAAATAACCCGGGGAGAAAAGTCCCCCGGGTTTTAAATTTTTAATCTTAGTTTGTGATAACAAGCTCGGAATCTTTGTCGAAGAAGTGAGTTTTCTCCATATCGAAGTCAAATTTAACCGGATCGCCTGTTTTTGCTTTTGTGCCAGGATCAACACGAGCTGTGATCTGAGTTCCGTTTACATCGAAGTACAGGAATACT
>OGDN01004576.1_pt1 | contig 12127 bp, 12 predicted proteins | sample 1570271 | NCBI WGS metagenome assembly OGDN01 (sample SAMEA4384481, study PRJEB24528) | human gut metagenome | reverse complement strand
CATTGACCGCCTATCCTGCCATATCGCTTCCAGCGGGAGGAAATACAAGAGCCATGCAGCCACGATTTTCAAGTGGGCGCAGGAGGACGCAGCCAAGAAAGCCCCGAAAAAGGGCATACCCGATTATACCTGTAAGGAGGGCGAGAGCTTATGACGAATGGATTTGATGAAATGATTTTGAATATGACCGACACCACGCCGGAGCCGGAGGACTACACCGGCGAGGACGGGCTTTTATACTGCGGGAAGTGCCACAAGCCCAAAGAGGGCTATTTCCCCAAAGAAACCGCCGCATGGCTGGGGCGTGACCGCCACCCGGCAGAATGTGACTGCCAGCGGGCAGAGCGTGAGGAACGGGAAGCCGCAGAGAAACAGCGCAGTCACCTTGAAACTGTCGAGCGGTTGAAGCGGCGGGGCTTTACAGACCCGGCTATGCAGGGCTGGACGTTTGAGAACGACAACGGCAAGTGCCCGCAAATGGAACACGCCCATTTCTATGTGGAGAACTGGGAAACCATGAAAGAGCGCAACATTGGCTATCCTTTGCCATGAAAGCGATGGGGCTTATCATCACGGTCATTTTGTATGGCAGGATGATTGAAATTTATATTTACGCCAGTGTCGGCCCGTTGCCCTTTGCCACCTTTATGAACCGGGAATGGGGCAACATCGGCACCAACTACGTCCGGGGGCTTGCCGCCCTGGGGCTGCAAGGCTTCTTAATCATGATCTGCGTCGGTATCTATGCCGTACTGGTCAATGCTCTTTCCCTGGGCGGGGATTTGCAGGCTTCCATCTGGAGCTGCGCCGCCTACACAGTGCTTTTGTGCTTCAGCCTGTTTAAGACCGGCTCCGTGGCGAAAAGCATCCTAAACGCACACTAAGTTTCGAGAAAGGAGGGTTTCGATTGGCTTATGTGACGATTACCAAAGATTTGACCGAGGTTAAGGACAAGGTGGCTTTCGGGCTGACCAAGCGCCAGATTGTCTGCTTTTCCCTGGGCGGGATTGCAGGCGTGGGAACTTACTTCCTGACCCGGCACTCCCTGGGTAATGACTTTGCCCTGCTTCTTCTGATTGCCCTGGCAGCGCCCTTTATGCTGTTCGGGCTGTATGAGAAGAACGGGCAGCCTTTGGAAAAGATTCTGAAAAATATCATCCGTGTCCGGCTGCTTGCACCTGCGGCCAGACCTTACCAGACCAACAACCGGTTTGCCGCTCTGGAGCGGCAGGCACGCTATGAAAAGGAGGTACAACAACTTGTTTCCATTCAGAACAAAGCCACCGGCAAGAACAGCCGTGGGCTGGGAACATCTCATGATCCGGCCCGACACCAAGCTGACCGCCGCCGACAAAAGGCGTGTGGAAAAGGCAATCCGGCGGGCAAAAAAAGAGGGTAAAATCGCAAAGACCGCCCAGCAGACCATTCCCTATGAAGAAATGTACCCGGACGGCATCTGCCGCATCACAAACCGGCTTTACAGTAAAAGCGTTCTCTGCGATGACATCAACTATGCCGAAGCGTCTGACGATGAAAAGGCGGTTTTGTTTGAGCTTTACTGCAAGCTGGTCAACTATTTCGGGCCGTCTGTGGGCTTTGAACTTTCCGTGATCTGCTACCCGGCAGACCTGGTGGAATACCGGAAGATGCTTGCCCTTAACCCCCAGGGCGATCAGTTCGATGAAATCCGAAAGGAATACAGCGATATGCTGGTGCGGCAGGTTTCCAAGAGCCGGTATGAGCGCCGTATCTGCCTGACCTATACTATCGAAGCAGACGGCATCAGGCAGGCCCGTTCCCGCCTGGAGCAGATCGACAATGATGTGGTGGGTCATTTCCGTGCCCTGACGGTTGCCGCACATCCGATGGATGGTTATGAGCGGCTGACGATTCTCCATCGGTGCCTGCATCTGGAGGAGAACCGGAAGTTCCGTTTTAACTGGGATTCTTTAAACCACACCGGGCTGTCCAGCAAAGACTATATCGCCCCCAGCTCGTTCTTCTTCAAGGATGGGCGTTACTTCCGCTCCGGCGCATCTTTCGGGGCGGTTTCTTTTTTGCAGATCCGGGCGACCAAACTGTATGACACACTATTAAACAGCATTTTAAACATGGAGGGAAGCCAGATCGTCAGCATCCATGCCAAAGCCCTCGACCAGAATGCCGCCCTGAAAGCGGTCAAGCGTAAACTGAGCGATTTGGACAAGGCAAAGATTGACGAGCAGAAACGGGCCGTCCGTTCCGGCTTTGATATGGACATCCTGCCGCCTGATCTTGTGACATTCGGAAAGGAAGCCCAGAAACTTTTGGAGGATTTGCAGAACCATGACGAGAAAATGTTTATGGTCACGATCCTGGTTGTCCATGCGGCGTCCAGCCGTCAGAAGCTGGAAAACCTGATTTACTCCGCAAACGGCATTACCAATACCCAGAACTGCGATCTAATCCGGCTGGACTATCAGCAGGAACAGGGCTTTGTATCTGCGCTGCCCATCGGCATTAACCAGGTGGAAATCCAGCGTGGGCTTACCACCAGCGGGACGGCAATCTTTTTGCCGTTCCGTGCCTGTGAGGTATTCCAGCCCAAGGGCGTTTACTATGGGTTAAACGCCACCACAAACCGGATGATTCTGGCCGACCGCAAAACGCTCAAATGCCCCAACGGAGTGGTGCTTGGCACCCCCGGCTCTGGTAAGTCCTTTAGCTGTAAGCGGGAAGCGGCAGACGTCTATCTGCATACTACGGATGACCTTTTGTTCCTCGACCCTGAGAATGAATATACTTCCCTGTGCCAGCAGCTTTCAGGACAGGTGATCCGGCTTGCCCCGGACAGCCACGATTATATCAATCCGCTGGATGTAGACCTGACCACGAATACCGGCGAAAATCCGCTTCTGATGAAAGCGGACTTTATCATGTCATTCTGTGAACTGATTTTGTCCGCCGCTCAGGGCGGTCTAAAGCCCATTGAGAAATCGGTCATTGACCGCTGTATTCCGAAAATCTACCGCCAGCTTATCAAAGACCCCAGACCGGAGAATATGCCGATCCTGGGGGATTTGTATGAGTGCCTGCGGGCACAGCAGGAAGAACAGGCACAGGAACTTGCTACGGCACTGGAACTTTATGTGTTTGGTTCCCTCAATTATCTGAACCATCGAACCAACGTCAATGTTGATAACCGTGTGGCCTGCTATGACATCAGCGGTCTGGGGCAGAACCTGAAAAAGCCTGGTATGCTGACCGTCCAGAATAATATCTGGCAGCGCACCATTGTAAACCGCTATGCCGGAAAGACCACCCGCATCTACTTAGATGAGTTCCACCTGCTTTTAAAGGAGCCGCAGACGGCAGCCTACACCGCAGAAATCTACAAGAGATTCCGAAAATGGAATGGCATCCCGACATCGCTAACGCAGAACGTCAAGGATTTGCTGGAAAGCCCGGAGATTGAAAATATCCTGGAAAACAGCGATTTTATCCTGATGCTGAACCAGGCGGCCAGCGACCGGAACATTCTGGCGCAGCGTCTTGGTATCTCTCCCCAGGAGCTGGGGCACATCACGAACAGTGACGCCGGCGAGGGGCTTTTGTTCTTTGGGGATAAGATCATTCCCTTTGTTGATAAGTTCCCCACGGATACGAAGCTGTACCAGGTTATGACCACGAAGCCTGCGGATTTGGCAGCATAAGGAGGTCTGCCATGAAGAAAAAAGCCAACATCTACGATGCTGATGATGTGGAGCGCAGCAAACGGCTGAATTTCACCCCGGAGGAACGGGCTGCCCGTGCGGAACACAAGGCGGAGGTTTTGGGCACGAAGCTGGAAAAGGCGAAAAAGAAAGTGCCTAAGAAGAAAAAGCTGCGCTTGCAAAAAGAACTTGATCCCGAAAAAAGCAAGCTGAAGCACACACTCCGGTTTGAGGAAGTGGAGAAAAAACGAGGGCAGGAAGCCCTGCCGAAAAAGGCGGGCAGGCGCATGGTACAGAGTGCCAGCGCCACCGTCCACTCCAAGATTCATCAGGTGGAGGAAGAAAACGTGGGTACGAAAGCCGCCCATCGGACAGAGCTTGCGTCTGAGGGGGCCGCTGCTCTCGCCAGCCATGAAATCCGCAAGTACCGGCAGAACGCCCCGTATAAGCGTGTGGAGAAGCTGGAAGCCCAGGTCAACCGGGCGAATGTCAGTGCCGCTTATCGTGCCGCTGTCCGGGATAACCCGGAATTGCAGGAAAACACCGTCAAGCGTCTTATTCAGAAACAGCGCATCAAGCACCAGTATGCCAAAGAGTTTCGGAAAGCAAAGCAGGCTGAGAAACAGGGTTCAGCTTTTGTTCAGAAAGCAAAGGATATGTTTGGCAGCATCGGTCAGACCGTGGCGACTGCGGTGCAGGAGCATAAAGGCGGGCTGGTGATGGCTGGTGCGATTGCCATGCTGATTATTATGGTGTTTTCGTCCCTTTCTTCCTGCTCTGTGATGATGGATGGAGCCATGAGCGCCGTGCTGGGCACATCCTACACTTCGGAAGATCCCGACATCATTCAGACAGAAGCCAATTACACCGCCCTGGAAACCGCTCTGCAAAATGAACTGGCAAACATCGAGCGCACCCATCCCGGCTATGATGAATATCGGTACGATGTGGACAGCATCGGGCATGGCATGGGCATTGAGGCCGCTGCTTATGCGACCGTCCTTTCCCAGTTTATCCAGGCCGCTGTTACCCTGTGGTATTTCAAGAAGAAAAGCCCAAACGTGAAAATCGGACGCATCCGCATCGACGGCACGCTGCTCCCGCAGGTTCTTTCGGTCGGCGTATCTGCTCTGTTGATGCAGATCCTGACGCTGGTACAGCAGACTGTAATTTATCGTGTGGCATCCAACTATGGCGGCGAAACCTCCCAGCTTCTTTTGGGAGCAGCACTCCGGTTCTGGAACTTCTCTTTTGTTCCTCTTTGGGGTATCAGCCAGGGCTTCCAGCCTGCCGCCGGTACGAACTACGGCGCAAAGGATTATGACCGTGTAAAGAAGCTGACAAAGGTGTTTATCATTGCCGCTACGTTACTGTCACTGGTATTCTACATTCCGGTGGAGCTGTTCCCGGAAAAGATTTTGTCTATGTTCTTAACAACACCGGGTATCGCCGCATCGGGAGCCACGAACTTCCGTATCATGTTCAGCACCTATATCCTGCAAGGCAGCTTCTTGATTGCCGTAACTTTGTTCCAGTCCTTGGGCAAGGCAAATAAGGCGACCTGGCTGGTGCTGTTCCGTCAGATTATCCTGTTTATCCCGCTTTGCGTCATTCTGCCGATGATCGGCGGCATGGGCATCCGTGGCGTGTGGCTGGCGATTGCGCTGACCGATGCGATCCTCGTCGTTATCACGATTTCCATGATGCTGTATGAGTTTGGCAAGATGCCGGCGACTTCCAGCGTAAAGCGATAAGGAGGGCCGTATATGTACCTCTGCGATGGAAAGATAGGAAATAACTACAAAGTTTCAGATATTGAGCTGCCCACCAATATGGAAAAGCGGCTGGAAGCCCTGGGCATGACCCGTGGGACTTCCGTTGCCGTTCTGAACAGCAAAAGCCACGGTGTTCTGATCGTCAAGGTGAGAGGAACACGGTTTGCTCTTGGGCGCAATATCACCAAAAATATTTTAGTGGGGTAAATTCCGATGAGAGAAAACTTGACAATCGGCTTCATCGGAAATCCGAACTGCGGAAAGACTACGCTTTTTAATGCGTATACCGGCGCAAACTTAAAAGTGGCGAACTGGCCGGGAGTTACGGTTGAAAAAGTAGAGGGCGCCATTAAAGACCATGATTTGAATATTCGTCTGGTCGATCTTCCCGGAACATACAGCCTGACCTCCTACACGATGGAGGAACAGGTATCCAGGCAGTTCATACTAAGTGATGAAGTCGATGTGATTATTGATGTTGCGGACGCTTCCGCTCTGGAGCGAAACTTATACTTGACTTTGCAGCTTTTAGAGCTGGGCAAGCCGGTCGTGCTGGCGTTAAACATGATGGATATTGTGGAGAAGCGTGGCATGGAAATTGACACACACAGGCTGCCGGAAATGCTGGGCATCCCGGTCATTCCGGTTTCAGCCAGAAAGCGAACCGGCCTGGATGTGCTTCTTCACGCAGCGGCACATCACAAGGACTGCAAAGACCCGGAGTGCTTGATTCATCACCACAAATACAAGCCAAAGCACCGGCACGACCATCATTCAGAATATGCGATGGTTTACAGCGACGCTATTGAGGACAAGATTGACCTTATTATGGCGGAACTGAAACGGAAATATCCGAACCTAACGAATTACCGGTGGCACGCAATTAAGCTGTTGGAGCAGGATAAGGAAATCTCCGAACGCTATCCGGTAAGCCTCCCGGATGTGATCGACCGGAACTATGAATCGGACATCATCAATGAGAAGTACGATTTTATCCAGGAGATCATCAGGGAAGTATTGGTAAATAAAGACCGGCAGGATGCCTTGACTGAAAAAGTAGACCGGGCACTGACCCACCGGGTTTGGGGTATCCCGATTTTCCTTGGTATCATGGCGGTGGTATTTTTCCTGACGTTTACCATTGGCGACTGGCTGAAAGGATATTTTGAAATGGGCATTGAAAGCCTGTCAGCACTGTTGAGCGATGGCTTAGTCGCTGCCGGGGTAAACGAGATGCTGCGTTCCTTGCTGGTGGACGGTATTGTAGCCGGTGTAGGTGGAATCCTCACTTTTCTGCCAAACATTTTTATCCTGTTCCTGGCATTGGCATTCCTGGAGGACAGCGGATACATGGCCCGTGTCGCCTATGTCATGGAGGGTATTATGAGTAAGCTGGGCTTATCCGGTAGGGCTTTCATTCCCATGATACTGGGCTTTGGCTGTACGGTTCCGGCAATTATGGCGTCCAGGGCTTTGGAGAACCGGCGTGACCGCTTCAAAGTCATGCTGATTACACCATTTATGAGTTGCAGCGCCCGTCTGCCAATCTATATCCTGTTTGCAGAGATGTTCTTTCAGGAACACGCCATGCTGGTAGCCTACTCCATGTACCTAATCGGCTTGCTGGTCGCTATCCTGGTCGCTGCGGTCATTCATCTGATCGACCGCAGAAAGTCGGAAAACTATCTGCTGATCGAGCTGCCGGAATATAAAATCCCCAGTTCCAGAACCGTGGCAATCTATGTGTGGGAAAAGGTAAAGGACTACCTCACCAAAGCGGGAACTACGATTTTTGTGGCATCTATCCTGATGTGGGTGATCTTAAACTTCGGGCCGCAGGGTTACACCACGGAAATGGCAGACAGTTTCGGGGCAATCTTGGGTCATTGGCTGGTGCCGTTCTTTGCGCCGATTGGTCTGGGCTTCTGGCAGATTGCGGTTGCGCTGATTGCTGGTATCTCCGCAAAGGAAGTTGTGGTGTCCAGCTGCGCCGTTCTGTTTGGTGTTCCGAATATCAATTCCGGGGCAGGAATGGATACGCTGGTCGGCATCCTGAGTGCTTCCGGCTTTGGACAGCTTAATGCGTTTTGTCTGATGGTTTTCTGTCTGCTTTATATTCCCTGTGCGGCAGCTTTGGCAACGATCCGTAAGGAATCAGGCAGCACCCGTTGGATGCTTTTATCGGCATTGTTCCAGTTGGTTGTGGCTTGGGTTGTCACATTTATTGTTTATCGTATCGGACTTTTCATCTGAGAAAGGAGCGGATAAAATGCTTGTTACGGGTATTATCGTTTTGGGAGTAGCGGTCTATGCGGTATGGGCTGTTCGGAAAATCCGAAAGGATCGCAAGAACGGCGCCTGCTGCGGCGGTAGCTGCTCCGGCTGTGTAGGCAAGGAATATTGCAGCAAATAAATAGATGTTCAGCCGATGCTTTCTGAACGGAGGGTATCGGCTTCTTTTCTCCATTTGCACAGTTGGCAGGGATGTAATATAATTCAAATTGGATTGTAAATCCTGCTGATTGGAGCGGAATAAAATGAGAAAAGAATATATAATAAAAGATGCCAGAAAGATTTTGGCAGAGCAAATAAATAACTCTGGAACACCAGAAAGGAATGTTATGGACGAGAACCCTATTACCATGTCAAAAGGGTTATCTGCTGTCATTCCGAAAGATAATGACGGGTATTGTACCGTCTATAAAATGGATTGTGCAGATGGCCTGGGTCTTATGACGGTTTATCAGGTCTATCCCGGCATACAGCTTATTTACAATGATTTTGAAGCAACGGGCTGTTATTGGGATGGAAATATTGATAAAAATATACTGGAAATCAACCATTGCCGAGAGGGGCGTGAGGGCTGCCGCTTGCCCAGCGGTTCCTGTCTTTATCTGGGCGAGGGTGACTTATCCATCCACACAATGGATAACTGTGCATCGGAAATGTCTTTCCCACTCAAGCATTACCGTGGAATTTCCGTTGTGCTGAATTTGGAAGCTGTGGCAAAGAATCCTCCGGGAACATTGGCTGAAAGCGGCATTGACATTCTGCAATTTAAGGAAAAGTTCTGCACGGACGGAGCCTGCTTCATTATGAGGGCGAAAGACGAAATTGAGCATATCTTTTCCGAACTTTACTCTGTACCGGATTGTTTGCAAAAACCTTATTTCCAGATTAAAGTACAAGAACTGCTTTTGTTCTTGTATTTGGTCGATGTAAAAAAAGAAAAGCAGCGTGAGATCTATACTTCTCCCCAGGTGGAGGTTGTAAAAGAGATTCACAAAATGCTGATTTCCGATTTACAGAAACGGCCAACGATTGAGGAACTTTCCAAAAAATATCTTATCAATACTGCGACTTTAAAAGATACATTCAAGGGAATTTATGGACAACCCATCGGAACCTACATGAAAGAATACCGAATTAAACAGGCTGCTATTCTGCTCCGGCAGACACAGGCAACCATAGCGGAAATCGCCAACCAGGTCGGGTATGAAAATCAGAGCAAGTTTGCAACAGCTTTTCGGGATGTTTTGAAGATCGCACCGGCTGAATATCGAAAACAAAACAGTGGCGATTAATATGCTGAAGTAAAGCCCGGTTTTCTTGATTTAGATAGATCTTGATGATCGTCTTTATCGGATGTATGATAAGATAGAAGATGAAGAATCGCAAATGATTGAGGCAAGAGCCAAAAGACAGGCGATTGAAGCTGAGAAATTGACCGGTGATAACATCTACAAGGTATTGATGTATTTTGATAAATTGTATTCAGCCATGAATGATGTGGAACGGCGTCGAGTAATGGAAACGCTCATCTCTGAAATTCAGATTTATGAAGATCGCCAGCCTAACGGACAGTGGCTCAAATCCATTAAATTCAAGCTCCCGATTATTGAGGAAGATATGGAAATAAGTTTGGACAATGATACACATGTGGAGACGGTCTGCTTACTGGTGAAATAACATGAAACCACTCATCCACATCTACGGCGCGTCCGGCTCCGGGACGTCCACGCTGGGGCGATACCTGGCGGAGCAATTTCAGTATGCCTTCCTCGACTCAGACGACTATTTCTGGCTGCCCACTGACCCGAAATTCACGACAAAGCGTCCCATTGAGCAGCGTGTGCCGCTCATACGGCAGGACATTGCCACCGCAAAAAACGGTGCTGTCCTCTCCGGCTCGCTCGTTGGCTGGGGGGATGCTCTCATCCCGGATTTCACGCTGGCGGTGCGCGTTGTGACCGACACGCCCACCCGGCTGGCGCGTATAAAACAACGTGAGTACGCGCGGTTTGGCGCGCGCATTCTGCCGGACGGCGATATGTACGACCATCATCAGGCATTTTTGCAGTGGGCCGCCGGTTATGATGACGGCGGGCTTGACACGCGCAGCGCTGTGCTGCATAATGAATGGCAGAAGCAGCTTGCCTGCCCGATCCTGACGGTGGACGGCACTGCGCCCCTGGCCGAGACCGCCGCCCGTGTGGAGGAATTGCTATGCTCTGCAAACTGACCCCCGAAGAAGAAGTGCGTATGCACATACTTTTGAAAGGCATCGCCGATGACCCGAACGCGCTGGAAATGCAAAAATTCATCCAGCACGGCAGCGTGACCACCTACGAGCACTGTCTGCGCGTCACCCGCATCGCGTTCTGGCTCAACATCCATCTGCACGTCCGCGCGGATGAGGCCAGCCTTGTAAAGGGGGCGTTCCTGCACGATTTTTACCTGTACGACTGGCATAATTGCAGTAACATCACCCATTGGCACGGCTTCAAGCATGCTCGTATTGCACGCTACAACGCCGAAACCGTGTTTAAACTGACCGACAAGGAAAAGGACATCATCCAGAGCCACATGTGGCCGCTGAACCTCACCGACATACCCCATAGCCGCGAGGCTGCGCTTGTCTGCATGGCCGACAAGATGTCGTCGAGCTATGAGACGGTGCTGGAACGGAAGGCAAAAAGAAAGAAATAAAATACTTCTTGGCCCCTCTGCTCCCCTTCTGGCGCAAGCGCCACCTTCCCCCATATTGGGGGAGCCTGTCTCGCAGAGGGAGGCAAGATTATTATGGAGGTAACACCATGCCCGATCAATACACCCGCACACGTGCCCAACTGGGCACACCCGCACTGGACGTGCTGCGCCGCGCCCATGTGGCCGTTTTTGGCATCGGCGGCGTCGGCGGGCAGGCTGTTGAGGTACTGGCCCGCAGCGGGGTAGGGGAGTTGAGCCTGTTTGACAGCGACACCGTCGCACTTTCCAACCTGAACCGCCAGCTTGTGGCGCTGCACTCAACGCTGGGGCAGTACAAGGTCGATGCCATGGCCGTCCGCATTGCGGACATTGACCCTACCATCATCGTGCACGCCAACCGCATGTTCTACAATGCCGAGACCGCCCCGGACGTCGACCTGACGCAGTTTGACTACGTGCTGGACTGCATCGACACGGTCAGCGCCAAGCTGCTGCTGATCCGTTGCTGCAAAAAGGCCGGGGTGCCGATCCTGTGCAGCATGGGCGCGGCCAACAAGCTGGACCCGACGGCGTTCCGCGTGGCCGACATTGAAAAAACCACCGTGGACCCGCTGGCCAAGGTCATCCGCCTCGAGTGCCGCAAGCGCCGCCTGGGCAAGGTGAAGGTTGTCTTTTCGGAGGAGCAGACCCTGCCGCCGCTGCAGGATGAAATCGAGGAAGCCCCCACCGCTGCGCGCCGCACGGTGCCCGCCAGCAACGCCTTTGTGCCCGCCGCCTGCGGGCTGGTCTGCGGGTCCGAGGCCGTCAAGGACCTGCTGCGCAAGGCCGGCGTTTACCGCGGCAAAAAATGATTTCTCTGCGCCCCGCTGGCACAAAAGCGGGGCGTTTTGCATGAAAAATGCCAGTGTGCCCCCTGTGTTATCTTGAGGCAACACCGCATAATTCCCGCCTTACGGCTTAAGCGCCGCTCCGGCGGCTGCGGCACGGCATCTGCGTTGCCAAAATGCTCGATAATACACAAAGTATTATCTGCGCTTTTGGCTTAGCATCTGCCGCACCTCGCTCGCCGTATCGTCACTTAGAATTATGCGGTATTGCCTTGACATTTGCACGAAATCAAAGTAAAATTATATACAGGAAATAAAGAGCCAAACGGCAGGCACAACCTGTGCGTGGCTCCTTAAAGGGTGTCACCCACCGGGAACGCCGCTTTTTTACGATATTTAACGTCCTGATGACGGTTTGTGTATATTCTGCGCGCAGGGGCATCGTGTGTCTTTTTGGCTGACCTGCCGCGTTTCTTCATGCAACAATGTCATAGTGAAAAGCGTCCCGCTGCGCGCATCCTCCTATTTTGATAAGGAGTGAAACCGACTATGTCACCAATTTTGACCGTGGTGCTGGTCCTTGTTGCTGCCGCTGTTGCCGGGGCGCTTGGTTTTTACCTCGGCGGTGAAAACCGCAAGCGCACCGCCGAGGCGAAGATCGGCAGCGCTGAGGAGGAAGCCAAGCGCATCGTGAATGATGCCATCAAGGCTGCCGAGCAGAAGCGCAAGGAAACCATCATCGAAGCGAAGGACGAAGCCTTCAAGCTCAAGAGCGACGCGGACAAGGAAATCAAGGACCGCCGCGCCGAGATCACCCGCCAGGAGCGCCGCATCGACCAGAAGG
>OGDN01004567.1_pt1 | contig 12147 bp, 7 predicted proteins | sample 1570271 | NCBI WGS metagenome assembly OGDN01 (sample SAMEA4384481, study PRJEB24528) | human gut metagenome | reverse complement strand
AAAACAATTCAGATTCGCAGAAGTATGGAATATCGTTACAGTGCAAAGGAGTGGCGTATCGGAGAACCAAAGAGTAAATCAGGTTACCGTGCGATACCTTTAACAGAAGAAGCGGTTGCTATACTAAAAAACAAAAAGAAAAGAATAAGAGGATTTCAGAAATTTCAACAGAATGGGAAGAATTTGTGTTTCTGTGTCGAAAAGGAACACCGGTTAAGAACAGTACATATGATACGATGCTGTTCAAACTATGTGATAAAGCGAAGATTCCCAAGTTTTCCATGCATGTGCTGCGACATACGTTTGCAACCAGGTGTATTGAAGCCGGAATGAAACCTAAAACATTACAGACAATCTTAGGTCATTCCAATATTGGGATCACCATGAACCTTTATGTACATACAACAGAAGAACAAAAACAAAAAGAAATCGACCAGATTGCGGATGCTTTGAAAGTGGTTTAATTTTTTTTGCTCTCAAAAATTGGTACATGATTGGTACGTTAACCAAAATTTTTGAGGGAAGAAAAATTGCTGTCTCGAAAAATTGGTACATAAATTGGTACATAAACGAGATGCCAAAACCCGCAAAGCCCGTAAAATCAAGGTTTACAAGAAAGGAAAGATAGAAAATGAAACTAGGAATTGTTGGACTTCCCAATGTAGGAAAAAGTACATTATTCAACTCTTTAACAAAGGCAGGTGCAGCAGAGGCTGCAAATTATCCATTCTGTACGATCGAACCAAATGTCGGTATCGTACCGGTTCCGGACAAGCGGCTGGATGTTCTGACCGAGATGCATCATTCTGCTAAGGAAGTGCATGCGACGATTGAGTTTGTTGACATTGCAGGACTGGTAAAGGGGGCCTCCAAGGGGGAGGGTCTTGGTAACCAGTTTCTTGCGAATATCCGTGAGGTAGATGCGATCGTTCATGTAGTGCGCTGCTTTGATGATGCCAACATTGTGCATGTGGACGGCAGTGTTGATCCGGTTCGTGATATTGAGACGATCAACCTAGAGCTGTTGTTCTCTGATATGGAGATTCTGGAAAGACGTTATGCAAAGTTAGTAAAAAGCGTCAAGAACGATAAGACTCTTGTAAAGGAGACAGAGCTGGTTGAGAAGCTGAAGAAGCATATGGAAGATGGCAATCTTGCAAAGACTTATGAGCCGGAAGACGATGATGAAAAGGCATTGCTGGAAAGCTTTAATCTGTTGACTTATAAGCCGACGATTTATGCTGCAAATGTTGCCGAGGATGATCTGGCTGACGATGCAGCTTCCAATGCGTATGTTGCACAGGTTCGTGAGTTTGCACAGAAAGAGGGCTCCGAGGTGTTTGTGATCTGCGCACAGATTGAGCAGGAGATTGCCGAACTTGAAGATGACGAGAAAAAGGAATTTCTGGAGGATCTCGGTCTTTCTGAGTCAGGACTGGATAAGCTTATTTCCGCAAGCTACAGCCTGTTAGGTCTGATCAGCTACCTGACGACAGGACCGGATGAGAGCCGTGCATGGACCATTGAGAGAGGAACAAAGGCACCTCAGGCAGCAGGTAAGATTCATACGGACTTTGAGAGAGGATTTATCCGTGCAGAGGTCGTAAGCTATGATAATCTTGTAGAGCAGGGAAGCTACAATGCAGCCAAAGAAAAAGGACTCGTCCGCTCCGAAGGTAAGGATTACGTTGTACAGGATGGCGATGTCGTACTGTTCAGATTCAACGTCTAAAACGAATGCAAGCGGGTCTGTGGCTCGGAATAAGTGTAGAATAAGGAAAGCCGCAAGTGTACTTGCAAATAAAAGAAAGGAAAACTCAGTATGGCTCCGGACATTCGATTTCCCCATTTAGGGATAGAGATTGCGTCATTGGGGAAGGGAATCACCATTGGCGGATTTACGATTGCGTTTTATGGTATGATCATTGCATTTGGTATGGTCATGGGATATTTGATGACGGCATTTCAGGCGAAGCGTACCGGGCAGGAACCGGATCTGTATCTGGATCTTGCACTGTGGGATATCGTATTTGCCGTGATTGGCGCAAGAATTTATTATGTTATATTCACTTGGGATTACTACAAGGATAATTTATTGCAGATATTTAACACCCGTGGCGGCGGTCTTGCTATTTACGGAGGAGTGATCACAGGACAGATCATTGGCCGCTGGGGCAATTTCTGTAACAGAGAAGCGTTTGGCGGTTATACCAATGGCTTATTTGCAATGCAGCTCAAGCAGAGCGATGTGGCAGCCTCCAATCTGACGCACAGTGTTTTAAAGCATGCTGTTGAGATCGATGGAACCAGATATATTCAGGTGCATCCGACATTTCTTTACGAGTCGCTTTGGAACATCGGTGTGTTGATCATATTGCTGCTTTTTACCAAGCATCGCAAATATAATGGTCAGATTTTTTTGATCTATCTGTTAGGCTATGGTCTTGGCAGAGCGTGGATTGAGGGATTGCGGACGGATCAGCTGATCTTTTTTGGAACGGGAGTCGCCGTGTCTCAGGTTCTTTCCGGGGGGCTGGTTGTGGCATCTGCAGCGATCTTGATCTACCGGTTTGTGAAAGACAGACAGAAAGTAAAAAGCGTACAGTAGAACTTCTTTGAATATAATCAGATAAGTATAAAATTCGATGAGTGAAAGATCGAAACATTTTCAATCAAGAAAAGGGAAAATGAAAAAGAGAGAAACATGTGAAATTTCATGTTTCTCTCTTTTAGACTATAATAAATATTCTGTTTTAATGTATAGAAAAATGTCTATCCAAATTAATCCTCATCCTCATTCTGTACGGATAAAAGCTGTCTCTTACGAGCCATTTCATCGCTGTCAAGATACTCGTCATAGGTAGAGATCTTGTCGATCAGACCGCCCGGAGTGATCTCCATGATACGGTTGGCGATCGTCTGGATGAACTGGTGATCCTGTGAAGTGAAAAGTACAACACCGGGGAACTTGATCAGACCGTTGTTCAGAGCGGTAATGGATTCCATGTCCAGATGGTTTGTAGGCTCATCCATGATCAAAATATTAGATGCAAGGATCATCATCTTGGAAAGCATAACGCGGACACGCTCACCACCGGAAAGAACATTCACCTTCTTGACACCGTCTTCACCTGGGAAAAGCATACGTCCCAGGAAACCGCGGACATAAGTCGGATCCTTCTCCGGAGAGAATGGCATAAGCCAGTCAACGATCGTATCATCGCTGGCGAAAAGCTCTGTGTTATCCTTCGGGAAGTAAGAAAAGCTTGTCGTTACGCCCCATTTATAAGAACCCTCGTCCGGCTCCATCTCGCCGGAAAGAATCTGGAACAGTGTTGTTGCGGCAATCGTATTGCTTCCGACAAAAGCAACCTTATCCTCGCGTCCGATAATGAAAGAAATATCATCAAGAACCTTAACGCCGTCAATTGTCTTGGACAAATGCTCTACGGTAAGCACTTCGTTTCCAATCTCACGCTCCGGACGGAAATCAATATATGGATACTTACGGCTGGATGGCTTCATGTCATCAAGCTCGATCTTCTCCAAAGCACGCTTTCTGGAGGTTGCCTGCTTGGACTTGGAAGCATTGGCACTGAATCGCTGGATAAATTCCTGCAGCTCCTTGATCTTTTCTTCCTTCTTCTTGTTGGCTTCCTTCATCTGCTTGATCATCAACTGGCTTGACTCGTACCAGAAATCATAGTTGCCGGCATAAAGCTGAATCTTCGCATAATCAATATCGGCAATGTGTGTGCAGACCTTATTCAGGAAATAACGGTCATGGGAAACAACGATGACTGTGTTGTCAAATTCAATCAGGAAATCCTCCAGCCAGCGGATCGCTTCCAGATCCAAATGGTTCGTCGGCTCATCGAGAAGCAGAATGTCCGGATTACCAAACAATGCCTGCGCAAGCAGGATCTTTACCTTCTCATTGGCAGGAAGCTCGCTCATCATCATAGAATGTGTCTCAGTCGGAACGCCAAGACCATTCAGAAGCGTAGCAGCATCAGACTCAGCCTCCCAGCCGTTCATATTTGCAAACTCTTCCTCAAGCTCTGCGGCACGGATACCGTCCTCGTCAGAGAAATCCGGCTTTGCGTAGATGGCATCCTTCTCCTTCATGATCTGATACAGACGCTCATTTCCCATAATAACCGTATCCAGAACAGAATACGCATCATACTGGAAGTGATCCTGCTTCAGGAAAGAAAGACGCTGCCCCGGTGTGATAATGACATCACCCTTCGTCGGTTCAATCTCACCGTTTAAGATCTTTAAGAAGGTAGACTTTCCGGCACCGTTCGCACCGATCAGTCCATAACAGTTCCCCTCGGTAAACTTAATATTTACATCCTCAAAGAGGGCTTTTTTGCCAAGACGTAATGTGACATTGCTTGCTTGTATCATCGAAATCCTCCATTCATGCTCAAAATCATTAAGTACATATTATATATGTATTCCTTATAATAAGGCATACACCTTTCTATTTTACAGAAAACTGGCGAATTTGCAAGGGGGAAATCAAATATATGGCATATCCGGCGGAAAATATTGCCGATATCCGATGGAAAAGGATATTGCATTCACGATACAGCGATGCTATTATTAAGATGGGATACGTGAATAAATCCTGAAATTTACTGTTGACAAGATATCAGACACCATATATCCAAAGAAAAGAGAGGCAGAGGATTAGCGATCAAATACCATATATTATATGAACAAAGTTGCTCTTGCCACATTCAGTTATTTTGATGTGGGAAGCGGAAATGGAAGTGACCCGGAACAGATCGGTTTCAATATCGACGAAATAGTATTTCATATGCAATTTCCTCTGGAAGGAACAGGAGGCAATCTGCTATCTGGTTATTGGATAAAGCATCGCTTGGTTATTGTGATATCTTTTTGTGTACTAATTGGCATTATAGCAATTCATTGTGTATGGACTAAGCGTGGTGCATATCTAAAACTAAGAAATCTACTGTGTCTTTGTGGTTTTATGATTTCAACAAGCCTTTTATTCGGAGGAATCGGTGGACTGGCTATTAACTTGGAAGTTCCTACATATATAAAACAACAACTGGTGCCATCCTGTTTTATTGAGGATAACTATAAGGATCCGCAGAAAGTAGAAATTGAATTTCCGAAGAAGAAGAGAAACCTGATCTGGATCTATATGGAATCCATGGAATCAACGTTTATCTCGAAAGAAGAAGGCGGTGCCATGAAGGAGAATCTGCTTCCGGAGATGACGAAGCTTGCAAAGGAGAATATCAATTTTTCGGAAAGCAGTCAGGTTGGCGGTGCAACCGCATCCCAGGGAACAGACTGGACAACGGGAGCGTTGTTTGCGCAGACATGTGGTCTGCCTATGAAATTGCCGATTGGTCATGGTGATGTTGGGGAATATGAAAAATTTGCACCGGGTGCAGAAGCCGTTGGGGATATTCTGGAGAAAGAGGGATATTATCAGAAGTTTATAATGGGATCAGATGCAGAGTTTGGAGGTAGAAAATCATATTTAAAAAAGCATGGATCTTATCAATTATATGATTATAATACAGCTATACAAAATGGAGATATTTCTAAAAATTATTATGTGTGGTGGGAATTTGAGGATCAGAAATTATATGGATTTGCGAAAAGAGAATTGCAAAAGGCAGCAGATCAGAAGCAGCCGTTTGCGGTTAGTTTGTTAACGGTAGATACGCATTTTTCAAACGGATATTTTTGCAAACAATGTCAACATAAGCATGATTCTGAATATCAAGATGTTCTTAATTGTGCAAGTCGACAGGTGGCAGAATTTGTATCTTGGATTCAGAAGCAGGATTTCTATGATAATACAACGATTGTTATAACCGGTGATCATCCGACGATGGATAAGAGTTTCATCGGAGAGTATTATGATGGCTCAAAAGCAAGAAAGGTTTACAATTGTATCATTAACGCACCGATAAAGACGGATTATGAAAAGAATAGGAAGTTTAATACCTTCGATTTTTATCCGACAGTTATTGCTGCGCTTGGAGCAAGGATTGATGGAAATCGGCTTGGTCTGGGTACAAATCTTTTTACGGGTGAGAAAACGCTGGCGGAAAAGTATGGTTATGATAAGATTGATACAGAATTTGCAAAGAAATCTACTTTTTACAATGAGTATATATGGGAAGAGTAGTAAGATGAATAATTGTAACATCAATCCATATATTTATATATGTCTAGTGGCTAAAGTATAAGGCAAAACAATAACTGCAATACCCATAGCGATTAGAGTATTGCAGTTATTTCGTTATTGATCTCTGTTTTCAGGATTTTTGTTTGATAAACGTCGCGACATAATGTGTTCCAATAAACAAACGATTCCACATAGAATCCAGAATCCTAATGTAATAAATTGACAGGTCTTAAGTTTGTATGGAACAAATTTTAAAGTTACAGTATGCTTTCCGGCAGGAGTCTTTATCATCAGATTTGAATTATAAGGATTTAATATCTCCACTTCCTTTCCGTCAATATATGCATGCCAGTTTTTACTGTAACCAAGACTGAATAGTGTATATCCGTCGTTCGTATAATTCGTGGTTCCGTTGATAGCATCATTTTTAATAGATATATTTGTCATTTGGTTGGCTCTGATTTTTTGTAATGCTTTGTTTGCGGTATCCGCATGATATCGCAGGATATTCACCTTATCATTATCCAGCAGAACCTGATATGGCAGTCCGATTGTTACCGAGTTGTCCCCTTGAATAAGGGTTCCCAAGGAAGCCAGATCCGTTGCATACAAATAGTAGGAACCTTTTTCTTTTGCAGTATAGTTGATATGTAATTTGATTCGGGAGGAATAAAATATTCCCTGTGGAAGATCAACAATGATCTTTTTGGCTTTTGTGCGTGAGATGATATTTCCTTTTGAATCCGTATAATAAAAACTGTTTTTTTGTCCTGGTTTTGCAGTATATGATAACACATCAAAGTCATAAATGTCTGATGTGTTATTCATATAAAGGGACATTGTCTGGTTGTAATATTTCGGATTAAAATCCTGATTTAGCTTGGCATCAATGACAGAATCCGGCATATAGATACCAAGAGAGGTGTAGGAAGGGTTTTCAAATACATAGTATCCCTGCCAGAAGCCGAGGTAATTATATTGCTCCAGATCCAATACAGAATGAACGGAAATGGATGGAAGAAAGAGATATTTACATCCAATCAGGGAAGTATTAAGTGGCGTGGAGCTGTAATCAGACCCCATAGCGTTTGAGGTCTGATGGAATCCATAATTAGTATGCATATGGATCTGTTCCCGGTTTAGACAAGTTCCAAAGCTGTTAAGACAGCCGATATTGTAATATTGACCAAGGTTTGTCGAGTAATCTCCAATAAAACCAATACGGAAGTATTCCCCATCTTTGCGCATTATAGATCCATTTAAAGTTTGTGATATTTTAGAATAGTTTCCTGGAGTTGCAATGCTTGTTATATCCCATGTTGAGGTTGCATAGATCGCATTTCCGCTTATTTCGAGCAGGGCAAATAAAGTCAAAAAGTAATATAATCTTTGACCGGTACAAAAAGAATTTTTATTATAGTGGAAATAAAGTAATACTGATGCAATCAGCACACAAAGAGAGCTGATGAATGCAACAACAATTTTTTCTGACGCTAAGCTATAGCATGCGATGAAGAAAACAAAAATTCCAATAAAAATATGCTGAAACTGTCGACGGTTGAGCTTGGTTATGTGGATAAAACCATCATAACTGAGTTCTGCGAGTAAAAAAATTAAGATGAAAACGTAACGGTTTGGACAATTTGACTGGTAATGTAAGCCATTCCAGAGATAAGAAAGTACCTGACCGTTGAAACTGATCAATAAAATAAGTAAAGGAATTAATCTTCTAAATTTGCTGATCAGAGTAGCTTTTGCGTAAATAAAGTAAACGCAGACACAAATCAGAGTCAAAATACCACAGTAAAGGCTGACATTGCCGTCATTTGAACTGACGGCATCTGTTGGGGTAAACAGGAACAGCTTACGCCATTGTTCCCAAAAACTACCATGAAAACCCAATGAAGGGAAAATGGAATCGGCATCTGTGTAACCGCTGGACTGATAGGAAGTTAAGGTACGGTAGATAGTCATAAATCCGCATCCACCAGCCAAAAGAGAGGCAGCAGTAAAGCGAAGACCACTGCAAATGAAGTCTTTTATACTTTTCCATTGATAAGCGAAGAAACGAATTACAAGATAAATACAGATAAACATTGCAAGCTGTATCTCTAATAATATTGCTGCACCAAGTAATGCAGAATATAAGATCCATTTTTTCTGAATGATCAAATAATCCATAGACAGCATGACCAATGGGAATAAAGCCAGTATGATATACCACGTTGGATAACAGTGCACAGCAAGATTATAAGCACTTAAAGAGTACACAGCAGAAGGAAACAGCAAACGAAAATCGCAATTGTTCGCTGCCGGCTGAGACAGGCGGTGCGTCAGATAGCAGGTCATGGATAAACCGCAGAACCCCAGAAAAAACGCAATGAAAAATTGCAGTGCAGGTACGATCATTTTCAATGGCAGAAAGTGATATAATTTTGAAAGTAAGTGTATTGTATAGCTAAGGGATAGATCCGAGCCATATCCAATATTCATTGACAGATAACGGTTTCCGGACTGATATTTATAGTAATGATCCAGAAAAGCAGGAATACTGCTCCAGGTTCCGTCGCTGTCAAATAACGAATTGCTGCCAAATGGCTGTGCATCATTTATGACCATTGCCAGAATATACAATAAAAACGGAATCAAAAAGGAAAGCCAATAAATACGTTTTGCTTTAAGACTGGATATAAGTGACTGGAAGTATGTGTTATGGCACATTTTATCTTTACATTTATACATTGAGTGAAACAGCTTGTCTTTTCCATCATACAAGCACAGAATTATCAGTATCATCACAAATATAACAGAAAGAATGATACCAGCATAATCGTATGCCAAATAGGAAGAACCGGTGGAAGCGGAGTCTTCGTCTAAAGGCAGATTATCGATATAATCACATAATTTCTTATATACATTATCATTCATTTCATAAAGTAAAATCTGAACATTAATGGTTCGATCCAGAGAAGTACTTACTTTTAAGTAATTGTCAGACTTCCCTGAGATAAGCTTGTCATCAAGAAGTAATAATTCCTGTGAGGTGTTATCAAGCATATAGACAGAACCCTGTGCTTTTTTAGTCATTTGAATTGTATAAGGGATGATACCGTTTGATACATTAATGTTTTTTCCCGACAACGGATCATCCTGTGCGGCGGAGATATTATAGATTCCATAACCCTCTGAATCAACCTGATACTCTTTGGTGTTTCTAAAATGTAAGGTATACGCACATTTTGTGAATAATGTGCCATCAATTCCCGCTTTTTTGCAAATGCCGTTTACTTGTTGGAAAAAGTCTGGAAAGATGGTGCCACAATATTTCTTAGCTTCTTTATCGGAAAGAGAAACAGTGGACAGAGCATTATATAAAGTGCTTTGTACAGAAGTCTCCTTATGGTTATTTACATAATCAGTATATTTTTTGGAATAATCATTCTGTTTTGTCTGTGTTTTTGCTGTTCCAGTTGAAGAATGAGCATCCAATGCCTTTTCGATACTGTATGCAAGATGTGGTTCCAGAGAAAAATCTTTGGAAACATAATTTTTGTTAGTGCAGATATATGCATTTGAAAACAGCTCTACGATCATAACGAAAAACAGGATAGGAATAATTCTTTTTGCTGCAGTTCGCTGGATAAACAGTAATAAAGTGTAAATTGCAAATAATACAATGTAAATCACAAACAGATTGGAATGAAAATTGTGTTTTCCCCATATAAATGAGATTATTACCGGAATAAATCCACAAAGAACCGGGTATGCGATCAGATTTGTTGTATCCGGTAAAAACGATTTGTTTGCAGCATATGCACCTACATAGAGCATCCAAAACACAAGAAAAAACGATGCGGTAAGTGTTGTGTGATATGTAATATGAAATAAGTTAAATACATATAATACGGGTGAAAATTCCAGCATAGAAAGAATTAAAAGTGTAAAAATACAAACGATGCTTTTGAGTCGCAGACGGATTTCCTTCTGAAAGAAAAAAAGGAAAAAGAATATCAGAGGAAGTATTCCGAAATACAGATCCATACGGTCGGTTGAACCGGATATAGCACGGGAGGCAGCAACACCAGGAAGAAATCGACCTAACAAAATTGCCGGATGATATGCAAGAGAAAATCCTTCGTATGAATAATCAGAATGCTCCGCAAAGTACGGTGCCAGATAAAAGATGATTCGTGCGGCACCAAGTCCGTAAGCAAACAGAAAGATAAGAAATGTATGGATAATTTCACCCGGATTAAATTTATGCCAATAGATTAACAGAAGTAATGCGAACACAAACAGAAGCAGAGATATTTCAATTCCTGCCTCAGGATGAATGATGAGCATTACAGCACAAGCAACGGCGAAAGGAATATATTTTCTGCCCAGTATCATATTTTCATAATGATAGAAGATGATTGGAAAAATTGCGTAAAGCAGTAAAGGCGGAATAGTATTTTCCTGAAGGATCGCATAGGAGCAAAAACCATAAGAAGAAGAAAAAATGTAAACCATCCAGGAATTCTCTGATTGTATAATCGAAGAATGCTGCAGTAAATAATAAAAAGATATGGCTGCCAGGATTACAAATGGCAGAGATGGATATGGCATTAATGTTGGAAGAGGGCTTCCGAGCGAAAGGGTGTAAAGACCTTTGGTGATTAAGAAAAGCAAGGCGGGGATACCGCCTGCGATGAGATATCCTTTGTCGAAATGGATATGATTACGATGTGTTTCTTGTTGCAATGTGTTCGTGTGCATATGACAATAAACCTCCTGTATCTTTTGCTGTGAAACAGCGTATTTTCTTACAAAAACCCATTATACTATAACATTGCGGGGGGACAGATTCAAGCAGATTTGTTTTGACACTCTCCCAGAAAATGTAGTACAATAAAATATACGAACGCTGTGACATACAGCAAAACAACTGGGAAGGCTGGAGATACATGGACAAGACAGAGAAATTGTTTCAATATAAACCGGGGGATAACCTGCCTTTTGGCGTAACGAAGGTGGCTGATGGAGTTCAGTTTGCTGTTTCAATTCCGCATGGCAGGGAATGTTACCTGAACTTATACCGGACAGGACAGAAGCGTCCGGCGTGCCGGATTCATCTGACGAGAGAATTTCGGCGCGGGTGTGTATACTTTGTAAAGATTACAGGTTGTCCGGGAATACAGAATGATAAAAGTGTAGCTGATATACTATCTCAGGGATATGAGTATATGTATGAGGTAGACGGTAAGGAGTTTGTTGATCCGTATGCGGCGGTGATCCACGGAAGAGAGCGTTGGGGTAAACGTGTTGGCAAGGCATGTGTCCGCGGAGGAATCAGTCTCGAGGAATTTGACTGGAAGGATGACAGTCCTTTAGGTACTCCGTTTTCAGACATGATTTTGTACCAGCTGCATGTGCGAGGCTTTACGAAGCATGCTTCTTCGAAGGTGGAGCATCGTGGCAGCTTTGCTGGCTTGATGGAGAAGATTCCTTATCTGAAAGATCTTGGCATCAATGCAGTGCTGCTTCTTCCGTGTTATGAGTTTGATGAGATACAGGCGGCAAAGAAGCCGCATGGGATTCCGGCGGGAGAAGTACCGGCGGTTCGCACGGCAGAGGATGAGGCGAAACAGAAGAGTACCGTGTCTAAGAATGATCAGGTTAAGTTAAATTACTGGGGATATGGTCAGAGCGAGACCTACTATTGTGCGCCGAAGGCGGCTTATGCAGCTGATCCGCACCGGGCTGGATTGGAGTTTAAGGCTTTGGTTCGCAGTCTGCATCAGGCAGGGATAGAAGTACTTCTTGATATCTACTTTATGCCGGGAACCAATGTGTGTCTGATGGAGGATTGTCTGCGTAACTGGGTATTGGAGTATCATATTGATGGATTTCGCGTGAATCAGGAGGTAATGCCGGCGCAGATGCTGGGATCGGATCCGGTTTTATCGGGGGTAAAGCTTCTT
>OGDN01004561.1_pt1 | contig 12161 bp, 9 predicted proteins | sample 1570271 | NCBI WGS metagenome assembly OGDN01 (sample SAMEA4384481, study PRJEB24528) | human gut metagenome | reverse complement strand
AAGTCAATCCCTAATATTTTATTGAGAAAGTTGAGTTTTTCAGCTTCCTTATTAATCTCGTGTGTCGCCTTTGGGAATTGTTCGATTTCTAAGAAATAGCGAATAAGGAATAAGAGTATTTATCCCTTTGATTCCTTATAGAAATTATGCGTCAAAAGCGAGATTTCTAAGATGGGCGGAAAAGTCCCATTTGTCAGTCTCAGAAAGCTTTCTCGAAAGTAGAATATTGCCTGAATTTGCGTGGACGAACCGGTTGGATCCTCCGAGTCATGCAATTCGCTTAAGTGTACAGAACGGTTACGCTCAAAGAATTTTTAGCAATCTGCATTAAATTTTTGCCCGCATAGGACAAACGAACGATGAGTCATAGTTTTAGCTTGATTTCGACCTTGGCGATCGGTTTTGCGATTGCCTGGGCGCTTGGCTTCCTCATGGAGCGCATCAAAGTACCGGCATTGGTTGGCTACTTGCTCGCCGGTATTATTATTTCGCCCGCAACACCCGGATTTGTGGGTGATGTTAATATTGCTTCCGAACTCTCTGAAATCGGTGTCATGCTGCTGATGTTCGGCGTCGGCTTGCATTTTTCTATGACCGATCTCATTCGAGTCAAGAATATCGCGGTTCCCGGAGCTATTCTTCAGATGGGCCTGGCGACCTGTTTAGGCGCGGTTTTGGCCCATTTCTGGGGGTGGCCGTGGGGACAAAGCATCGTCTTTGGTATGTGTCTTTCCTGCGCCTCCACGGTTGTGCTTCTGAAAGGCTTGGAAAGCCGAGGCATTCTGGAAAGCGGCGACGGTCAAATCGCCGTGGGCTGGTTGGTCGTCGAAGACATCATGACCGTCTTGATCTTGGTGCTCCTGCCTCCGCTGGCTTCCTTGCTGGGTTCTCCTCTGCAAAATACCGAGGCTTCTTTGCCGCTTTGGCAGATTGTCGGCATCACGCTGGCTCAAGTATTCGGTTTCATCATCCTGATGCTGGTTGTCGGAAAACGCCTGCTTCCGTGGCTTCTTCGCCAGGTTGCTAAGACGGGTTCCCGCGAGCTCTTTACGCTTTCAGTGTTGGTATTTGCAATCGGTATTGCCTACGGTGCAGCGCAGATCTTCCATGTCAGTTTCGCATTGGGTGCCTTCTTCTCCGGCATGGTGATGCGTGAAAGCCGTTACTCTCATCGCGCTGCGATGGAGTCACTACCGCTTAGAGATGCCTTCTCGGTTATCTTCTTTGTGGGCGTCGGCATGATGTTTGATCCCAATGTCCTTTACGAACAGCCCTTGCATGTGTTGGCCGTGCTTGCCATTATTATCTTAGGCAAAGGTCTTGTTGCTTTTGGTCTGGTCTTGTTATTCCGTTATACGCTTCACACTGCTTTAACGGTTGCTGCCGCACTGTCTCAGATCGGTGAATTCTCGTTCATTTTGGCTGCACTTGGACTTCAGCTCAAGATCCTGCCGCAAGAAGGCATGAGTTTAGTATTGGCCGGCGCCATTATTTCTATCGCCCTGAATCCGTTTGCCTTCGCAACGGTCGGACCGGCTCGCGACTTCATAAAAAAGCGTTGGGGATTCGCTAGAAGAATGGACGCGCGTATCGATCCAATGGCACTTATGCCGGACAGCGTCGGCAGCGACATCCTCCACGGTCATGTGGTTCTTGTCGGTTATGGAGAAAAGGGGAAAATCATCCTCGAAGAGCTGCTTCAACGACATCTTTCCGTTGTAGTGGTAGACGATCACCATTCGGTTATTGAAGAGCTTCGAGAGAGGAATGTTAATTCTATTTACGGAGATGCTACAGATCCTGCTGTCCTTATCCAAGCTCATATACATGAAGCGGCCATTCTTGTTCTGGCAATTGAAAATGAGATCCTTTGCCGCAAGATTGTTGAAACAGCCAAGATCCTGCGACCGACCATTGAAACAGTCATGCCTGCCGAAAACGAAGAAGATGCTAAGGCCCTTAAGGCGGACGGTGTTGCTCAGGCTTTTGTACCGGACGAGCTCTTGGCGCAAGCCATCGTTCAATTCACGATGAGCCGTTTTGGCAAAGAATCCGAAGACCAAAAAATTCGGGAAGAGGAGGCAGAAGAACGAAAAGCAGTTGAAAGAGGAGCACTCTAGTTCTTCTTAATTTGACTCGAGTTTTCGAACTCTATGTACAACAGGCGCCTTTCGGCGCCTGTTGCGATTTCAATTAAATACTCGGTTAGTACTCAGTACCTGAAGTATCTCCTGCAGGGCGAGCCTGAGCAGGAACAACCAAAACCAAATTCGGTTGTGTCTTAGAAGCAGAGGGCAAAGGAGCAACTTCAGCAAGTTTGCCGTATTTCTTACGCAGCTCTTCGATTTCGCCGAATTCGATAGCGCGATTAGGACAGCTTTCCACACAGATCGGCTGAAGTCCTCTCTGCAAGCGGTCAAAGCAGGCATCGCACTTTCTCATCTTGTGAGCAGTTTCGTCCAATACCGGTGCATGATACGGGCAAGCCTGTGCACAAAGTCCGCAGCCGATACACTTCGTCGCATCAATGACCACCAAACCGTCTTCTGCACGTTTGTGATGTGCTTTTGTCGGGCAAACCTTAACGCAGGCAGGGTCGGAGCAGTGGTTGCAGCCTAAGCTGACGTAATAACCGAACACGTCTTGTGTCCAGGATCCGTCAGCAGCCTGTTTCCAGTTTCCGCCGGCGTATTCATGAACTTTGCGGAAGTTCATGCCCACGGGAAGGTTATGTGCGTCCTTGCATGCTACGGCACAAGTCTTGCAGCCGGAGCATTTTGATACGTCAACAAAAAATCCAAGTTGTGTCATCTTTTTTCTCCTAGGCCTTACGGACTTCTACAAGGTTGGTGTGCTGAGGATTGCCTTTGGCCAGCGGGCTCGGGCGCAGCGAGGTAAGCGTATTGATGTTGCCGCCTACGTCGACGACATTACCGTTCTTGTTGACCGGCGTGTACCAAGCGCCCTGAGGAATGCTCACAACGCCCGGCATAATTCTTGAAGTGACTTTTGCCGGAAGTTCGACGATACCGCGATCGTTAAAGATCTGAACCAAATCGCCGTTGTTGATTCCGCGTGCTTTAGCGTCCAAAACGTTCATAAAGACGACGTCAGGATGCTGTTCACGCAGCCAGGGAAGGTTGTGGAAGGTGGAGTGAATACGGCCGTGATGGTGGAAACCGTAGCACTGCAGCGGATACTTCTTCTGCAGTTCATCCCCGTACATCTCCCAGTTTCTGAAGTAGATAGGAATCGGAGAGATCACATCGCCGGGATTCAGCTTCCAGGTATTGGCGATATTGTTAAGACGTTCGGAATAGATTTCAATCTTGCCGGACGGAGTCTTAAGCGGGTTTTTAACCGGGTCGGCTCTGAATTCGGAAAGCGCAACCGGATTCTTTCTCCAGCCGTAGACTTGAGCAGGACCGCCTTTCCAGAACGTATCCCAATCAGGCAGCTGAGGAACTTTCTTGCGTGTTTCGTTGTAGCACCATTCGAGCCACTGCAGCTGAGTTCTTCCTTCCGTGAATTCCTGTTCCTTGCCGAGTTCCTTGGCAATCAAGCGGCAGATTTCGTACGAAGTCTTCTGATCCCACTGAGGTTCGACAGCCTTGTGCATCGGCAGCATGGAAGTCGTACCGCCGTTAGAGCCGCCTTGGCAGGCGATGTCGTCGGTTTCAGGACCAAGGACATCCGGAAGAAGAATATCGGCATAACGGCAGGTCGGTGTCATCATGTTGTCGCAGACTACGATGAATTCGCACTTAGATGTGTCGCGAAGGATCTTATCCGTTGCGTTTGAGTCGGAGTGCTGGTTAATCGTGGTGTTGCCGCCGGAGTTCACGATCATCTTGATATCGTGGTCCAGCTTCTTGACGCCGCGCATACCGTCGGTAATGTCGGTCATGTCTTTACCGCGAACAATGGCATCCGTCCACATGAAGACAGGGATCGTGGCTTTAACAGGGTTCTTGCCGATCGGGAGATAAACAGCTGGCAGAGAAGAGTTGCCTTCGGCATCACCCGGGTTCGTGCCTGGCAAGCCGACTTGACCTAAAAGAATCGGCAGCATGGCGATGGCGCGAGCGGTTTCTTCGCCGTTAGCCTGACGCTGAGGACCCCAGCCCTGAGATATGAAGCAGGGCTTAGTCGTGCCCATTTCCTTAGCAAGCTGAACAATGGTCTCTACCGGGATACCTGTAATCTTGGCAGCCCATTCCGGAGTTTTAGCGATTCCGTCTTTGCCTTTGCCGAGAATGTGGCTCTTGTAGTCACTGCCTTTTGCGGCAGAGGCGGGGAGTGTTTTTTCGTCGTAGCCGACGCAGTATTTATCAAGGAAGTCCTGGTCGACCCAGTTATTCTTGATCAGTTCGTAGGCAATGGCTTCGACTAAGGCAGCGTCCGTACCCGGACGAATCGGAATCCACTGATCCATACCTGCGGCAACGGTATCGTTGTACATCGGGTCGATCATGATGGATTTCGGATGGCCTTTTTCTTTAGCGCATTCGAGCTGATAGCCTTTACCGCCGCCGGATCCGCGTGTGACTAAAGTATTGCCTCCGAATGTGACATACAGTTTGGCGTTGCCGATTTCACTCATGTCTGAGCCGGGACGACCGCCGTAGGTGTAAGGCATGGCTGCGCCGATCTGGGCGGTGGAGTAAGAACCATAGTACTTAAGGTAGCCGCCCATGAGGTTGAGCAGGCGCCACCAAGCGCGTCTGGAGTTCACTAGAGACTGCTGGCCGGAGCAATACTGCCAATAGACGGATTCATTGCCGTATTTTTCAACGGTTCTCTTGAGGTTGTCTGCCACGGTTTTGATGGCTTCATCCCAAGTAATGCGTTCGAATTTGCCTTCGCCGCGTTCACCGACGCGTTTCATCGGATATTTCAGTCGATCCGGTGAGTACAGGCGCTGTCTTAATGCACGGCCGCGCAAGCAGGCGCGAATCTGACGATGATCGCAGGCGTCACCGGCGGTGTTGTCGGTTTCAACGCGAATGACTTGGCCGCCTTTGACAAAGCAGCGCTGCGGGCAGCGCTGGCCGCAGTTAATCACGCAGGCATTCCAGTAGAAAGGTTCAATTTCTTTAACCGCCTGAGCAACGGCTTTAGAGATCGGATTCATCAAAAAGCTGCCTGCAGCAACGCTGAGTGCTGAAAAACGCAGGAAACTTCTTCTTCCGAAAGTGCTCTGTGGAAGATTGAACATGTGCTCTCCTTGTTTTTTAATTTTGGGGTGGGTAAACAAAGATTAGGGGTCTTTGTTGCCTAAAATTGTATTTAATACGTTCGGATGAGGTCAAGAGTGTGAATCTAGTAATAACGAGTAGTTGTTTGTCTGCGAAATCCCGACAACGATAAACCCTCTCAATGAATATTTAGCTAACAAATAATCAAAAAGAGATATAGGAAAAATCCAATATTTGTTTTATGGTAAAAAGAAAAAGGCCTCGCAATTCGGAGACCTAAGTAAGAAATAATTCTTTAGGTAAAGTCGGGTCGGACGTATAGCTCACCGGGCGTTGCTACATAACCTAAGTGTTCGGAAATATCATCCGCAGTGTGTTTGATTTCGCTGATCCAGCCTTCTAAGAAACTGCTGGCGGGAGAGGAGATCGAAAGGCAGGCAACTAATTTGCCGGAGTCGTCACGGATGCCTGCGGCTACACAGCGAACCCCCATTTCCAGTTCTTCTTCATCTCGCGCAAAACCAAGAGTTTTGATCTTGGAGATTTCAGTCAGAAGGGTGTCGATGTCCCCGATGCTGTTCGGAGTGGACTTTTCAAGGTTGGTCCGCAAAGCATAGGCACGAATCTGCTCGAAAGAATCTTCGGCTAAGAAGAGTTTTCCTGAACTCGTGGTATGCAGGGGAGCAGTAGCGCCGATCGTACGGACGACTTGAATGCCCGGACGCTCACGCATGATACGATCGATATAGACGATATTGTCGTTTTGACGAATTGAGAGATTGACTGTCTGGCGTGTGAGATTATGCAGACGCTGCATTCCGGTTCTTGCCGTATCACGAACCGAGATTCTTTCTCTCACCAGGTTTCCGAGCTGAAGGAACCGCAAACCTAAACGATAAGTTCCGGCAGAGGCGCCTTTCTCCACAAAACGAAGGCGAACTAAATCGGAAAGGATACGGTGGCAAGTAGAGATGTGAAGACAGGTTTCGTCAGAAATGACCTTCAAATTCACAGGGTCGTGATGCTGGGTCAGGACTCGAAGAATTGCACTGGCCCGATCAAGTACTTGAATGTTTGCTTTACTAACGGACTGATCCATGAGACTGCATCTGTTTTTATTGATAAATCAAAGGCGGTGATATCAACCGCCCATGATTGTTATTTTAGATTTTTTGCAATAATTTCTGCGATATCTGAGATAGAAATTTCAGATAGTGATTTTTCTTGAGATTTCGCAGAGTCGAACATGGATAAGCAGAACGGGCAGCTCGTTGCAACTTTGTCGCAGCCGGTATCGTTGACGACTGCCTTCAGACGGATCACGTTCAGTCGCTCGGGCGCGTCCGTATCGGTCCAGAACTGTCCGCCACCGGCGCCGCAGCACGTTGTGCAAGTGCCCCATTCCTTGGGATCGACGGTCTCTAAGCCTTTGACTTTATTCAAATCAAATCTCGGAGCGTTCACGATACCGTTGTAGCGAGCGTAATAGCACGCGTCATGGATGGCGACTCTTTCTTTTTCGGAAAGTTCTGCCTTGAGTCTGCCGGAATCCATCTGTTCCGCAATGAACTGTAGGTGCGAAATCACGTTGAACTGACCGCGCTCAAACTCGGGATACTCATTCTTCAGAGTGTTGAAGCAGTGCGGGCAGGTCGCCAACAAACGGCTGAAGTTGTACTGGCGCAGATTATCAATGTTGGTCTGTGTCTGAATCTGATAGAGATACTCTTCACCGACTCTGCGGGCAAACTCGGCGTTGCACATTTCTTCCTGCATCACGGCAAAGGACAAGCCGGAATGCTTGAGGATCTTGATCATTGCCTTCGCAATCTTCTGATTGCGTTTGTCGTAGGCAGCAGAGCAGCCGACCCAGTAAAGGATGTCGTAGTGAACGCCCGGTTCGGCAAAGGCAACGTCTAAGCCTTCCAGCCAAGCCCAGCGGGTATCCGGGTCCAAGCCCCAGGGGTTGCCGACGGACTGAATGTTCTGAAGCGTTTTAGCCACGCCTTCGGCGAACTGGCCTTCTTCTAGAGCCAGAGAACGGCGCATCTGCTGGATCGTATTGACGATTTCAATGCGGGAAGGGCACTGCTCGACACAGGCACCGCAGGTCGTACAAGCCAGAAGGGATTCTTTGGAAACAACATCCGGTACCAAGACTTCTTCGGTCTTGGTGTAGCCTTCCATCATTCGTTTCTTCAAAGAAAGAATGATTTCACGAGGATCAAGAGGACCGCCGGCGCGGTTGACCGGACAGACAGAAGTGCATCGGCCGCATTCGACGCATGCGTCAAAGTTGAGACGATCATGCCAATTGAACTGGCCGAACTTGGAAATACCGAAGCTTTCCTGTTCTTCGATGTTGTCGATCTTTTCCACGAGGCCGCGCGGTTTGGTTCTCTGCCAGTAGATGCTCGTCGGGCTCTTATACATATGAGCGAAGTACGTCATCGGGATAGCGGCGACGAACATTAAGGAAATGACGCCGTGGAGGATCCACATGTAGAGGTGCTGAGCTTCCAGCTGTTCCTTGCTCATGCCGGAGTAGAAAACCTTAGCCAGGAAGTTTCCGACAGGAGAACAAGAAGCATACGGAGGATTCTCGGCAGCTAAGCGAAGCGCTTCAACGATGTAGCCGGTAAGGATAATGACGGCAAGAGAACCCAAAATCCACAAAAAGCGGACGGATTTCTCATACTGCTTGCCCTGCTTGATAAAGCGGCGGTAAAAGGCCATGCCTAAGCCGATCAAGCAGACGACACCGGCAATATCGAGAATGAACTTATAGAAGTAGTAAACATTCCCGGCCAAGAACTGTTTGCCGAAGACCAGTTTGCCAATGTCCCAGTCTAAAACGGCCAGGCAGGTGCCGAAGAAGAGGAAAACGAAACCCCAGAAAATCCAAAAGTGCAGCCAGCTGCCTAAGGGTTTGCGGATGATTCGTTTTTGCTCCAGACCTTCTTTAACAAAGAAACCCCAGCGACGCTTGGTTTCCTTGTCCATGGCGTAGGGCTTGCCGGCACGCCAAAGTAGGTAGGACTTGCGGATGCCCACTGCACAGCAGATCGCAGCGGCGATGCCGAGAACATAGATGCCGATAATGGCCCAGACGGGAATATTCCAAAATCCCGGACGAGTGACGATGTCTACTCCATTCATAGTCAATCTCTCTAAGTTAAAGAGGTACATATTCCCGACGACCGTCGGAATTTAATCGAGATTCAAATATTCTCGGACGCAAAATCGGCCATTCAAAAGGATGCTGAATGACAGGTTCAGCCAAATGCGATTTCCGAAGAATGGTGATATGCGGTTTAAAACGGCCTTTGTCGTAAGAGATATGGAGACGATCCAAAATCTCTCGCGATTCGCGGGCCAAATGTTCTATCTCCGGAGAGGCGCTGCCGCCGACCCAAGCCACTTGAGGACGTATGAAAAGGCCGCTGTTGTCGATCAGCCAGCTTTTGCCGTTAAAGTCAGTCGTAAGAGGCAGAAGCTGAGCGATTAACCGGGCTTTATCGGGTTCGATCTCTCCGATAAAAGCCAAAGTCAAATGAAAATTTTCTTTCGGCACAGGCCGCGCGCCCGCATCGAAACTTAAAGCTCTATCCTGAGCGTCCACTAATTTATTAATGACGCTAGGCGCAGCGGGAAGTCCGATAAAGCACTTCATAAAACTTATCTGCCGTGTTGGTCACGCCACTGAGCAATGGCTTCGGAGCAATCAGCGATCAGTTCCGGACCTTTGTAGATGAAACCTGTATAGAGCTGAACAATAGAAGCACCGGCTTCCATTTTCTCGACGGCGTCCTGAGCGCTCATGATGCCGCCGGAAGCAATGATCGGCAGCGCACCCTGGAGATGCTCGGAGGCCATTCTTGTGACTTCGGTAGAACGAGCCATAAGAGGTTTGCCGGAAAGGCCGCCGGTTTCTTTAGCGAGCGGGCTGTGCTCGACCGGTTCTCTGGAAATGGTGGTATTCGTGCAGATTACGCCGTTCATGCCGTGCTTAACAATGATGTCCAGCGCATGTTTGACGCCGTCATCAGACAGGTCAGGTGCAATCTTTACGGCGATCGGGACGATCTTGCCGTCGTTTTCATCGGCTAAGCGCTGACGATGTTCAGCGATACCAAGAAGGAGCTTATCGAGTTCTGCATCAGCCTGCAGGTCGCGAAGGTTAGGAGTGTTCGGAGAAGAAATGTTGATCGCGATGTAATCACCGGATGTGTAGAGGCGATCCATACACTTCTTGTAATCCGATAAGGCTTCGCTGTTGGGCGTGACTTTGTTCTTGCCGATATTGATGCCTAAGATGCCTCCGCGGTTGCGAAAAGCTCTGGCGCTCTGGAGATTCTTAGCAACCTGAATAGCACCGACGTTGTTGAAGCCCATGCGGTTGATGATGGCTTCATCGGGAATCAGGCGGAAGAGGCGGGGCTTAGGATTACCGGGCTGACCTTTAGGAGTTACAGTACCGATTTCAACGGAACCGAAACCCAAAGCGCCGAAGGCTGTGACATGCTCGCCGTCCTTATCCATGCCGGCTGCCAAGCCAACGCAGTTCGGGAAGCGCAACCCCATGATTTCAATAGGATTTTCCGGGAAGGAACGAGTTACAAGTTTCTGAGCGCCAAGCTGAGTAGCCCAGTCAAGGTTCGAAAGAATAATGTGGTGAGCTTGTTCAGGGGTAAAACGGAACAAAACTGACTTAGCAAGTTTGTAAATTGAGTTCATTTTTTTTCGTCTTAGGACTGTAAAAAGGTCTTCCCGATATTATCCGCCGATAAGGACGGTCCGAACGCTATTGAGCTGCCGGAAGACAATTCAATATCAACCGAAAAGTATACCGAATCAATGCTCAAATCGGACTCAGGTGGTGACGAAAATCAAACGAAAACGGCCTTGACATGGAAAACCAAGGCCGTCTTGCAAACATTTAGATGGAAAATACGCCTTCAATGGTGATTATGAGATTTTCCCTTGTTTGTGCCGCTCGATGTAGTGGAAAGGAAAATTTCAAAATAAAGCCTGAGGATTTTGTCGACCGAGTTGAAGGCAATCTTGTCCCATGGAATTTCGTCTTCGCTGAAGAGTCTGGCTTCAAAGGATTCGGGACCGGGATTGGCTTCGGGGCTTTCCATGGCAGCAAGGAAAATCACATGCGACTGGCTAGCATGCGCTAAATCTAAATAGACGTAAGGTTCGTCGGCAATCCGGAAATCGATCCCGGCTTCTTCCTGGGTCTCTCTAGCCGCACCGTCTCTTGTAGTCTCCTTCATTTCCTGGTGTCCGGCAGGGAGCGTCCAATAGCCTTTTCTCGGATCTATGGCTCGGCGGCAAAGCAGAACCCTGTCTTCCCAAACGGGAAGGGTGCCCACAATATTTAGCGGATTCTCGTAGAAGATTTCTCCGCAGGCCGTGCAGACATAACGTTCATGATCGTCGCCCTCAGGAATCTTTCTCTCTACGGGCGCTCCGCACTGTGTGCAGAAAAGAATTGGCTTTTTACTCATTACCGACCTCCGAAAAGAAGGAGAAACAGGCAAATGATTTTGCCTGTAGGAGCCTTAGCGGTTAAACCGAGAAACCGGAATCGGTTCTCTGTAATTAAAGACATTCATTCGAGTGAGCAGCTTTCCGAGGACTTCATACTTGTACTCAAGATATCGAGCGTGCTCTTCTTCCGAAAGACTGCCTTCCTGATGCTTGATGACTTCTTCGGCCCATTCCTTAGTAAAGATATGGTGATCAAAGCTGTAGGCAAAAGCTCTGTCTAAATAGGCGACCTCAAAGTACATGGCGCCGTTGGCAGGCGTTTGAGGGGCAAAGTCCGGTGCGATAGAAGTATCGACAAAATATCTGCCCTTTAATACAGCTCGTGTCACCAACTCAATGCCGTCACGGACTTCGTCTCCGGGAAAAGAAGTGCGGAAGCGGAAATATTCGCGGCGCGGAATCTCGTTAGGACAAAGGTCTTCGAATGCTGCGTTAAGAAGGCGAAAAGTGACGCCGCTCGCGATTAAGCCGCGATTCCCGCTGTAGCGCATTAAGTCTTCTCGCTGGAAAACAATCGGACCTTCGTCATCTCTGACCGTTAGATAAGTGGTAGGTATGTAATACATATTATTAATACTCTGTTTAAAAATCACAACGGACGGTTTTTAAAGCCGTCCGTTGTGATTTTAGATAGATTACAGAAAAGCGGGATCAAGTCGGATCATTTTGGTCGGCCGAGCCTTTATCCTGCATACGACGGTAAATAGCGGCAGCGATCGGGCCGGAAATGTTGTGCCAAACCGAGAAGATGGCACTTGGAACCGCGGCGATCGGATTGAAGTGTGCCGTTGCAAGAGCGACACCTAAGCCGGAGTTCTGCATACCGATTTCAAGACTCAAGGCTTTGCACTTAGCCACATCCATGCCGGTGATCTTGCCTAAGAAGAAACCGAGCAGGAGGCCTAAACCGTTGTGAAGCACGACGACGGCGAAGACGAGGAGACCGATTTCGGCAATCTTCTTCTGAGAGACGGCAACGACAGCACTCACAATCATGATGATCGCGATAACGGAAATAGCCGGAAGGGCAGTCACGGCAGCGTCAATCTTGGACTTGAAGATCGCTTTGACGATCAAGCCGAGAATAATCGGCAGGATTACGATCTGAATAATGGACCAGAACATCGCGACAGGATTCACGTTAATCCAGGAGTGAGCAAAGAGATAAATCAATGCCGGAGTCACGATCGGAGCAAGAATGGTGCTCAGAGAGGAAACAGTCACGGAAAGCGGGACGTCGCCGCGAGCCAGATAAGTCATCACGTTGGAGGCTGTACCGCCTGGGCAGCAGCCGACCAGAATGACGCCGACGGCAATGTCGGGCGGTAGATTAAAGATTAAGCAGAGCAGCCAAGCCAAAATCGGCATGATTGTGAATTGGCCTAGGGTTCCGATGGCAACAGC
>OGDN01004557.1_pt1 | contig 12183 bp, 7 predicted proteins | sample 1570271 | NCBI WGS metagenome assembly OGDN01 (sample SAMEA4384481, study PRJEB24528) | human gut metagenome | reverse complement strand
GTGTCGTATCTCTATCTCGGCCCGGAGCAGGCCGACTTCGTGCGCGCCATGGCGGCTGCGTTCGACGCCACGGCGCCCTGCTGGCTGAAGCTCGTCATTGCCGAAGACGGCAGAACGGACGTTTCGCTTTCGAACGGGGCGGACCGTTCCCTGTGCGCGGCCCAGCCGGTCTGGATGCCGGGAACGCCTGCTGTTTATACCGAGCCGCTCACGCAGCCGGGGCGCGTCTATCTCTTCGGCGCGGGCCATGTCGGGCAGGCGCTCGTGCCGGTGCTGGAATATGTCGGCTTTGCCGTGACGGTCTATGACCCGCGGCAGGAGCTGGCCGAGAGATTCTCCGATGGGATCTGCGCGCCGTATGCCGAGCTGGAGGACCATATCACGCTCACGCCGTATGACAGCGTCGTCGTCATGACGCCGGGCCACATGGCGGACTTTGAGGTCCTGCACCGCATCCTGTGCCATCCGCTGTCCTACATCGGCTGCATCGGCAGCCGGAACAAGGCGGCCAAGACGCGCGACCTGCTGCGGCAGGAGGGCTTCTCCGAAGAGGTCATTGCGTCTGTTCATCTGCCCATCGGCCTGCCGATCCTGGCGCAGACCCCGGCGGAGATCGCCATCAGCATTGCGGGCGAAATGATCCGCTGCCGCGCCGAGGCGGCGCAGAAACGCTAAAAAACGGAGCGCCTTCCAGCCGGAAAGCGCTCCGAAATTTTTCTGCCTTACAGTGTTTTGATGGCGTCGATCAGCGCGTCGACGTCCTCCTGCGTTGTGGACCAGCTCGTGGCGAAGCGGGCAACGCTGTGCTCCTCGTCGACCTTGCCCCAGGTGTGGAAGGCGATCTTCTGCTGCAGGGCGCGGACGGCCTTGTTCTCCATGATGAGGAACTGTAGGTTCGTCGGTGAATGAAGATAGAACTGCAGGCCACGCGCATCGAAGGCATCGCGGATCTGCATGGCCATGTTGATGGCGTGCTTGCTGATGCGGAAATACAGGTCGTCCGTAAACAGCGTGTCGAACTGCAGGCCGAGCAGGCGGCCCTTGGCCAGCAGCGCGCCGTGCTGCTTAATGCGCGGAATGGGATGCGCCGGAGCGTGCATGCCGCAGAACACCACAGCCTCGCCGCAGAGCGCGCCGCACTTGGTGCCGCCAATGTAGAATACGTCGCACAGCTGCGCCAGCTCGGGCAGGGTAATGTCGCACTCATCGGCCGCCAGCGCATAGGCCAGGCGGGCGCCATCCACAAACAGCGGAATCTCGCGCTTCTGGCACACCGCATGGATTGCCGCGAGCTCAGCCTTGGAGTACAGCGTGCCGTACTCGGTCGACAGGCTCACATACACGGCGCCCGGAAACACCATGTGCTCACAGCTCTCGTTTTCGTAGAACACTTGGATATAGTTTTCGAGATCCTCGGCGTGCATCTTGCCCTCGTAGCCGGGGATGGTGAGCACCTTGTGGCCGCCAAACTCGATGGCGCCCGCCTCGTGGCAGGCAACGTGGCCGGTCTCGGCGGCAACCACGCCCTCGTACGGCGCGAGCAGCATGTCAATCACCGTCGCGTTGGTCTGCGTGCCTCCCACCAGCAAAAATACGTCGGCATCGGGAGCCTGACAGGCCTCGCGAATAAGCTGCTTGGCACGCTCGGTGTGCGCATCGGTGCCGTAGCCAGGCTGCGGCTCCATGTTGGTGTCGACGAGCGCCTGCAGCACCGCCGGATGTGCGCCGTGGGAATAGTCGTTGTTGAACGCGAGCATGGCAATCCTCTCTTACCAGGTATCGGCCAGATGATTCAGGTGGGGCTATTGTACGCCGTGAGGATAGGCAATGCGCGCGGCAAGGCACTCAAGTGCCAACACCAGGGCAAAGCCGCAGCTCACGTCAGTCAAAAAGTGTGCACCGATCACGATACGGCCAAAGGCGACGAGCGCCGCGACCACGGCAGCGACCCAAAAGACCACGCGGCGTCGCGACGGCTTTTCCGTAAAGGCCGCCGCGGGAAGCCCGGCGAGCATAAGGCCGATCGCCGCGTGCGCCGTGTGTCCGCTCGCAAACGACTTAAAGCCGTCCTTGATCACGCCGGCGGCGATATAGCTCCACTTGTCGGGATTGCCAATCACCCACCACGGCTGAAAATTGAGCCCCGGCGTGACCTCGATCACGCGCATGCGCGGGCGCGACCACAGCGGCTTGACGATCACGTTGAGGATGATGGCCTGAGCGACCCACACGGCAAGCACCATCAGCGCCCAGCGTGTGAGCTCGTCGGAGTCGGTGTCGCGCGTGAGGCGATAGGCGATGAGGTTGGCCGCGATGACCAATGCAAACGTCAGAACCAGCTGAACCGCGATGAGTTTGCCGCCAACCTTCAGGGACGAGACGATCTCGTAGCCGGCCAGGCCAACGTTGACGAGGATGCCGAGCACGGCGAGCCATTTGCTCCCCCTGGAGTCGGGACGCACCGCGCGCACGAGCATGACGCCCGCGATACTCGCCGTCAGCTCGCACGGCAGCTCGCCAGCGGCCTCGAAAAAGCGACCGTACATGCTGCCGATATTGAAGAGCGCGCTCGAGATCTGATAATCGAAGAAACTGCCCACGCCCAGACAAAGGCACAGGACAACCGCGATCATGGCGACATCTTTCTTATAGATGTATCCGAACATGCTTTCCTTTCGATGAGGTCAGATTGCCCAAATGGGGCGTTTGCAGCGTCGACCCATTAGTCGTCATCGCTGGCGCCCAGCTGCTGCAGCAGCATGAGGGCGGCTGCCACGGGGCCGGTGCCGTCGTTGGCATCGAGACCGCGACCCAGGCCGCTGCCCGCACCGGCGCCCGCCTTATAGGGCACCGACAGCTTGCGGCTCTTGGGGAAGTTCACCGCGCCGTACCGATTCTTAAACTCAAAGGCCACCTTCTTGGGCACGTCGACGCCCAAAAACGTGATGCGTCCGCCGCTGAGCGTGACGCTCTCGAGCCCCAGGCGCTCGCCGCGGATACGGATACGCGCGCGGTTGAACAGGTTGAGTCCCGCCAGCGGCAGCTCACCATGCGCGGCCTCGGTCTCCTCCTGCACCTCGTCGACACTCTCCAGGTCCTCAGCCGCCGCGAGCTTGCGGTACACGAGCACGCGCTGGTCCACCGCCGGCATGTACTCCTCGGACAAGAAGTAGTCGGCCGGCAGGTTGATGCCCACGCTCGCCGCCTCCACGCCGGCATCGTCATCGCCGCGCGCCTCGGCCACGGCCTGGCCCAACATCTGCGTAAACAGGTCAAAGCCCACGCTCGACAGGTTGCCGTGCTGCTCAGCGCCCATCAGCGAACCGGCGCCGCGAATCTCCAGGTCGCGCATGGCGATACGCATGCCGCTGCCCAGGTCCTGGAACTCGGAAAGTGCAGTCAGGCGCGCCGTGGCCTCCTCGGTGAGCGGCAGCTCGCCCGGGAACATAAAGTACGCGTAGGCCTGCGTGGCCGAGCGACCCACACGGCCCTTGAGCTGGTAGAGCTGTGCCAGACCCAGGCGCTGCGAGTCCTCGATGATGAGCGTGTTGGCGGTCGCGTTGTCGATGCCGCTCTCCACGATGGTCGTGGCGATGAGCACATCGATCTTTTTGGTCGCGAACTCGATCATCACGTCCTCGACCTCGCGCGGGCTCATCTTGCCGTGCGCCACGCCCACGCGCGCCTCGGGCGCGGCCTCGTGCACGCGTGCCACAGCGTCATCGATGGTCTTGACGCGGTTGGACACGTAGTACACCTGTCCGCCGCGACCCACCTCCAGGCGAATCGCCGCGCTCACCACGTCGGGGTCGTACTCCCCCACGTGCACGATCACGGGGCGGCGCCCAGTCGGCGGCGTGGTAATCAGGCTCATATCGCGCACGCCGCTCGTGGCCATCTGCATGGTACGCGGGATGGGCGTGGCCGAAAGCGTGAGCACGTCGATCTGCTCGCGCAGGTTCTTGAGCTGCTCCTTGTGCTGCACGCCAAAGCGCTGCTCCTCGTCGATGATCACCAGGCCCAGGTTCTTGGGGTTCACATCGGCCGAAAGCAGGCGATGCGTGCCGATGAGCACATCAATCGTGCCCTCGGCAAACGCCTTGAGTGCGCGCTTTTGCTGCGCCGGCGTGCGAAAGCGGCTGAGCACCTCGACCTCAAGGCCAAACGGGGCAAAGCGTTCAAAGAACGTCTCGTAGTGCTGCTGGGCCAGAATGGTCGTGGGGCAGAGCACCATGACCTGGCGACCGGAATCCACGCACTTAAACGCCGCGCGCAGGGCGACCTCGGTCTTGCCGAAGCCCACGTCGCCGCACAGCAGGCGGTCCATGGGCTTGGGCGCCTCCATATCGGCCTTAATATCGGCGATGGCCTCCAGCTGATCGCGCGTCTCGTCGTAGGGGAAGCTCTGCTCCATCTCGATCTGCTCGGGCGTGTCGGGCGGGCAAGCGATACCGGCAATCGAAGAGCGGCGCGTATACAGATCGACCAGGTCAAACGCCAGCTTTTTGGCGTTCTTGCGCGCCTTGTTGGTGGCACGCGTCCAGTCGGCGGTGTTGAGCCTGGTCAGGCGCGGCTTGTCGCCGTCGGGACCAACGTAGCGCGTAATGCGGTCAACCTGCTCCAGCGGCACGTAGAGCTTGTCGCCGTCGGCATATTCCAGCAAAAAGTAGTCGCGCTCCTTGCCGCCCACTTCCTGGCGCGCGATCTCGCTAAAGAGCGCGATGCCATGCGTTGCATGCACTACGTAGTCGCCTGGCTTAAAGGGGAAGGTGATCTGCGTAATATCGACCTTGCGGCGGCTGCGGGCGCGGTTGGCGTCCATGCGAGCGTTGAGGTCGGCGACCGAGAACACGGCCAAATTGGCGTCGGGGACCACCACGCCCTGCGGCAGGGCGGCATCCACAAAGGTCACGCGTCCGCGCGAGATGGTGGGCACGGCGGCACCGGCGGCAGCCTGGGCCGCGCCCGCCTCGAGCGAGCGGGCGTTGAGCGCGTCGGCCTTACGCTCGTGAATGGAAGCATGGGCCTCCTGGCGTGCGGCACGGTCGGCAGAATCCGCCGTTGCCACGCGTACGCGCTCGCCAATAACGCCGGCGTTTTCGGGCGCGGCCGTCAACGACTCCTCAAAGGTAATGCCCTCGTCGCCAAAGGTGAGCTCCATCGACTCGCGCGCACCGCGGTCGGGAATGGCAAACACGCAGGCATAGCGCTTGCCCACGACTTCCTGAATGCGCGTCATAAATCGATTGTCCGAGCCCGCAATGGCCGGCTGCTCAATCTTGAGCTCTGCCGTAACCGCACCGCCGGCACGAATCAGGCTCACGTAGTTCAGGCGCTGCTGAGCACCAAAGTCGAGCTGTTGGGCGCGCACATACAGACCCTCCAGACGGTCAATCCCCGCCTCGCCGGCACGGGCCTCGATATCCTCGTAGGCGCGCAGGCAGTCATCGAACAGCGAGCGCGGCTCGGACAGGACCACAAGCGCCTTGCCGCTCACGTGCGCCAACGGGCTCACGGTCTGGCCGTACATCACCGGCAAAAAGCGGTCGAGCTCGGGCGTGACGATGCGCGCATCCACCATCTCGAGCAGCGCCGCCAGCTTGCTATCGCTCTGGCTGGCGCGATAGAGCGCCACATGCATGTTATGGACCGCCTCGTCGGTGAGCGCCAACTCGCGGCACGGGAAGATCTCGATACTGTCCTCGTTGCCGATGGTCTGGCCCGTTGAACTCACCATGCGGCGGATGCGGTCGATCTCGTCGCCGAAAAATTCAATGCGCACGGGCGCCTTTTCCTGCGCGGGAAACACCTCGACGGTGTCGCCGTGCACACGGAACAGGCCGGGCGCGTCGGCGGCGCCGGCATTGGTGTAGCCCATGCCCACCAGACGCTGCGGCACCTCGTCAAAGGGAATCTCCTCGCCCACCGCAAAAGTAGTGGACTCCCAGTAGCGACTCTCGACCGGCGGCACGCAGCGCAGCAGTGCACGGGCCGAGGCGACCATGATGCAGTTATCGCCGCGCACGATGCGCCCTAAAGCCTCGCAGCGTTGGGCCACCACGGCGTCGTCGGGCGCCTGCTCACGCCATGGATAGTCTTTGCGCTCGGGAAAGCGGCACACATGCGCCAGACCCACATAGGCGGCCAGGCTGCGCGCGGCGCGATCGGCCGCGTCCTCGCCGCTCACGATATAGACCGTGGGACGCGGGCGGCGCGCAAACTGGGCTGCCGCCATGAGCGTGCGGCCCGACTGCGACACGGCCAGCGTCACGTCCTCGCCGGCATCGAGTCCGGCCTCGACGGTCTGCAGCGCCTCGGCAGTGTAGAGCTGCGCGGCTATACGGTGAATGAGCATGTGGTCCTCCGGCATCGCAACGCCAAAAGCCCGCCGGGGCAGGCTCGGCGGGTCGTACATCAAAACTATTGATTGTCATGGTAGCGCATGGAGAGGACTCCTGCTCAAGGGCAAACCCGGCCCTGCAAAAAACGCCAGACGAAGATGCATTCCGCCCTACCCCGCTACGCGCACGCTGGGGCACAAATCTGCCAGCGGACACTCGTCGCACTTGGGTTTGCGGGCATCGCAGATCTCGCGACCGAAGGTGATCCACTGATGGTTGACCGACTCCCAATACTCGTGCGGCAAAATCTTGAGCAGATCCTGCTCGGTCTTGAGCGGCTCCTTGGCATGCGTCTTGGGACTCAGCATCAGGCGGTGCGCAATGCGGTTGACGTGCGTATCCACCGCGATGCCCTCCACGATGCCGTACCCCACGTTGAGCACGATGTTCGCCGTCTTGCGCCCCACGCCCGGCAGCTTTACAAGCTCCTTCATGTCGGCCGGTACCTCGCCGCCGTAGTCAGCAACGATCATCTGCGCGGCCTCCACGGCATGCTTGGCCTTACTCTTATAAAAGCCGAGTGACTTAATGGTGTCCGCCACGTCAGCCACGCTCCCCCCGGCCATGGCCTCGGGCGTGGGCCACTGGGCAAACAGCCGCGGCGTCACCTTGTTGACCTGCGCGTCGGTCGTTTGCGCCGAGAGTAGCACCGCGATCAGCAGGCGGAAGGGATTCTCGTGGTCCAAAAAGCACTCGACCGGGCCATAGCGACGGTTGAGGCGCTCACACACCTCGATGGCGCGCTCGCGCTTGGCGGCATTGGTCTCGCGTGGCATAACGACTCCTCGGCTCAACGGCACAATAAACTTATGGGCACAATTGTCCCACGTCCGAGACGCTTACGCCTCCAAGAATGCGCCGGTCTGACGGCTCCACAGACTCGCGTACTCGCCACCCGCCTCGACGAGCCGCGCATGCGTGCCGTCCTCGACAATCTCACCATCGGCCAACACCACAATGCGGTCGAGCGCCGCCACGGTGGACAGGCGATGCGCCACCACAATGGAGGTACGTCCATGCATCAGGTTTTCGAGCGCCTCCTGCACCAGCGCCTCGGACTCGCTGTCGAGGGCAGAGGTCGCCTCGTCGAGCACCAGAATCGGCGCGTCGGTGAGGATGGCGCGGGCGATAGCCACGCGCTGACGCTGGCCGCCCGAGAGCTTGACGCCGCGCTCGCCCACCATGGTGTCAAAGCCACGGGGCAAGCGGTCGATAAACTCCAGGGCATTGGCCAGGCGCGCGGCCTCGCAGACCTGCTCGTCGGTGGCGTCGGGGCGGCCGTAGGCGATATTCTCGCGAACGGAGCGATGGAACAGCAGCGCCTCCTGCGGCACGTAGGCAACCTGGCGACGCAGGCTCTGCTGCGTGCAGCGCGAGACGTCTTGGCCGTCCACGAGCACGCGGCCGCCCTGCACGTCGTCCAGGCGCAGCAACAGCTTGGTGAGCGTCGTCTTGCCCGAGCCCGATTTGCCCACCAGGCCCACGCGCTGGCCCGCCGCTACATGAAGCGTCAGGTCATCGAACACCTTCTCGCCCGCCGCAGCGTCACGGTACGCAAAGCTCAGGTGCTCAAAATCAATCGCGCCCTCGGTCACTTTGAGCTCAGAGGCGTCCGGGTCGTCTGCCACCAAACGCGGCTCGTCCAGCACGCGCGTCATCTCGGCCGCATCGCCCAAAGCGCGGTTGATGCGCTGCATCATGGAACTCACGTAGTTCAGGCGCATGGTGAGGTTATAGGTGTAGGTAAAGATCATGACGAGCGAGCCGGCCGAGATGCCAAACCACGCATTGCCGCCCGCCACGAACACACTCACCACGGCCATGGTGATGACGATAAGGCCCGAGGTCGTAAAGTTGCGCTGCATCATGGCGTGCATCGAGACCGTCTCGGCGTCGCGCGCGGCGCGGTCGGCGGTATCGAACAGATCGCGTTCAAAGTCCTCGCGCCCGCAGGTCTTGACGGCCAAGATGTTCGTGACCGCGTCGGAGAGCACGCCCGAGAGCTTGTTCTGCGCGGCGGACGTCGCGGCCGAAAGCGGCATGATGCGCTTGTACATAAGCCAGACAAACGCGATGTAGACGACCATGATGCACACCAGGATCACGGTAAACGTCGGCACCACCGGGGCGAGTGCGGCCACGGTGCAGATGACCGAGGTGATGGTGGGGATGAGCGAATACACCGTCACGTCGACCAGACCGGTGTAGCCGCTCATAAAACGGCTTGTCTGGCTCACAAGCGATCCGCCAAAGCGGCTGGTATGGAATGTCATGGATTGGTTGGAGAGTGTGTCGAAGCACAGGCGCGCCAGGTGATAGTTGCCCGCGATCTCGAGCTTGTAGACGGTGTAGTCCTGCAGCTTGGAGAGGATCTGGCCCACCAGGTTGACGAGCACGAGCGCCAGAATGTAGGGACCGAAGACCTCAAACACCTGGTTACCCGCCACGGGACCGGCTTGAACGCGGTCGACAATGAGGGCCATCACATAGGTATTGGCAAACGTCAGCAAAAAGATGTAGCCCGCCGACGAGAACACCGAGAGAAAGACAATCAGCGGCTGCGTGCGCGTGACATCCCAAAAACGCTGTAGCGTGCGGCGCACGGTGGAGCGTTTGAGCGGGCTGGTGCTTCTCTGAGACATGGGCTTCCTTTCGCGTCTGATAGGGCGAAACGCCATTGTTGCACATTGAAGCGCACTTCAGGCAAGCACGATGCGAAAAGCAGCGGGGCATCCGCGTTTGCGCCGGCGCCCCGCCGTCTTGTTGCAATTAGTCCTCGTCTTCTTGGTCTGTGGGAAAGCCCGCGGGCGTGAGCCCCAAGATCTCATCGGCTTGGTCGGCGTCTTCCAGCGCGTCGATGTCCTTGAGCTTGCGCTCCATGACGTTGGTGCGCGTGGTAATGATGCCCTCGACCGTTTTGCCCGCGGTCTCGATCTGCTGCTGGGCGCGGCGCAGCGCCTTTTGATAGCGCGGCAGCTCGGCCTTGACAGCGGAGAGCACGCGCAGTACATCGTCGGTGCGTTTTTGCAGCTTAAACGTTTGGTAACTCATCTGCAGGCTGTTGAGAATGGCCGCCATGGTGCTAGGGCCGGCAACGTTGACATGATAGTCGCGGCCCAGGGTTTCGATAAGCCCGGGGCGGCTGACGACCTCAGCGTACAGCCCCTCAAACGGAACGAACATGATGCCAAAGTTGGTGGTCACGGGCACGCTCAGATACTTTTCGCAGATGTCCTTTGCCTCACGCTTGACCATAGCGTCAAGCGTCTTGCGCGCGGCGGCGACGGCATCCGCGTCGCCCGACTCCTGGGCATCGAGCAGATGCTCGTACGCGTCGCCCGGGAATTTGGAGTCAATCGGCAGCAGTACGGGGTCGCCCTCGTCTACCGGCAGCTTGACGGCAAACTCAACACGCTCCGAGGCGCCGGGCTTGGTGGCAACGTTTTCCAGATACTGATCGGGTGTGAGGATATCCGCCAGGATCGCGCCCAGCTGCACCTCGCCCAAAATGCCGCGCGCCTTGACGTTACCCAGCACGCGCTTAAGGTCGCCCACGCCAGTGGCGATAGATTGCATGTCGCCCAGGCCCTTGTACACGGCCTCGAGCTGGTCGCTCACCTGCTTAAACGATGCAGACAGACGGTCGTTGAGCGTGCGAGAGAGCTTCTCGTCCACCGTCGCGCGCATCTGATCGAGCTGCACGTTGTTGTCTTTGCGGATGGCGCCCAGCTGAGCATCGACCGTCTCGCGCACCTTGTCCAGGCGATGCTCGATGCCCTCGCGATTGGCGCCGAGCTGTTGGGCCGTCTCACGGCGCAGGTCATCCATCCGGTCACCAGCTTGCGAGAACTCGCGTGCGATGGCCAGGTAACGTTGCTGCTCCACGGCCGCATCGGTCGTCTGCTGCTGCGCGATGGCATTGGCCGTGCGGCGTGTTTCGGCCAGCGCGACGTTCAGGGCATCGAGCGCGTTGTTGGCCTGCTCGAGTGCTGCCAGCGTTTCCGCGCTACTGTCGCCACGCTCCCGCAACTCGGCACGCAGGCTCTTGAGCTGGAGGGCGCAAGCCACAGCAACCCCCACCGCCACCAAGGCGATCACAACAAGCACAATATCAATAGCAGACATAAACTCCGCCCAACAAACCCAATCGAGCACCAATCAAAACCGCGATCAATCTTACCCTGTCAAACGCAGCTCATGTCCAATCGAGCGCAGACAAGTTACCTTTGCGCTATGGGTGCTGGTCCGCTAGCTCTCCCAGCTGGCGCGGATGGTTGCTGCGACATCCCCCAAGCGCTGACCAAGAGCTGCCAAGTGCTGAAGTACCTCATTGGGCGAGGCGCCGTTGAGGATGCACGTGAGGGCATATGAGGCCAAGAAGATTGTCGCGAGCCCCAGCGGAATCAGCACGATCATCGCCAGCGTACGCAGGCGCTGGGCCCAGCGACGGTGACGCGCACGACGTTTATCGAACGCGAGCTCCTGTGCATATGAATCCTGCTGTACGGAATAGGCCTCTGGCGCCGATTCACACCCGGGCACAGCTGCAGGTACAGCAGCGGGCACGACATTTTGCGCAAAGGTCTGGGCTGCCGCCCCTTGCATTTGCATCTCCATGAGTCGTTGCTGCTGACGCAGCATGCGCTCAGCTTGTCGCTGCGGAGTCTCAAGAAACAGATCCATGCTGGCCTCCAAAATCGGAGCATTCGACGCTTACGACCAGCATCCCGCACCGCCATGACCGCGACAACGCAATCGCCGGCAATAGCCACAAAGTTTCTTTTGCTCAAAAGCTGTCGAAAAGCTCAACAACTCCCCTACCAGCACTTTCTCTGAGCTTTTTTCGCCAACAATCTTTTGGCCTTCCACCCTTACGCCAACTGACCAAAATCTAACCAATAGCTTGACGAAAATTGTGGAGACCGGGACCCCACAAAAACGTGCCGCCCCAAAAAGGGGCGGCACACAACCTTTTTTATCAGCTTTTCTGTATCGAGCACGCGACGACCCAACGCCGGAGCGCAAGGCGGGGAAATACCTTTGCCTCGCGCGACTCTGCGAAGCCGTGAGCGAGAGGGAAAGGTATTTCCCCGCCCTGCGCTCCGCAGCAGCCAGCGCCAAGCGCTAGTAGTTCACCACCTGCTCTTCAAAGTACGCCTTGGGGTGGTTGCACACCGGGCACACCTCAGGCGCCTCGGCACCCACATGCAGGTGCCCGCAGTTCAGGCACTTCCACACCTTTACGCCCTCACGCTCAAACACCTCGCCCGACTCGATGCGCTCGACGAGCTTGTTGTAGCGCTCCTCGTGGGCCTTCTCGACGGCGGCGACACCACGGAACTTTGCGGCAATCTCGGCAAAGCCCTCTTCCTCGGCGGTCTTGGCAAACTCGTCGTACATCGTGGTCCACTCGTAGTTCTCACCCGCGGCGGCATCGCGCAGATTGTCCAGGGTATCGGGGACGGCGCCATCGTGCAGATACTTAAACCACAGTTTGGCGTGCTCGGACTCGTTGCCAGCCGTCTCGGCAAAGATGTTCGAGATCTGAACGTAGCCGTCCTTCTTTGCCTTGGAGGCATAGTAGCGATACTTGGTGTGTGCCTGGGACTCACCGGCAAAAGCGGTCTCGAGGTTCTTCTTGGTTTGGGAATTCTCAAAATCCATAGGTGTACTTCCCTTCAACGCATGCCGCCCGTAGGCTTCGAGCGGCCTCGTCTTTAGGATGCCCTCATGTCGGAAATCTAAACCTTACAATCCTGTTCTTCAGATTTCCACGGGCTAA
>OGDN01004556.1_pt1 | contig 12188 bp, 12 predicted proteins | sample 1570271 | NCBI WGS metagenome assembly OGDN01 (sample SAMEA4384481, study PRJEB24528) | human gut metagenome | reverse complement strand
GCAAGGCATGCAGCACGATCGGACTGGGCGGTCTCGACACGCTGCTGGGCATCGCGCTGGCGCTGTTGCAGGCCGTGCTGCTGCTGGGACTCGCCTTCAAGGCGACCGACTATTTCGATCCCGAACTCATCGCCCGTTCCACGCGCGAAGAGTCCAAATGCTACGCACCGGTGATGTGCGTGGCGGACAAGATCTTCCCCTCGCTGGAGGAATACGCCCGCGAGTACCTGCCCCGACCGGAGCGGGAAGAACCCGCGGAAAAGCCGGAGACAACCGAAAAACTGCAAAACGCATGAGCACCGAGATCCGAGGAGTCGTCACCCGTGCCACGGGGAGCTGGTACGACGTGCTGCACGAAGGGCGCACGATCGCCTGCCGCATCCGCGGCCGCATCCGCCTCAAAGGCGTCCGCTCGACCAATCCGGTCGTCGTGGGCGACGAGGTGGTCTGCACCGAAGGCGGCGACGGAGAGTGGGTGATCGAACGCATCCTGCCGCGCCGCAACTACATCATCCGGCGCGCCTCGAACCTCTCGAAAGAGTCGCACATCATCGCCGCAAACATCGATCAGGCACTGCTCGTGGCCACGCTCTCGCAACCCGTGACGGCCCCCGAATTCCTCGACCGCTTTCTGGCGACGTGCGAAGCCTACAAGATCCCCGCGACGATCCTGCTGGCCAAATACGACCTCGCTGCGGCCGACCCCGAAGCCGCGGCGGCCTTCCACGCCACCTACGAAAGCGCGGGCTACCGCGTCGTCGACCTCTCGACGCTCGACGGCACGGGGCTCGACGCGGTGCGTGCGCTCGTCACCGGCTGCACGACGCTCGTGGCGGGCAACTCGGGCGTCGGCAAGTCGACGCTCGTCGGCACACTCGAACCCGGACTGGCGCTGCGCACGGGAAGCATCTCGGAGAGCCACCGCAAAGGACGGCATACGACCACCTTCTCGGCCATGTACCCCCTCACGGGCGGCGGGTTCCTGATCGACACCCCCGGCATCAAGGGATTCGGCCTGATCGACATCGACGATCACGAACTGTGGCACTACTTCCCCGAAATGATGCGCATCGGGGCGGGCTGCCGCTTCTACAACTGCACCCACACCCACGAACCGGGCTGTGCCGTGCGCGAGGCGGTCGAACGGGGCGAGGTGGCGCGGTCGCGCTACGAAAGTTACCTGAAAATCCGCGACGAAGATGACAAATACCGCAAATGACCGCCCGCAGGAGTGGTACGACGCGCGCGCCGACCACCTCGCCGAGTTCCTCACCGACGAACGGCGCCGCACGCTCGCAACGGCGCTCGCCGAGCGGACGCGCTACATGACGCTGCTGGCCGAAAACACCTTCCATCCGCACAACGCCTCGGCGCTGATGCGCCACTGCGACGCCTTCGGCGTGCAGGAGCTGCACACGGTCGAAACCCTCTGCAAGTTCTCGCCCAACGCCTCGATCGTGCGCGGGACGGACAAGTGGGTCGACGTGCGCCGCCACGCCTCGACGGCCGAAGCGATCGCCGCATTGCGGGCCGAAGGCTACCGGATCGTGGCCACGACGCCCCACCGCGAAAGCTGCACGCCCGAAACGTTCGACGTCGCGCGCGGTCCCTTCGCGCTGGTCTTCGGCACCGAGCACGCCGGCATCTCCGACGAGGCGATGGCGGCGGCCGACGAATACCTGCGCATCCCGATGTGCGGGCTGGTCGAGAGCCTCAACGTCTCGGCCTCGGCGGCGATCCTCGTCTACATGCTCTCGCAGCGCGTGCGCTCGAAGGTCGAGGGGTGGCGGCTGCCGCCGCTCGAAGCCGCGGCGCTGCGCCTGCGCTGGATGCGGGCCGCCGTACGCGACGCCGAAGGGATTCTGGCGCGGCGCTTTCCCGAAGAGTGAAATTTCCGAAGACAACGATGAATACGATTCTACGCAAACAGTTTCTCGCCCACGTGGGACAAACCTCGCCGTCGCCGATGCTCGTCGAGGTCGCGCGGGCCGAGGGGTCGTTCTTCTACACCCCCGACGGGAAACGCTATTACGATCTGGTGGCGGGCGTCTCGGTGAGCAACGTCGGCCACTGCAACCCCGACGTGGTGCGCGCCGTGCAGGAGCAGGCGGCGCGCTACATGCACGTGATGGTCTACGGCGAAATGGTCGAGTCGCCGCAGGTGACCTATGCCGCGCGGATCGCCGCTGCGCTGCCCGCACCGCTCGACAGCGTTTATTTCGTCAATTCGGGCGCCGAGGCGGTCGAAGGGGCGCTCAAACTGGCCAAGCGCGTCACCGAACGCACGGAACTCGTCTCGATGCGCCGCGCCTACCACGGTTCGACGCACGGCGCGATGAGCATGATGGGCACCCCCGAAGGCGAGGAGTGGAAGGCGGCTTTCCGGCCGCTGCTGCCCGACGTGCGCGCGATCGAATTCAACGATTTCGAGGCGCTCGACCGGATCACCCGCCGCACGGCCGCCGTACTCGTCGAGCCAGTGCAGGGCGAAGCGGGCGTGCGCCTGCCGGCTGCGGGCTGGCTCGAAGCGCTGCGCGAACGCTGCGACCGCACGGGCGCACTGCTCGTCTTCGACGAAATACAGACCGGACTGGGGCGCACGGGAGCGCTCTTCGCCATGCAGCGCTACGGCATCACGCCCGACATCGTCTGCCTGGCCAAGGCCTTCGGCGGCGGAATGCCGCTGGGGGCGTTCGTCGCGGCGAAGCGGACGATGGATGCCTTGCAGACCGACCCCGCACTGGGACATATCACCACGTTCGGCGGCCATCCCGTCTGCTGCGCAGCGGGACTGGCGGCCTTCGACTACCTGACACGCAACCGCGTCGTGGAGCAGGTCGAAGCCAAGGGAGCGCTCTACGAGGAGCTGCTCGCGGGACATCCGCAGGTGTGCGAAATCCGCCGCAGCGGGCTGTTGCTGGCCGTCGAGCTGGGCGATTCGGCCAAACTCTACCGCATGATGGAGCTTTTCAAGGAGGCGGGGATTCTGAGCGACTGGTTCCTCTACTGCGACACGGCGTTCCGCATCTCGCCGCCGCTGACCATTTCGGAAGAGGAGGTGCGCGACTCGGCCCGTATCGTCGCCGAGTGCCTGGACAAACTGTAAGTGCATCCGCAGCAACCGAATAAAAGCGCCGTGAAGTCAGCTTCACGGCGCTTGTTCGATCCGGTCGATCGCCACGGGCGCATTCCTACCTGCCCTCCGCGAAACTTTTCAGCAGGGCGATCTCCTCCGGCCAGCGGCTCTCGTCGGGCGTCTCCAAAATGAGCGGAATACCGTCGAAACGGCTGTCCTCGGCGATATAACGGAAACATTCGAGCCCGAGCATCCCTTCGCCCAGCGGCGCGTGACGGTCGACACGGCTGCCGACACCCTTCATCGCATCGTTGAGGTGCATCCCGCGCAGATACTTCATCCCCACCACCTCGTCCAGTTCGCAGAAGGTCGCCTCGCACCCCGCGCGGGTCGAGAGATCGTAGCCGGCGGCGAAGGCGTGGCAGGTGTCGATGCAGACGCCCACGCGCGACTTGTCCTCCACGCGCTCGATCAGATAGGCCAGATGACGGAACGAAAAACCGAGGTTCGACCCCTGCCCCGCCGTATTCTCGATCACGGCCGTGACACCGTGCGTGCGGTCGAGCGCACGGTTGATCGACGCGGCGATCCGGTCGAGCGACTCCTCGGGCGCGATCTGCCGCAGGTGGCTGCCCGGATGGAAGTTGAGCCGGTCGAGTCCCAGCGCCTCGCAGCGCGCCTCTCCTCCTCGAAGGCGCGGCGCGACTTTTCGAGCGCTTCGTCGTCGGGGTGGCCCAGATTGATCAGGTAACTGTCGTGGGGCAGAATCTGCGCAGGCGCATAACCGCACTCGTCGCAGGCGGCGCGGAAGGCCGCGACCTGCTCCGCCGTAAGCGCCGGAGCGCTCCACTGCCGCTGATTCTTGGTAAAAAGGGCGAATGCCGTCGCCCCGATGGCACGGGCGTTGCGGGGTGCGTTCTCGACGCCGCCCGCAGCGCTCACATGTGCTCCGAAGTATTTCATAACAACTCTTTTACCGACAAATATACGGGATTTCCTGAATAATTTCCTATTTTTGCAAAAAATAAATCGCGTATGAACAAGTGTACGACGCTTCTCCTGACCACGGCGATCCTGCTCGCGAGGCCCGCCGCCGCGCAAATCTCCATAGACCGCGTGGAACCCCAGTCCGGAGAAGTCAGTTTCGCCGACTCGATCCGCCGGCAGCAGGTCGAACGCGACGCCTTCTCGCTGGCCAAGTACCGTGCCGAACGGGCCGCTATCCGCAAGGAGCGCAACTACCTCGAAATATCGGCTTCGGTGCAGGGAACGCTCACCTCGTTCAACGACCCGTGGATCGAAGTGTCGGGCGGCGACAACTCGATCGCCGCGATCGGCACCTTCTTTCTGGATCATATCTTCACCAAGGACAAATTCTCGATCGAGACCAAGGCGAGCGCCAAATTCGGCTACAACCGCATCAAGGCCGTCCCCGAAGGCGAAGAGGGCGAGGTCGGCATCTGGTACAAGAATCAGGACGAATTCTGGGTACAGACCGCCCCGTCGTTCAACTTCTCGAAAAACTGGTCCTACGGCGCGATGCTCAAATTCCGCACCCAGTTCGCCAACGGCTACAAGGCCCGCACGCAGCAGAAGGAGATCCACCGCAAGAGCACCTTCATGTCGCCGGGCTATCTCGACCTGTCGGTCGGTCTGACCTACAACTGCCCCAACAAGAGCTTCCCGGTCAAAATCAACATGTCGCCGGTGGCCCTGAGCGCCGTATTCGTCGAGAGCAAGCAGATCCGCGAAAACTTCGTCTACGATTTCAGCGAGGCCAACAAGGAGGCCGGCACCCGCAAATACGTCGAACCCTACGGCGTGCGGTCGAACAAGACGTCGAAGTACGAAGGCGGTTCGTCGATCCAGATCGACTTCGACCGCAAATTCGGCAACCGCGACGTGCTGCGCTACCGCACGACCTTCTTCTCGTTCTACGGTTGGATCTCGAACCTCGGCCAGAAAAACAAGATTGCGAAATTCTCCGACTACATCGCCGCCTACGACAAGTGGGAGGCCGACGGGAAGGATCAGGAGACCAAACCGACGCTGCCGATCCACCCCACCGTCCGCTGGGAAAACACGCTCGACATCAAGGCGACGAAATACCTCACCACGAGCATCTATTTTCAGCTCTACTACAACCGCGCCCAAAGTTATGCGGTACAGACCCAGGCCATTCTGAGCGTCGGACTGAGCTACACGTTCCAGAACAAACCCAAACCCAAGAAATAAGCGCCGCGCATCATGTACAAAAACTCCCGTTCCACCGTTTTGCTTCCGCTCGTCGTGGCAGCGGCAGTCGCCCTGGGCATCTTCCTCGGACAATTTCTGGGGAGGTCGTCGGCCGAATCCGACATCAAGGGCATCCTGCGCTCGCTGGCGCTGCCTCAGAACAAGGTATCGCAGACGCTGTCGCTCATCGAGACGCAGTACGTCGACTCGGTGGCCATCGATTCGCTCGTCGAACGGGCGCTGCCCGTCATCGTTTCGGAACTCGACCCCCACTCGGTCTACATCCCCGCCTCGGAGATGGCCGAAATCAACGAACCGCTCGACGGCGAATTCGACGGCATCGGCGTGGTATTCAACATGGCCACCGACACGGTGATCGTGCTGAACGTCATTCCGTCGGGGCCGAGCGACAAGGCGGGCGTCGTGGCGGGCGACCGCATCGTGCGCATCAACGATTCGCTGGTGGCCGGACAACAGATCGCCCAGCGCGAGATCATGCGCCGGCTGCGCGGCAAACGCGGCTCGGAGGTGCGGCTGGGCCTCGAACGGCGCGGCATCGACGAACTGGTGGAGGTGACGGTCGTGCGCGACAAGATCCCGATCCGCAGCCTCACGGCGGCACTGATGCTCACCGGCGACATCGCCTTCGTCAAACTGGACCAGTTCGCCCGCACCTCGCACACCGAACTGCTCGAAGCGCTCTCGACGCTCCGCACGCAGGGAATGCGCAAACTGATCCTCGACCTGCGGGGCAATTCGGGCGGGTTCCTCGACCAGGCGATCGCCATCGCCAACGAGTTCCTGCCCGCCGACAAACTGATCGTCTATACCGAAGACCGCAACCACCAGCGCATCGAACAATACAGCGACGGCACGGGCAGTGCCGCCGACCTCGACCTGGCGGTGCTCGTCGACGAGGGAAGCGCCTCGTCGAGCGAAATCCTCGCCGGAGCGTTGCAGGACAACGACCGCGGAACGATCATCGGCCGCCGTTCGTTCGGCAAGGGGCTCGTCCAACAGCAGATTCCCTACGCCGACGGTTCGGCGCTGCGGCTGACCGTCGCCCGCTACTACACCCCCACGGGGCGCTCGATCCAGAAACCCTACACCTCGGGCGACGCCGAGAGCTACGACGCCGACATCTGGAACCGCTACCAGCACAACGAGTTCTTCTCGGCCGATTCGATCCGTTTCGACGACGCGCTGCGCCGCACAACGCCGGGCGGCAAGGTGGTCTACGGCGGCGGCGGCATCATGCCCGACATCTTCGTACCGCTCGACACGACCGACCTGACCAAATATTACCTCGAAGTATCGGGACGCAACATTCTCTACCGTTATACGATCGAATACGCCGACGCCCACCGCAAGGCGCTCAACGCCGTCCGGACGACAGCCGACCTGCGGGCACTGCTCGACGCCGACCGGGGACTCGTCGACGACTTCATCCGCTACGCCGCCCGCAAGGGCGTCGCCCCGCGCTACGGCGACATCGCCCGCTCGCGGCAGCTGATGGAGGCGCAGCTCAAAGCCTACATCGGCCGGAACACCTCGCTCGAAGACAGCGGCTATTTCCTGAGCATCTATCCCGAAGACGAGGTGATCGTGCGCGCGATCGGAGAATTGGAACATCCCACGATTCCGACGGTAAAGGCCGCAGAGGCCGTCGCCGAGGGAGAACCGGCGGAGGAACAGCCTGCCGAAGAAGAGCCTGCGGAGGAGGCGCCGCATGATTAAGCGCATCGTCGGACTGCTGGCCGCGGCAGCCGTTCTCGCCGTGGTTGTCTTCGCCATCCTGGGTTCCGGCACCTATTCTTCGTTTATCGGACGGGCCGGCCGATCGGCCGCGGCACCCGCCGCGACCTCCGTTGCGGCACCCGATTCGACGTCCGACAGCCTCGTGAACGCCCCTGAGGATACGACTGCCGCCGGAATTCCTGCGGATACGGCAGCGGTTTCCGGCACGGCCGACACGCTCTCCGCAGGGAGATAAGTCCCTGTCATCGAGCCGACCCGCCCGATTGACCGCACCGATCAAAGCCGAAGCTGCTGCAACCTTTTCGGTTGCAGCAGCTTTCTTACCGCCCATGCGCCTCACCTGCGTTCCCGTCCGAAGCGCAGACCGACGCTAAACCCGAAGGGAAACTGGTCGCTGGATATGTATTTCTGGGGAATTCGCGTGAAGATATGTCCTATTCCGGTAAAAGCCACATCGGCATACAATCCGCGCGTCAACCGAACGTAAGCACCCAAACGATAGTTGAATTGATAGGCCCAACGCGAGGTAGGATACTGGTTTTCGAGCTCTTCCCGCTTGACATACGTTTCCAGCCATTCCAACTTGGCATCATAGCCATCGCCCCATTTGAAATGGTGATAACATCCTCCCAATCCAAAATCGACATAGAAAAAAGTTTTCAACCGCCGGCTATACCCTCGGATTTCAGTTTGAGGCCCGAAAGCAACCGCTCGATGATCGTATGTAGAAATTCTGACATAGTCGTCACGGGACGGATTCGTCGAAAAATACCGGACAAACGCCCCCACACCGATACGGTTATTGCGATTCATCATCCGCATCGCCGACGCATCGATCGACCAGCCGTCGAGAATCGTGCTCCACGACGCGGCATAGAGCATCCGATGCTGCGGTACCTCGTTGAACGTACGGCCCCGCCACGGCTGCCAGCCGCGGGTTTTGCCGCGGTAAAGCATCCGGCGATCGCCGTCGCTCAGGACATATTCAACCCGACGGCGCGGAACGAACAGCAGCAGCGAGTCGCCCGACGACACCGCACTGCGGTAGAACAGGCTGTCACCCTTACTTTTCTCCCACAGCACACGCCCCGTAAGCTTGTTCTCCTTATGCAAAACGATTACATCCTGCGACTTGCAGGGAAGCACGCCCAGAAGGACGCAACCAAAAAATAGCAAATATCGGCTCATTTATAACAGTTTTAGGTTTTTAGGTTCAGATGCACTTTCCCCGCGGAAGCCGATACCGCACCGGACTACCGAAGGGGGGGGGTATCGAGGCCGCCCTCGCAGGCGATCGTCTCGTCCATCGAGACATAGGATTTGCCCCCGGCGGCATTCTTGTGTCCGCCGCCGTCGAAATATTTGCGGGCAAAGAGGTTGACGTCCACATCGCCGCGCGAGCGCAGCGACACACGGATGAACTTGTGGTGGCCGAGGAACATGGCCGACATCTTCATCTTCTTGATCGTCAGCGGATAATTGACGAATCCCTCGCTGTCGCCCTGCTGGAAACGGTAGCGGCGCATCTCGGCCTCCGTAAGCGACATGTAGGCCGCCGTCCCCTCCTGGATGATGTTCATCTTGCGGTGGATCGCATAGCCGAACAGACGGGCGCGGTCCTCCGTATAACCGTTGTAGACGCTGTTGTGAATACCGGCCACGTCGATCCCTTTCTCGACCAGGACGGCCAGCGCCGGCGTGAGGAACGAGAAGGAGAAGTTGCCGGTATCGGTCATCATGCCCACGTAGAGCGCTTCGGCCATCTTGCGGGTGATGACCTCCGTTCCGCAGAGCTGCTCGATGATGCAGTAGAGCAGGAAGCAGGTGCTCGACGACTGCGGATAGGAGAATTGCAGGTCGAAGCCTCCGTCGGGCGAAAGGTGATGATCGATCAGCACGCGCCGCGCCGCCGTATTCTCGGCCAGCGCGTCGCTGAGCGCTTCGAGGCGCGACAGGGAGTTGAAATCGAGGCAGAAGACGATATCCGCCCCGCGAATGGCTTCGAGCGCGCGTTCGGGCGCGAAGCGGAAGATCACCACTTCGCGGATGTCGGGCATCCAGTCGAGAAAATAGGGGTATTTGTTGGGGACGATCATCGTCACCTCATGCCCCATCGCCGCGAGCACATCGCGCCATGCCGTCGAGGCCCCGATCGCATCGCCGTCGGGGTTGGTATGTGCGACCAGCACGATCTTACGGTGAGGTGCGGCGAGCAGTTCGCGGAGCGCTTCGATTTTTGCACTGTCGATCTTCATCGCTTCAAAGATACGAATAAGTGAGTACAATGTCAAATTTATTTGAGCATTGTCGAACGGGAGTATCTAAGACGAAGTCAAAGGTAACAAAAGGTTCGGAAATTTCCTACTTATCCGCCATTTTCTGCTTCTCACGGCTCTTGCACCACGGCGCGATCCCGCAGGCGTCGCACTTCGGAGCCCGCGCCGTGCAGACGTAACGGCCGTGGAGAATCAACCAGTGATGCGCCACGGGCAGCAGATGCGACGGGATGTTCTTTTCGAGCTGCAACTCGGTCTGGAGCGGGGTTTTAGCGCCGCGCGTAAGCCCGATGCGGGCCGACACGCGGAAGACGTGGGTATCGACGGGCATCACCTCCTTGCCCCAGATGACCGCCCCCACGACGTTGGCCGTCTTGCGCCCCACGCCGGGCAATCGCTGCAAGGCGTCGAGATCCGACGGCACCACGCCGCCGAACTCCGTGCAGAGCATCCGCGCCATGGCGGCCAGGTTCCTGGCCTTGTTGTTGGGATAGGAGATGCTTTTGATGTAGGCGTAGATCTCTTCGGCCGTAGCCTGCGCCATCGCCTCGGGCGTAGGATAGGCTTCGAAAAGCGCCGGCGTAGTCATGTTGACCCGCTTGTCGGTACACTGCGCCGAAAGAATGACGGCCACCAGCAACTGGTAGGGATCCTTGTACTGCAACTCGCTCTCGGCTACGGGCATGTTGGCCTCGAACCAGCCGATCACGCCCGCATAACGTTCCTTCAATGTCATAGCTTTATCGTTTCGGCTGCCGTCGCAGCCATTTCTTCACCAACAGTCCGTATCCCGCCGCATCGAACACGAGCAGCGGCGTGCGCCGCACGTCGCGCCACCAGCGCGAAAGATACTCCGCCGTCGTACCGTCGCGCGACAACACCCACAGCGCCACGCGCATCCGACGCCGACGCAGCGCCCGCAGGTGGCGCCCCGCGCCGTAGCGGGCGTCGAACCAGAGCGAGATGTCGCACAGCGAATCGCAGAAGGCGATGCGCGCACGGTAAGCCCGACTCTGGCTGACGCTTTCGGGCAACATGCGGTGGACGGCCGTCACCTCCTCCGATGCCCGGATGCGGCTGCACGCCGCGAACCATATCCACATCGGCGCATCGTCGGTCAGCCATTCGGGATGCTCTTCCGGCCGCACCTCCGCGTAGTAGCGCAGGATCAGCTCCCGCCGCGCGACGGCCGTGCAGTTCTCGACCGTATTGTCGAACAGCAGCCGGTCGAAATCGCAAAAGAGCTCTCCGGCAGGATAGCGCCGCCGCTCGCCCGTCGTCTCGAACCGCCGCTCGGAGCGGGTATAGCTCAACCCGCAGGCGGGATCGGCCTCCAACGCCTCGACCTGCCGTTGCAGTTTGAGCGGGTCGCACCACCAGTCGTCGCCGTCGCACATCGCCACGTAACGGCCCCGGCACGCTTCGATCGTGCGCCGGTAGTTGGCGCGCATCCCCACGTTGACATCCCCCGTCAACAACCGGATGCGGTCGGGATAACGCGCGGCGTAGTCGCGGCAGATCGCACCCGTGCCGTCCGTACTGCAATCGTCGCTCAACACCAGCTCCACGGCGAACGTCGTCCGCTGCGACAGCACCCCTTCGATCGCCCGGCCGATGTAGGGCGTGTGGTTGTAGGCGGTCATGCAGACCGATACGAGGGGGGGGGTCGCGACGCACCCCGACGCCGCAGGCGCGGCAGGATCGAAAACCGGTATCATCGTTTCGTCAATTTGGCGAATTTCGCAAGCAGGGTCTTCTCGCCGTACTCCTCGAAGACGACGACCAGCTTATGATCGGCCGCCAGCGTTTCGATACGCACGATCTCCCCGTACCCGAACTTGGGATGCTCGACCCGCTCGCCGACGGCATAGCCCGACGCCGCGGCGTTCCCTGCGGCGGGTGCCGCTCCGCCGCCCAGCCGCCGCAAATTCTCCGGCACAACGGGGCGTTGCAGCGCAGGGCGCCGGAAGGCGGAATCCGTCCCGCCCCGCCCGCCGAACGAAGGGGCGCCGCTCTCCGGCCGCGAACCGCCGGAATAGGCTCCGCCCCGTCCGCCGAACGAAGATTTCTCACCGCCGAAGGAGGGGTTGCCGCTGCCGCCCGCCCGCTGCTGATAACGCACGTCGAAACGCCGGCGCAGCTCTTCGAGCGCCGTGCGGCCGCCGGCTGCGGCCTCTTCGCGCACGGGCGTCTGGCCGGCCCCGACCGCACCGTCGAGATAGCGGGGGTCGATCTCGCGCAGGAAACAACTGGGAACATGATGTTTCGTTTCCCCATATTCGTATCGCATTTCTGCATAGGAGAGCACCGCACTGCATTTGGCGCGCGTGAGGGCCACGTAGAACAGGCGCCGCTCCTCTTCGAAACCCTCGGGCGACTCGGCGGCCCGCTGCGACGGGAAGAGGGTCTCCTCCATCCCGACGATGTAGACGTATTTGAACTCCAACCCCTTGGCCGAATGGACGGTCATGAGCGTCACTTTGTCGTCATCGCCCGCGTCCTCCTTCTTGTCCATGTCGGTGGTGAGCGTCACACTCTGCAACCACTCCTCGACGGTAGCCTCCCCGAGCTCCACGCCCGCGCGGATCTCGGCGTCGCGGATCTCGGCGTCGCGTTGCTCCTTGAAGAGCTTCATCGAGTTGAGCAGCTCATCTATGTTGCCGAGCGCCGAAGTAGCCTCGGGGCTGTTCTCACGGCGGTAGAGCGCCAGAATGCCCGAACGCGACGCCACCTCCATACCGAAGTCGTAGAGTCCCTTCTGTGCACGTTCGAGCGACAGCGAGCGGATGAGCGCCACGAACTCGGCGACCTTGCGCACGATCGTGCGCTGCACGGGATCGCTC
>OGDN01004554.1_pt1 | contig 12203 bp, 6 predicted proteins | sample 1570271 | NCBI WGS metagenome assembly OGDN01 (sample SAMEA4384481, study PRJEB24528) | human gut metagenome | reverse complement strand
GTTACCTCCACATTCTTTTTTATTTTGAATGTCCGCAAAATCCGTCCTACATCACTCCAACGCCATGCTGTATTCAATTTTAAAACAGCTTCATCATCAGATGTTAGCTTCACTTCTTTTACTTTTGATAAATTGTTGATTCCGACTTCTCCAAAACATCCTACACTTGATTTGTATTCGGATGTTTTAAAACTTGGAATATCACCTTTATTCTCTACAACTGTGACTTCGATTTCTTTTTTGTAATCTTCATTCTCAATCGTGATCGTTGCTTTCTGACCTGCTTTGCCTTCTCCTGCTTTGTAATACCATTTACTCATTCCGTCAGAATCTTTATACTGCTTTACACTTACAACTGATGGATCACTTGATGTTACAGTGTCCACGGATGAAACAAGTCCTGCCGGTTGTGAAATATCAGAAATTTCTGTTCCTTCCTGAATCTCTGCCTTTGTTGATCTGATCAGGGATAATCTGTCTTCCGCACTTACTTTTGAATCATCTAAATTGATATATTCTAAGTTCGGAAGATCTTTTAGTACACTGACATTGGATACATTTGTATTATTTAAAGTTAATTTCTTTAACTTTGTAAGATATCCCAAGTTTGAAATATCATCCAGATTATAACTGTATGATATATTCAGTTCTTCACAGTTTGTTGCATACTCTATTCCACCAATATTATCGACACCAGTTATATTTAACTCCTTCAGATCTTTCATCTGTTCTTTCGTAATAAATGTAGTAGATCTATCGACCCCTAATTTCTCTTTTATATCATTAAACAAATTATTATCTGTAATTGGTGCAATATCTTCATCGTTGGATACTACTTCCAAAGTTACTGGATCAAGTGGGATGTCTTTTATTATATCACCTTCAATTTTCTTAATATGTGGTATTACTTCCACACGTCCTGTCTTCTTTGGAACGATCATATAACTCGGAGCATCAGTCTCATCATCCGTTACAGTGTATATTTCCAAGTATTCATTATAGTTTCCTACAAAATATATATCGAAAAATTCTTCTGGATCAATTCCTTGCAAATGATATGTATTAAAAGTTCCAATTTTTAATACAAAAGAATTCTCATCAAGTGTTATACCACTTTCTTTTGCATCCGTTGACTTGACAGATCTTTTTACAGACTTTGTCTGTGTTGTCCCTTGTTTACTGCTTGCAAATGTTGTGATCCCATTCGCTGGAATCATAGCTAAACTTAACATGCATGCAAATATTTTCTTTAAATTTCTGCTGCATGTCCGCTTGTGCGGTTTTTCATTCTTCCCCATATTTTTTTACCTCCCGTATGAAAAATCGTGCCAACTAGTTGCTATACTTTCTTAATTATACTATTGTTTTAATATCAATACAATAAATTTGTTCACATTTTTAGTTGCATGGGACTTTCCTATAAATTAAAAAAACATTATAAATGGCAGCCAATCTGGATCTCATATCTTCCAGACTGACTGCCATCTATAATGTTCATCAAAGTTTTAAATTATTTAATTATATATTCTCTAATGCTGTGGTACTCCATTAGGTTCTAATGTTCCTCCAACCTGTTTCTTCATTCTGAAGCGGTAGAAGATAATTGTTGCTAATGTAGACACAACTAAGATTCCAACGAATACTGCGACATCACCGCCGATCTGTCCATCCATGGATAATGTATGACGGAATGCGTGTACTGTATAGCTGAATGGCATGTATTTGTGTAATACTGTGTAGAAGTGTGGTGCCATATCCAGTGGATATGTTCCTCCTGCTGCACCTAACTGTACGACCATGAATACTAACATGACGAAACTTCCAACACGGTTTAATAACATCTCACCAAAGCAGATCAATGACATAAATGCCATAGATGCCAGGATTGCCATTCCAAATGTCTTTCCAACATAGTGTGGTTCCATTCCATTGATTCCAATTAAAACGGCTACCATGATCACTGCCTGAACAATTGATACTGCTGCCATGACTGTGACTTTGCTCAACCACCACTGAAGTCCACTCTTGACTTCTTCGTTTTTCTCCATTAAAGGATACATTAATGTAAATGCCATACATGCTACAAATAATCCAACGGACATCATATAAGGTGCCATTGCGTGACCATTGTTATCAACATGTGAGTATTCTACATTCTTTGCTTTTACTGGTGCTGCAAACATCTTGTTTGTTTTGTTTGTAGCTTTGATATCATTTACCTGATCTGCTCCTTTTTGTAAGGAATCTTTTAATGTCTTGCTTCCATCCTGAAGTGTTGCGATTCCATTTCCAAGAGTTGTAGATCCTGCTGCAAGCTGGCTTGATCCGCTTGCGATCTGTCCGGCTCCAGATGCTAACTGTCCGGCTCCGCTGTTTAATGTATTATTGTTTGCAACTAAAGTTGCTGTTCCTGATTTCAGTGTTTTTGTTCCATTGTAAAGCTGTGTTGTTCCTGACATAAATGTTGGGAGTTTTGAGCTTACCTGGTTAATTCCACTGTTTAATTGTGTTGCTCCGCTGTTTAATGCTTTGGAATTATTCTTTAAGGTTGTAAGTCCTGTATTTAAACTGCTTACTCCTGCTGTGTAATTTGCAATTCCAATCTTTAACTGTCCTGTACCTGTGCTAAGTCCAGATTCTAATGTTGTAAGTCCTGCATCTACCTGTGAAGAACCACTCTTTAACGCTGTTAATGCCTGAATCATTCCCATTGTTTCTGGAGTTGTTCCCTGCTGGTCTAATCCTGTTTTCACAGTTTTTAATCCTGAATACATTGAAGTTACTGCCTGTGAACCTTTTGGCAATACTTTCTCCGAATTAGATGCTAACGCTGATACCTGCTGTTTTACTGCTGCTAATGTTTCATCTGAAGACGCTGACTGTGTACTTACTTTTGTTGTTGTAGTCGCTTTTGCCTGAGATGCCTTCTGTGCATTTGTATATGTTTCATCTACATTTTCTTCCACATCAGATGCTGCACTTTCAACTTCACCGATCTCTGATAAAAGCTGTTCTTTTTCTTCATCGGATAACTTGCTTAATACAGAAGAGTTCTTTAATTTACTTACTTTACTCTGTAATGTGTTAACTTTTTCTTTTGCAGTTGCTGCACTTTCTGCTGCTTTTTTACTGTCTGTATTATCTACTGTTGTTGTTGTAGTTTTTGTTGACTGTGTTGTTGCTGCACTTCCATTTAATGATTTGTTTAACTGCTGAATGCCGTCATTTAACTGAGTCATTCCAGCACTTAACTGCTGAATATCTGTTGATTCTGGAAGCTGTTGTCCAATCAGTGCTGAGGACTGTTTCGCTGCTGTTAATACACTGTCAATTCCAGTTGTTAAAGATCCTGTTCCTTCTTTTAACTGTGCAGTTCCACTTTTGATTCCTTCTGATAACTGGTCTACTCCTGATGTTAATGCTGTATTATTCGCAACCAGCTGTTTGCTTCCAGCCTGTGCTGTGCTGACACCATTTGTATACTGTGAAATTCCTAATTTTAATGATTTGGAACCAGTTGATAACTGAGTTGCTCCAGTCTGTAATGCTGCAACACCATTTTTCAGTGTCTTTGTTCCTGATTTTAATGATTTTGCTCCGCTGTCAACTTTGGCTACACCTGCTGTATATGATTTTAATCCTACAGAAAGTGATTTTGCTCCATTCTGGAATGTTAAAGTGCTGGATGCAAGTTTCTTTAAGTTCTGCTCAATTGTGTCATTTCCAGCTTTCAGTTTCTTTGCTCCGCTTTCAATCTTTCCTGATCCATCGGCTGCTTCCTGGAATCCAGATCCTACCGTCTTGATCTGAGCAAATACGGTTTTTACATAAGTTTCTGTTACTTTTTCTCTGACTGACTTTTCAATCTTCGCCATGGCACTGTCATCCATCTTGGATGCTACATAGTTTGTACCTGGGTTTGTCTTGTATATCAGTTTCATCTGTTTTGGATTCTTATCCATTAATGTTGTTGCATTCTTTGAGAAGTCTTCTGGAATGGAAATGATCATATAATATTCTCCACTCTCTAATCCTTCTTTTGCTTTCTTATCACTTACAAAACGAAAATCAAGTGATCCTGAATCTTTCAGATTCTTCACCAGATCATCACCAACTTGTAATGTCTTACCCTCGTATTTTACCTTCTTATCGTGATTTACCACTGCTACTGGTAATTCGTCTGCATCTCCGTATGGATCCCACATAGATCCAAGGAATACAGATGTATAAATTGCAGGAATCGTAATGATCGCGATCAAAATGATAATCATCCAGGGGTTTTTTAAAATTTTCTGCCATTCTCGTTTTAACATGATCACAGCTGCTCCTTCCTTGCATTATTGTTATTATAAAAGAGGTTTTTGTCTCCTTAAATCATTGGTTATTATATTCACTTTCTTGATAAAAGTCAATCATTTATTGAATAGTGGTCATTTTTATTTTTTGTACAATCGGTCATTTTTTTGCTAAAAAGGCAAAAAAACAGACTTCCTTTATTCATCTGTTATAAAAGAAGCCTGTTCTCAATGTTATTTACTTTCTTTCTTAATGTAAATCGGACGTTTCTTTGTCTCTAAATATGTCTTAGATAAATACATTCCTACAACTCCGATTCCCAATAACTGAATTCCACTTAAAAAGCTGATGACACAGATCAATGAAGGCCATCCTGCAACCGGATCTCCAAATGCTGCTGCTCTTATGACAACAAACAACAGGAATAAAAATGCGATAATACACACGATCACACCGATCAATGATACGATCGTAAGTGGTACTGTGGAGAATGCAATGATTCCTTCCAGTGCATATCTGAATAATTTCCAGAAAGACCATTTTGTCTCTCCTGCTGCACGTTCTACATTCTCAAACTCGAGCCATTTTGTTTTAAATCCTACCCATCCAAAAATACCTTTTGTAAATCGGTTATATTCTGGCATGGAGAGAATCGCATCAACCATATCTCTCTTCATCATACGGAAATCTCTGGCTCCATCTACGATATCTGCATCAGAGATCCTATTGATCAAACCATAAAAACGTCTTGCAAAAAATGAACGGATCGGTGGTTCTCCCTTTCTTGTGACACGTCTTGTTGCCACACTGTCATATCCTTCTTCCTCGATGCATCGGATCATCTCTGGAATCAAATGAGGCGGATCCTGAAGATCAACGTCCATTGTCACAACATACTCACCTTTGGCATGTTCAAATCCTGCATACATCGCAGCTTCTTTTCCAAAGTTTCTGGAAAATGATACATAATGTATGCAGTCGTCTTGTTCGCTTAATTTCTTTATAACTTCTAATGTCTTATCCTTGCTTCCATCATCAATAAAGATAATCTCAAAGTCAATTTTTCCTTCTTCTTGTTTTCGTACTTTCTGCATCTCCTCGTAGTAAATTGGAATTACTTCTTCCTCATTAAAACAAGGTACAATGCAACTGCATAACTTACTCATATGTTATCCTACCTTTTATCGTATATATCTTTCACTTACTTAGATAGTATATCACTTCTTTTTGATTTTGTCTTTACTTAGTTTTTATCTATGATTTTTTAAATGATTCTGCTATGATAATATTGTTTTTATTTCGTCGATCATATTTATTATCTTTTATAGAAAGGAACGATACAACAAATCATGATTCAAGATATTTACCCACATAAGTTAAACAATCAATATAACCCAGAGAAAAAGCCTGATGCAGACAGCATTATTTTATATTTTACAAAGGATGGGCTTCTTCACCGTCTGTTAAAGAAATCGGATCTGGAAGAAATGGGGCAGGAGGACTTATTTTCGCCTGCTGAAATGATCTATACTGGAGATGGAACAAAGCTTGCGAGACCTGCTCTTTTAAATGAAGAAAATCTGTTTTTATCTTTTCCGAGATTCAGTGATTTCGTAAATGATGCAAATGTCAATGAAGATACTCTGACATATCTTTTCTCTGTAGATGATGATGATTACTTCTTATTAAATGAGTCACCCGAAGAAATTCCGGAAGATTACAACTTCTGCACGGTGCGTGATCTCCGTAATCTGCAGATTGGGCCAAAATACCGTACTTTTGCCGCAATTACCGGACTGCATCTATATAACTGGTATCGTACCAATCGTTTCTGTGGCTGTTGCGGACACAAGACAATCCATTCTTCAACGGAACGTGCCTTAAAATGTCCTTCCTGCGGTCATTTGATCTACCCACGAATCATACCTGCAGTCATTGTCGGGGTTAAAAATGGTGATAAACTTCTTCTTACAAAATACCGCAAGGGATTTACTCCATTTGCCCTGATCGCTGGATTTACAGAGATTGGTGAAACTCTGGAAGAGACTGTTGCCCGTGAGGTTATGGAAGAAGCCGGGCTTCATGTAAAAAATATTCAGTATTACAAATCCCAGCCTTGGGGTGTTGTCGATGATCTGCTTGCCGGATTTTATTGCGAAGTTGATGGAGACACCCAAATCCATATGGACGCATCAGAGCTGAAACTTGCAGAATGGAAAACTCGTGATGAAATCGAATTACAGCCAAATGATTTTAGTCTGACAAATGAGATGATGCGTGAATTTAAGGAAGGAAGAATTTAAAGTCTTCTGTATCACAATTTGACAAATTCCGCATCTATGCTATAATCAGTCCTTAGTGCTCTCCTTTCCAAAGATACCATTTTCTGGTATAATTAAGAGTAATAGGGAGATGCCATATAAACCACAAGGCATACGAAAGGAGTTTCTTATGAGAGATGCTTTACGGGATGAGATGATCAAGAAGATATGTGTCCGAGACACAGACAATATACTGGATGTCGGTTGCGGTGATGGTACTTTTTTACATGAGCTGACACGCTGGAAAGACGTTGAGGGATATGGTATTGATGAATCTGAAGATAAGATTCTTGCTGCAAAGTCAAACTGGCCGGAACTTCATTTTGAGACAGGCTACAGTGATTTTCTTTCTTTTGACGATAACAGTTTCCGTGTGATCACAGTATGTGATGATTTCCACACATTTAAAGATCCACAGAAGTTCGTCGATGAGGCATTTCGTGTTTTAGTTCCTGGTGGAAGACTTTACATTGGTGAGTCTGCTCTGCCTGAAGCTTTACGAATTGTGTCTAATATTCCATCCTATCTAACTTCCGGTGACAACCGCAGACACTCTACTTATGAGACTTTAGAATATTTCAAGAATGCAGGACTTACCAAATTCCGGGTATATAAGAAGAAACGTTTGCTTCTTGTCTCTGCAAAAAAACCTTTATCATAGAATACATAATTTTAAGATGGAGCCGATACGATCTGTATCAGCTCCATTTTTTCTTATGCTTCAAACAACCATCCTAGATATTTCTCTTTTGTGATTTTCTCAACTGCTTTTCTTCCTAAAAGTTTCTCCATCTTTTTTCTTGCTGTATTGTTGATCCTTACCTTGTCATCTTTTGTTACGCAAAGATCCGGGAACATGACACACCACCAATTGTGGCCTTTGGCTTCTCCGAGATCTATTCTTAATGCATCGTAGATACCTTCTGGAAATGTATATTGTCCATAACTTTTCTCTGGGAATTTTTCCTGTACAAAATGTACGGTTACCTTTTGTTTTACTCCCTCTTTCTTTAATATTTCCTGTGCTGTATTTTTTATTCTGTTTTTTTGTATTTTTAAGATGTAAAATGCTTCCTCTTTTGTATCTGCTCCGTCCATCATCTGACTGACTTTACCGATCACAGCATCTCTTACTTTTAATTTACATGCCTGGTCAAACCTGCTGTCACTGTTGGCTCTGACATGAAAACGGATCAGATTGTTTTTTAAATTCTGCTGTATTTTATTTTGCTGTATTTTATGAGAAGTATATCTTTGCCATATCATGATGCTTCCAGCAATTATGATAAAGAAAAGACATCCTCTGATCATGTTCTTTTTACTTATACTCTTTTCATTCATCTTCTTTTTGTTCATGTTCAAAGGATGCCCTGTTTATTCATTTCTATTCATAAATTATTTTTACATGTCCAATTGATAATTGTCTGAAATTTTATACAAAGATATCTGTATTTTCATAAAATTCAGGGTTGACGAATCCGATTCATTATAGTAACCTAATACCCATGAGGTCATATGACTGACGGAGCACGTGGAATCAACCACATGGGAGTATGATCATTAATCGCCGGCCGTCTGGGCAATCTTGTCTGGACGTGCGGCGTTTTTTAGTTTGTTACTACATTTTAGACAGAACGAAACATCTGTCAGCCCTAAAAAATCACTCAATTTTTCTCTTTTTAAATTTTTCACTTTACACGCTCCACCGTCCAGATTTATATTTGTAATCAAAAAAGAATCCTGTTATTTTTCAGGATTCTTTTTTATACTCTTTTTGAAGTCTATACTGTTTTTTAATTTATACTCTTTTTATCACTTAGAATAAACAACACATTCATATGGTTTCATTTTTAATGTATTTCCGATCACTGTTGTCTGCTCATAATTGACAAATACAACATTTTCATAATCTTCTAACAATTCGATATCTTTTTCTTCTGAACTGAAATTACAGATCAATACAAGTTTCTGCTCTTTATAAGATCTGCTGTATGAAAAAATGTGATCCTTTTTCTCATACATCGGTTTCAAATCACCATACGTTAAAATTTCATTGTATTCTTCTGACTTGCGAAATGCGATCAGCCGCTTATAAAAATTCAAAATGGATCCATATTCTTTTTCTTCATCCGCAACATTGACCATTTTATAATTTTCATTCACTGGCATCCAAGGTTTCCCCTTTGAAAATCCTGCATTATCTTCAGAACTCCATTGCATTGGTGTTCTCGCATTATCTCTGCTGTGATGTCCTGCAATGTCCAATGCCTGTTCTTTGGACATTCCTGAACGTAATGCGATATGATACTGATTGATCGTTTCCAGATCATTAAATTCATCATATTTCCAACGCCGGTTGCTCATTCCAATTTCCTGTCCCTGATACAAGAACGGCAATCCTCTCTCGCAAAGAATGATCGTCGCAAGTGCTGACAGACTGTAAAATCCATAATCTTCTTCTGGAATAAACAAGCTTGCACCTCTTGGCTGGTCATGATTTTCAATAATATTTGCTTCAAACCCAGCCTTCTCAACGATCTTTTGATTATGGAATGTCTCATCTCTCCATTTATCAAATGGCTGCGGCCAGTCATAATTCATATAATTGTTGCCTTTTCGGTAAGCATGACACGGTTCAAACGCAAAGATCGTGGAAAAATATCCTTCATCCCCGATAAACCGTGGAAGAATATCTTCTTTCACAAACATTGCCTCACCCACCGTCAGTGCATCATATGGTTCAAAACAACGTTGCTTCATCTCCATCAGGAAATCACCGATTCCAGTCACTTTATCTGGTATTTTATAGACATCCGCAAGCCCATCCGGTCCATCTGGTTTTAAATCGCTCCACGTCAGATCTTTCTTAATATTCATGATCGCATCAATCCGAAACCCGGAAAGTCCAAGATCCATCCACCAGCAGATCATCTCATAAATCTTCTCACGGACAACCTCATTCTCCCAGTTAAGATCTGGCTGTTCCTTCGCAAACGAATGCAGATAAAACTTATTATCATACCCCGGAACTTTCTCCCAGACACTCCCACCAAAATAAGACCTCCAGTTCGTCGGCGGCTGCCCATTTTTGCCATCTTTGATATAGAAATACGCTCCATATTCACCATCCGGGTCCTGCATCGCTTTTTGGAACCATTCATGTTCACTGGAACAATGATTCACAACAAGATCCATCAGAATATACATATCTCTTTTCTTCGCTTCCGCAATCAACTGCTTCATATCATCCATCGATCCAAACATAGGATCAATCGCATAGTAATCGGAAATATCATAACCGTTATCCACCATCGGAGACTGATACATCGGAGATATCCACAAAATATCGATTCCCAAGTCTTTTAGGTAATCAAGTTTGTTGATAATTCCTTGGATGTCACCGATTCCGTCGTTATTTGTATCCATGAAACTTTTTGGGTAGATTTGATATGCTATTTTGTTGTGCCACCATTTTTTGTTCATGATATTGTTGTTCCTTTCTAATTTAGCTTGAAGGGTAGTCGTTAGCCATTCAGGAGCTTAGTACAGCTGCGTGTGAGTCGAGCGAGAGCGCGTCGCAGACAGATAACCCTTTTTATAATATTCCACCAATAATTTTCGGCATCAACTACAAATTAAAATTTACAAATCTTCCACAATCTGCTCAACTGTCAATCGATTCTTCTGAAGAAGTTCATTAACATCATATCGATCCAACAATTCTTTCTTAACTCCATAATTCAATACCTTCATATCGGAATTACCATAGAATCGTGCGATCTTCTCTCCGAATCCGCCTTCTAAGAATCCATCTTCTAATGTAATCACTACATCATGATCTTTCTTAAGATCTTCTAATAATGCTTCATCAATTCCAGTAATATAATATGGATTGATCACGGTTGCTTTTGTTCCAGTCTTAGCTTCAATTGCTTTGGCTGCTTCGCATCCTAAATTATAGAATGTTCCAAGTCCGATGACTGCAACTTTGCTTCCTTTTTGTGTTACTTCGTATTTGTTTAACTGGCTGAAGTCTTTTGTTACTTCTTTGCCGTCGGAGATCATTTCTCCTCCTGGCAGTTTGATCGCTACAGGATACTGATCCTGATCGATACTCCAGTCTAACATTGCTAGGTATTCTTCTTTTGTTATTGGTGCTAAGTATACCAGATTCGGAATGTTGCTCATCATTGGGATGTCCTGTAATCCAAGATGTGTTACGTCATTCATTCCGTATACAGATCCCCAGAATGTAACGATTGTTGCTGGGTTGCTGTCGATGCAGAGGTCCTGTGTGATCTGGTCGTATGTTCTCTGTACGAATGTTGAATATACTCCGTAAACTGGTTTTCCTCCGCCTGCTGCGATTCCGGCTGCCATTGCCATTGCTGTTTCTTCTGCGATTCCAACATCGATAAACTGTTTTCCAGCTTCCTTACGTTTATCTTCTGTGAATCCCATAACGGTTGGTGTTGCAGATGTGATGGCTACTACCTTTTTGTCTTCTTTCATTTTCTTTAACAGATATTCTGCTGTTACACTTGAGAAATCTTCTGCATCAAATGAATATAAAGGTTCTCCTGTTTCCACATTAAATGGGGCACAGTAATGCCAGTTTTCTTTCTGTTCTTCGGCTAATTTATATCCTTTTCCTTTTTGCGTATTAATATGAACGACAACTGCTTTTTTTGTATCTTTGACCTGTCTGAATGCTTCGATCAGGTCTGCGACTTTATTTCCTTCTTTGACATAAATGTAATCTAATCCCATGGCCTTGAAAAGATTGCATTTTGCTTCTCCGTTTGTCTCACGAAGTTCTTTTAAATTCTCATATAATCCACCGTGATTTTCTGCGATAGACATGTCATTATCATTGACTACGATGATTAAGTTTCCACCTAATTCTGCTGCATAATCAAGTCCTTCTAAAGCTTCTCCGCCACTTAAAGATCCATCACCGATCACTGCGATCACATTTCCATCTTCTTCTTTTAAATCTCTTGCTTTGGCAAGTCCAAGTGCAAGACTTACAGAAGTTGATGTATGCCCAATTGTGAAATGGTCATGTTCACTTTCTCCAGGATTGCTGTATCCTGATACATCGTCATAATGTTCTTCATATAAGAATGCATCTTTTCGTCCTGTTAACATCTTGTGTGGATAAGACTGATGGGATACATCATATACGATCTTGTCTTTTGGTGATTCAAATACATAATGCATGGCGATCGTTGCTTCTACCATACCAAAGTTTGGTCCGAAGTGACCTCCATGTTTACTTAATTTCTCTAATAATGCCTTACGAATCTCTTCTGCAAGGACATTTAACTGGTCATCGGATAATTTCTTGACATCTTCTGGTCCATTGATATTTTCAATATACATGTTCTTTCTCCTTATCTGATTTATTCTGTTCGTTTTTTATTATACGAGTTGGAGTACACTCTAAGTCAAGATTTTTTTACTGCAAAATATAAAGGAAACTTTTCGAAATGACGATTTAATGTTAAAATAATGACAGGATAAAGAACAAATAAATAGGTAATTGCGAAACTCACGGTGCTCGTTCGCAATCTTGAACCAAAA
>OGDN01004552.1_pt1 | contig 12217 bp, 9 predicted proteins | sample 1570271 | NCBI WGS metagenome assembly OGDN01 (sample SAMEA4384481, study PRJEB24528) | human gut metagenome | reverse complement strand
AAAGAGATTGATTCACGGCACCGGGATCGCGCAGTTCTTTCGAAATTTCTATGGCCTGTTCACGAATAGAAGGCGCTGCAAAAACTGTAGACGAAGTGCTGAAAGCAATAAAAAAACAAAGGATTAATCTAAGTGCTAATCTCATGACTGACTCCATTCCCTTCTTCGCCAAGCAGAGGAAAAGACTGCTGATAAAAGCATGATGAGGCCTCCGATCCAAATCCAGCTCACCAAGGGACGGATGCTGAGGCGTACTAAAAATTCATCGCTGCTTAACCGGTTGCCCATCGAGACATAAAAGTCTCTAAAGAAGCCATGTGAAATACCGGCCGCCGTCATTTCCATGCCGTTGGATTTATAGGTTTGGCGCTGAGGATGACGAGAACCTTGCCTTCATCGGCAAAGAAGGCATTGGTATCGACCTTGCGGGTTTCTTCATACACGAAGATCACGTCGCCGAGCGGTCGCCCCTGTCCCGGCCCCATTCTTACAACGGCTTCCTGAGAATATTGCGTGTCGCCGATCACACCGATGATGCTGACGGCAATGCCCAAGTGAGCGACTAGCGCAAAGAAGTTCTTGTGCTTCTTGGACCGCAGAGATGCCATAAAGGAACAAATAATCCACAGGGCACTAAACACACCGGCAGTCGTGTAAACAGAAGATTTCACTTCCGTAAAGAACCCGCAATAAAGAGCGGCAATAGCGGACAGAATGAAAGTCGCACCCCATGTCCACATCGGTGATTTTTTTAACTGAACTGCGCCGATCATCAGAGCAGCTAAAATCGCCATTGGTGCAAAAATCGAGTTGAAGTACGGAGCGCCCACTGAAAGGGAGCCTTTACCAAGGGCTTCATGCACTAAGGGATAAAGCGTGCCGAACAAGACGCAAACAGCTGTCACAGCAAGCAGCAGCACTGCCAAGACTAAAGAGATATCCTCGATACCGGAAATTTGCTTTGCGCTCTCAAATTTGGGTGCCCGAATCATGAAAAGAAATAAAGCCGGGACGACCATTAAAAGAGAAATGACAAGCAGGAAAGCTCCGCGGTTGGGGTCTGAGGCAAACGCATGAACCGACTGAATCACGCCTGAGCGCACGATGAAGGTGCCGAGCAGGCAGAGCGCAAATGAAACGATGCAGAAAAACAAGACCGTTTTTGTGAGATGGGCACGGAATCTGAGAAGAACCAACGCATGAAGCTGGGCTGTCATGAGAAGCCAGGGAACAAAAGATGAGTTCTCAACCGGATCCCAGAACCACCAGCCGCCCCAGCCTAATTCGTTGTAGGCCCACCAAGAACCTAGCACGTTGCCGGAGGTCAGGAAAAGCCACGCAATTACCGAAATCGTTGTGAGTCCGCGAAGAGATTCCGGTCTCACCTTCCCTTCCATCAAGGCACCAAGGCCGAATGCAAAGCACAAAGCAATACCCGCGTAGCCTAAGAAAAGCATCGGCGGATGTAGAATCATGCCGATATCCTGAAGGATCGGGTTTAAGTCTTTTCCTTCGGGAGGAACTAAAGGCAGCAGACGTTCAAAAGGATTTGAAGTAAAAATCAGGAAGAGGCAGATAAGTCCGGTTACGCCGAGCAAAACGCCAAGCACTCGGGATTTGAACAGCTCGTCGTCTCGTGAGAAAACTGCAAACAATGAAGCCCAAACAGTAATCGTCCAAACCCATAAGAGCATGGAGCCTTCATGACTTCCCCAAACCGCAGAAATTTTATAAACCGGGTCGAGCTTCGTATTGGAATTGTTGGCAACGTAGGCAATCGAAAAATCATTCGTTAAAAATGCCCAGATCAGCATGATCAGAGCAAAACTTAAACCTGCAAAAGTAATGCCTAAAGCCGGCTTCCAAAGATGAACGAAAAGCGGTGCTCTGCTTTTAGACCCCAATAAAGTCGGCAAAGACAAAAACACTGCACATAACGCAGCGGCAATAAGAACAAAATGACTAATTTCTGCCTGCACAGGAGAGCGCCTTTCGTTAAAAACCTTTGGTTAGAAAGTTCTTTTATTCAAAATAAAACGGTCTAGAACGAACAAGACCGCCGACCACAGGCACAAATATACCCCAAGCCACGCAGTTTGGAGGGGAATAGTCGAATTTTCAAGCAGTTGCTGGTTAAAAAGGCGGAAGGCACTCGCCGGATTAGCCGCCAAACAGATGTTCAGGAATTCGTTTGTGATCTGATGCTCAAAGGCAATCGTGATGATCAAAAGCCCTAAATCGTAAAAAAGAACCGAAAGCAGCCAAATAGAGAGCAGAACGCCTAAAGCCCGCGCCTTATTCTTCGCCAACAAGCTGATCGTTAAAGAAATTAAGATAAAAACCAAGCCTAAGAGCCAGCCTGAAAAAATCAGAACAGCAGTCAAAAGACTAAGTCTTGTGAGGTCGTAGGGCAGAACATTTAATACCGTAAGGAGCGGCAATACGGAAAAACCAAGAAGCAGGCAAACGCCGAGTGCAGCACTTTGCCCGAGAAGTTTGCCGGTTAAAAGCGCCGGTCGGGAGAGCGGATAAGTTAAAAGAAGAATTAACGTTCCGTGCTCCTGCTCTCCGACAAATGCGTCATAAGAAATTAGAACCGCAATTAATGGGATTAAAAACACTCCGAGCGTGACAACCGAAGTCATGACGGCTTCCAACGGACGAAAAGAAAAATCGCCGCCGATTGCCGCCGTTCCGAAGACTACTGCCAGAGAGAGACAAGCAAAAAGCGCGGATCCTACGATCAGCCATAAATTTCTCCAGCAGTCTCTGAATTCCTTTGCAGCGACGACCTGAACAGAAGATAAAAAACTTCTCACTTTTGGTGCCCCTTCAACGCTGCTTTATAAATATCCATTAGTGACGGATTTTTAACACCGACTCCGGTGATGCCATATTTCTTTTCCAAATAAATGAGTTTTTGGCTGAGATCCGTTCCCTTACAAACAAGACGCCCGTCAATAATGGAAGAGCGAAGAAATTCATCCTGACGAGCCGCATTCAGGGCATCTGAAGAAACCAACTCAAAAGACAGGCCCATCTTTTCACTCAAAATTCGAATCGTACCATCGGCCGCTTTATGTCCTCCTACGAGCATTACGATTCGATCCGCGAATCCTTCTACCAACATAAGCTCATGGGTACACACAATCACGGTACAGCCGCGTTCTTTGAGTTTTAAGAGCTCCTGATACATAAAATCTGACGCGGTCGGATCCAATCCAACCGTCGGTTCATCCAAGAAAAGCAGTTTAGGCTTAGCTAAAAGCGCCTGAGCCAGCCCTAAACGCTGCCTCTGCCCCTTAGAGCACTGGCCGACTTTTTGTGCAGCCACAGTTGAAAGTCCCAGTGATTCAATTAGTTCGTCGGCTCTTTGACGTGGGATATTTTTCAAATCCGCAAAGTAATTGAGATTATCTCGAATCGTCATTCCGTCGTAGAAACTCACATTCTCCGGCAGGTAACCGACGGAGATGGGAGAGGCGCCCGGCCTTCCCCCTAAGACTTTAACTTTCCCTTTTTTCGGCGTAATAAGGCCGAGGCACAGCTTAATCAGCGTAGATTTTCCCGCGCCGTTGTGTCCGATCAATGCGACGAATTCTCCTTGTGCAACAGATAAAGAAATGTCATCGAGGACCATCCGTGATCCTCGGTTAAACGAGACATTTAGGCATTCGACTGCATTCATAGGGTTCCTTTATTCGTCGAAATAGGATCGTGCATGATTGGGTTGGAATCAACAATCCCCTTGCCCTTATCCAACTGAAACTGTGCAGTGATAAACCTCAGAAAAACGACAAGGGGGCTATCCATCAAGAAACGGCTTTGCGGATAAAGCCAGAATAATCTGTCCAGGGAGTCATTCGGCTGATACGGAATATCTCCCACTCCGTCTTGATTCAAATCCCAGCCCTGATAGCTGCTCCAATAATTTCCGACGCCTTCCCTGCTCCACTCCACAGAAGAAGAACCAATATATCTGACCTGCAGACGATTGCCGACAAAACGATTGTTATGGAGAACGGTTCCTTCTCCGCCCATGGCCACGCCTGCACCGATATCGCAGGCTTCAAAGCTGTTGCCTTCAACAGTATTGATACCGCCGCCATAAATAAAAATGCCCTTCCCTTCGGTATCTAAGGAAGGCTTGCCACGCGGATTTTTAACGCGCTCAACGTGATTGTTTGATACTTCGGAGGCATCTGTTTCGTTGAGCAAGACGCCGAATTCCACCGTACGCTTGGAGAGGTTATCGAACAGACGAATTTTTTCAGAACTCATCAGCGCATAGCCGCCGATACAGGCTTCTGCTTCGTTGTTCCAGGCGGAATCGCCTCGTGTGTACATATAATGGATACCGTATTGGAGAGCCGCAAAGTAATTTCCGCTGCTTTGTGTTCGATCGGTATTTTCGAAATAAAACCCGTCTCTGGTGTACCGAACTTTGTTGTTTTGCAGTACAGCGTTCTTCACATAATTGAAATAGACACCATCCCCTCGGTCTAAAACGTGTTTTCTTTTATTGCCGCGAATTTCGCAGCCCTCAATATGAATTTTTTCGGATTTGTCGGCTCGAATTCCGAATCCGGTACCTTCGATTTTGAGGTCCTTTAAAAGGATATCTTCAGAGCCTTCGTTGATTAAAACGCCGCTGTTTCGCTCATAAAGATCTGCACCGTAATTTTTAAGCGTTAAGCCTGAAACCTGTATTCCGGAAGCCTTGATCTCCAGGCAGGATCCTTTCCCGGCGGCGTCGATGATCGAATCTTTGCTTCCTCGAAGAGAAAGACTGGTAGGAATTGAAAAAGTGCCTTCATAGGTTCCCGGAGAAATCACAATTTCGTCCCCAGCTGCCGCCTTTGAGAGCGCATCGTGAAGCTCCTGAGACGTCGATACGTCCCAATGCGCCGCACTACAGAAGAGCGGAAAAAATAAAAGAAACAGAAGAGGCACTTTTCTCATGCTCAGTGGCCTTTAAGCGATTTCAAAAGCCCAAGGTTCACTTCGGAATAGTTCACAATTGTTCCGCCGTGCTCTTTTGTAAAGGCTTCGACGTCTCCCTTGGTCGCGAAAGGAAGAATCGATTTGCCCATCGCACCGCGAACGTCAGATCCGGCGTTAAAGAAAGCTTTTTGTGCCGAGAGCATCTTTTCATGCAGCGGGATATCTTTCTTATTGCCGAAGTCGGAAACCCAGAAAGCCACGGTTCGTTTTGCATTCTCAGGCTGCAGAACATAGACAAATCCGTCTTTGACGGAACAAAACTTCAGGGGCTCTTTTTCTCCCTTTACAAAAACCTGAGCTTTTGCTCCGGGATAGTTCAAAATAACCATGCCGCAAATATGGCAGCGATCGTGTTTATCAAAAGCTACCGGGCCCGGGATTTTATCTTCACTTTTTCCGCTGCATCCGGCAAGGAGAGCGGCAGCTGCGACTGTACAGAAGACTTGAATTAACTTTTCCATAGCGGAGGATTCCTAAAGATTAAAGTGGCCGGTTTTCTACCGGTCTAAGGAGATAAGAAAAGTGCCCCGAAAGCAAACTCTCGGAGCACTGTTTCTATTTAGATGGAGTTGATCTGGCCGGCGTAAATGATGAATAGACGCAGGCACATCATGCCGCAGATGGCAGCCAGTCCGGAGGTATAAAAAGCAGTTGCTCCGGTACGGAATGCCTTGCTTCCGAAGAAGCTCAGCGCCAGCGGAATCAGGAAACCGATACCGACTGCACCGACCCAGAAAACCTGAGCCCACATTCCGGTTGTAAAGGCAGCAAAGGCAGCCTGAGCAGCGGCGTTTCCGCTGACCAAAGCGATGATGATCATCAGCAGGCAGAGAGCTTCAACCGCCATGATCGGCCATTCAGCCGCATGAAGAACATGCAGATCGGAGCCGTGACGATCGGCACCGAAGAGCCAAGCGGCCAAAACTTTTGTCGCTGCACAGCCGGCAGAGAAACCGGAGGCGACGAACAAGGCCGGAAGGACAGCGGTGTTGATCAGCGGGAAGCGGATCAGAGCCGAAATCAGGAAGCCGGTGTAGGCACAGATCGCAATCGCAAGGATAAGAACGATCCAGTCCAAAGCCACTCTGAATTTGGCAAAGAAGCTGATGATCGGGTCAAGCCACTTAAGCCAGCTCACGGACGTAATTTCCTGCTGAAGCGCAACGCACATCAGCACGAAAACGAGCGGTATATAGAACAGAAGCGCCATCACGCCAATGCTCATGACGGAAGTCGGGTTGTAATAAACCAGAATTCGCCAGAAGAAGAGCGGATTGGTCAGGTCCAGCACCAAGCAGATCATGCCGAGAACGATCGTAATAAAACCGATCAAAGTCGCCGCCTTCATGATGGGTGTGTTGAGGTGAACGCCTCTGAAAAGGTTCACACAGATCGCAACGGCAACCGCACCCCCGGAAATACCGGCTAAGAACAGATACACGGCAATCGGCCAAGGCCAGGCAACACCCTCGGTAAGACCAATAGTAAAGTCCAACATGATCAGACTCCTTCTTTCTGAACGGTGACGTATCTGAGGCTAGGCTCCGTACCCAAATGCGGACGGATACGAACCGTGTCTTTGACACGAAGCAGACGGCTGATGATGCTTTGCGGATCATTGACGTCGCCGAAATACAAGGCGCCGTGCCGGCAGGCTTGTACGCAGGCGGGTTCTTCTCCGTTTGCTAATTTGGTCTTCAGGCAAAAGTCGCAGTTGTCCGCCACTTTTATTTCCGAGTTGATGTATCGAACGTTGTAAGGACAAGCGGCAATGCAGTACTTGCAGCCGACGCAGCGGTCCGGATCCATCGTCACGATACCGGTCTTCGGGTCTCGATGTGCTGCACCTGTCGGGCAGACACGAACGCACGGGGCGTCCTGGCACTGCTGACAAGAGACACGAACGTATACGCGCTCGCAGTCGCAGCCTTCGAGTTTTCCGCAAATCGGACACGCAGTTCCCGGAACATGAGTCGTCTGACGTTCGAGCACTAAGCGCGAAACTCCCTTGGGCAATTTGTTGGTTTCGTTGCAGGCTTCTTTGCACAAGCCGCAGCCGATACACTTGTTTTGGTCAAAGACCATCGCGTAATGCGGCTTAGCTTGGCCAGAATCAGATCCTGCGCTCGTTTTTATTGCGCCTTTGTTCTCGTCGGGCTTATTGCAGCCTCCGAGCGATAACAAAACTAAGGAACCCGCGGTTGTACCGGCTAGAAATGTTCTTCTGTCGATGTTTGCACTCACGGTGATTCTCCAAAACAGACTATTCGTCTGTCGCTAATTTATTTTGACTGGGCTAACTTCTCCCGAGCGTTAGCAATCGCACGCTGGATTGCCGCTTCGCGCTCCGGAGCACTGTGCGCTTTAATGATTGTTTCCCATTCACTGATCGCCGCTGCGTAATCTTTATTCCTAAAGGCGTGTTCCGCAAGCAGCATTCTTGAAGAGGCTTCCGTTGGATTCAGACTTAACGCTTTTTCAAGCGTGAGCTTCACTTCCGGTGTCATCTGACGATGATCTCGGTAATAGAGCGCCCTGGCCTTGTCTCCATACAATCCGGCATTCGGTCCGGTAATTGTTAAAGCTTCATCCAATGTTTTTGCGCTCTCGCCAAAGAGCCCTCCCTGCATGTAAAGTCCGGCAAGATCTCTGCGAGCTTCCACACTGCGAGGTTTATTCATCGCAACTCTGCGGGCCTGAGTGATCTTGGCCGCGAGACGATGATCTTTGGTGTTGTCCACCTGAGCCCTTTCCCAATCGGAAAAGCGGCCCACAGAAGCGTACACACCCAACGACGAACCGATGAGAAGAAGAATAATCAGTGAAAGGATTGAGATGTGGCTGCGTGCTGCACGGCTTCTCAATGCGTAAACGATAAAAACGATACACACTAAGAAAACCACGATAGCGATGGATGCAGCCAATCCGATCATCATTAAAACTCCCTTTGCTTAAGAATTAACTGTGAGGCCACGCCATTTTAGGACGACTTCCGTTCATCGGAGGATGTCCTGCCGGCATTGCCTGGTTAGATTCTTTGTTAGCACCCGGTTTTTCAACTTTTTTGAGTGTCACTTCAAAAATGAGAGCAGATTCGGGCGGAACCGGACCGGCTCCGTTTTCACCGTAACCCTTATCAGCCGGGATAACGAAAACGGCCTTGCCGCCCTCTTTCATCTGAGACAAACCTTCCTTAAAGCCGGGAATCAGGGTCATGACGACGTCTTTTTCTTCAGCAGGTGTTCCTTCTGCATTCGTAAAAGGCGTGCCGTTAACCAGTTTTCCGACGTAAACCATCGTCACTACGTCTTCTTCTTTCGGGGAGGGACCGGTACCGGCTTTCAGCTCTTCATACTGAACTCCGGAAGCCAGGACCTTAACGCCCTTCTTCTTTTTGTTTTTCTCAAGGTAAGCAAGACTTTCGGCTCGATTCTTTTCCTTGACTTCCTTGACCTTTGCCTCATGGAGCTGGTTCAGCTTTTCAGCTCTGGTGTTGAGCGAAGTCACGATTTCTTCCTCGCTTAACTTGCTCTTATTCTTCAGAGCATCCATTAAGCCCTCCACAACCAGGTCCATGTTAACGGGTGCGCCAAGCTCAGACTGTTTGAAGGCCTGAGAGGAAAGATAATTTCCAAGCGAAGCTCCTAAGCTGTAAGACTCTTTGGCCTCCGGTGTCATGTCCTGTGCAAGGGCTGAACCGACGAAAACGAAGGTCAACGCGACTGACAACATAGTTTTTTTGAGAATCGACATAGTGATACTTTTAAATGGGGTTGATTTGATTCAAACGGAATGAAATTTCTTTAAGGTCTTTCAACCTTGCGTCCGGAAAGCTTCCAGCCCTCAATGCCGTCCGGCATCTGACGCACGTCGGTGTAACCAAGCTTCATGACTTCGCGGGCAGCCATTTCGCTAGCCGTGCAAAGTTTGTTCACGCAGTAGAACACCATCGTTTGGTCTTTGTTTTCGGGAAGAAGTTTTTTCCAGTTTCGGACGTTGAAGAACTTAGCGCCCGGGATGTAGCCCTGAGTCCATACTTCAAGCGTATTCACGTCGTAGAAAGGAATTCCGGCTTGCCAGAGCATCTCAGCTTCGCGCATAGAGATCTGGTTTAGGAGTTCGTCATAGACAGGCGCTTCGACCGGTTCTCCGCCTCCGCCCGCAAAGTTGATTTGCGGGTAAAGACACAGAAACGAAATCATCGCGGCTTGGAGTATTTTGCTTTTCATTCTTACTTCTCTGCTTTCACTTCGGGCCCGAAGACCCGAAGTTTACGTGACACTAATCTTTGTGGTTACTTCGTTGCTTTTACAGCCTTGTAACCGCCCTGATCGATAATGGACTGAGCCTTGGTCAGGTAGGCTTGTGCCGTCTCAACACGCTGTTTCGTGTAGTTGAAGGCATGCACACCCCAAGAACCGTCGTCCTGGACCTGTTTGATGATTTCGCCGGCCTTGTCGATAAGAAGCATGGCTTCCGTTCTCTGTTCAGGCGTGAGTTTGGTGACTTCAAGCAGCTTGTTGATACGAGTCAGAGCTTCGACGTTCTTCTGGTGGCCTTCCTTAATCGGGTTCTGCCACTTCATGACTTCGCCGTAGATCTCTTTCTGGTCCTGATAGATCAGGCCCTGATCGAGTTCAGACTGGAACGGGCTGTGGCAGCCTTTGCCTTCGACAACCGTAAAGTCGGCGATGGATGTACGTGCGCAGCTCCACATTAAGTCAACGTAACCGTGACCTTCTTCGTCTCTGGAGATTCTCCAGCCCTTAGAGTTGGAAGCACGAGACTGACCCGGACCCGGGTTCATCATCTTCTTGTCAGGATCGACCATGATCTTGAAGAGGTGAGAACGACGGACGGCGTCAAAACCGGCCATGTCAGGACGCTGAATAGCTGTGAAGTTTTCGCAGCTCATCGTGAACGGCATATGGCAGGCGATGCAGTCGACCTTGCTGTGGGTGTCGGCATTCGCAACCATCTGAGCCTGTGTCGTATGGCAGTCTTGGCAGTTCTTACGAATTGCGGGACGTGTTACTCCGGAAGTCCAGTCGTTGCTGGTAACCTCATGCGGGTCGTGGCAGGTAACGCAGCGCATGCCCTTTTCATAGTGCTTCGACATGAAGAGCTGAGCGCCTTCTGTACCGCAGGACGGGCAAGAAGACTTCGTCTTAGCGTTGAATGCCTTTTCAAGCTTACCCTTAGCATCGGGACGATCAACTTCGTCTTCGATGAAGTTCAAGCGCTGATGGCAGCGGTCGCAGTTTGTGCTCATGTTGTTGGTGTTGCCAACCAAGTGTCCGCCTTCTCCATGGCATTCTTCACAAGCGATACCGCGGGAGATTGTGTGTTTCTGGAGTTCTTTCGGGTTGCCCAGGGCAGCGAAGAATTCCTTCTTATCCTTAAAGTCAAACTTGAAGGCGTGACAGACTTCGCAGTAAGAGGAAGCAGCCTGGAACAGAAGTTTGCCTTCATAAGTAGAACCGTAGGATGTCATACCCCACTGGTGAGAGGCAGAAGGTCCGAACTGGCTGAGTTCTGTCGGGAAGTCAGGGATCAATTTCTGAATTTCTTTCGCTTTTTCAGGTGTCAGCCATTCTGCCCAGCCGCGGGAGAACTGGTTGCCGCCGGCAACAACCTTACCGGTGCCGTCTTTGAGCAAACCGTCACGAACGTGGTAGGAACCGCGAACGAGCCATCCGTCGATGTAGCCGTATTTGGTACGCGGTGTACCGATGGTGGCGTAAATCACGTCAGCCGTAATACCGTCAGGAAGAATAGAGGCCTCAGAACCGTACAGTTTCTTCTTCAGGTCGTTATCGACTTCAGGATGTTCGCCAGGGAAACGAACCGTCTTGGCATGACGGGAACGCTTCCACTGTTCGTACTGAATCGCGTGGCATTCGCCGCATTTTTCCGGTCCCACAAACTTGTTGGGGAAGTCAAGAATGGAGCGCTGGCCCAAACGGTATTGAGAGGCCATCGGACGGTTGCCCTCCTGATGAGCGGAGTACTTCTGAGCATTGCCTTCACCAAGGTATTCAGAGCCGCGGGTAGAGATAACCGGTGTACCGATCACTCGTCCGTCTTTTCCGTAAGTAGCAAAGATGGGATGATTCTGGAATAAAAAGTCCCAAAGTTCTTTTTCTTGGACGATGTAGTCCTGCAGGGTGCGGATGCCCTTGGTCGGTTCCGTCAGGTCAGGATTGGCCCATACTTTCTGGGTAATCTCATTAACCTTAGGTGTCGGAAGGGGCTGACCGTCCGCTGCATAGACACATGATGTCGCCATAGCAGCTGCAAGGCCTAAGCCTATCGCTGTTTTTCGTGTCTCTCGTAACATATCTTCTCCAGGTGAGGCAGAGGTTTTTCGAATAATTAAATTGCTCCGAATATCTAGGCCTCGGTAGGTGTGAAATGGGAACAAGGAATGCAAAGGCAATACCTTTCCCCACCTTCAGGTTAATTTAAGGTTAGAAAGGCACAAATAAGATATTCATATTAAGGGTAACCCCTGTTTTTAGACTGAACGGACTAATCCTTTAGGGGTAGTCTTTGCTGTTTTATTCAATTCGGGGAATCCGGCAGCTGTAATGCAAAATTTTCAAAATGTCCTGGCGTCCTTGAGATCTGTTCGCTAATAACCAGAAGAAGTTGTCAGGCAAGACAAGTAAATACCAACCCTTATGGATGTATAAATGTGCAACAAAGGGGGCTTCATAAAGGCGATACGGGGCTAAAAATCGCCGTATGCAATAAGGAAAACATCTTAGAAAAAAATAGCCCCTAAGACCTCACTGTCGTGTTGTGGACACAACGTTTTTTGCCTCATCCCTTTAATACGTGAGGAAATTTATCAACAGGGCCCGTAAAACACCGTCATTCATGACGGTGATATAAGGGCCTCACAGATTCGCGGTTCGGCATATTTTGATATCTAATTTGTCGGTGGAAATAGAGGGCCCATCACGGCTGATTTCGGAATAAGAGAAACGGAACCAAAGATATTTCTCCCCAAAATTTGTTTCGGATTTTACCGTATCGTTTTTCCCTATGATGCAGCTTATACGACTCCGTTACAATGGGTTATTACAGCGGGGGAACATAGGTGTTAATTAGACGCGGTTTCAAATTCGAACTAAAACCAAATGGAATGCAGAGTCAACTGATGAAGCAATTCTGTGGCTGCGCCCGTTACGTCTACAACCGCACCTTA
>OGDN01004538.1_pt1 | contig 12268 bp, 10 predicted proteins | sample 1570271 | NCBI WGS metagenome assembly OGDN01 (sample SAMEA4384481, study PRJEB24528) | human gut metagenome | reverse complement strand
AAGAGTGGAAACAGGGCTACACCATCTATGACTGGAACGGAAAAGCAGTGTATCCAGAACAGAAAAAAGACACTTCATCAAGCAAAGCAAAAGTTAGCCTGACTGAAAAATTAAACATTCAGCTTCCAGTGCTGCAGTCTGGAACAGAAGGTTCGGCAGTGCGTTGCCTGCAGGCAATACTCGGAGTTGCTGTTGATGGAGATTTTGGAAAGAACACCAAGACGGCACTTAAAGCATTCCAGAAGAATGTTGGCATTGATGATGATGGTTGCTGTGGCCAGAATACATGGAAAAAGATTGCTGACCACATGAATGCAAATACATTCAAATAATAACAAAACAGGTGCTTTTTATAATATGTTTGCTTCAAAAATTGCCTTACAGGGTATAAAATATATCACGCAGTTTATAACAGTATTTGATATAATCTAACAAAAGTCCTTCCGATATATCAAGAGGTGCTAAATTATAACGGAAGGAGCAATGGCATGATTAAAATTTTACTGTCAAAAAAGCTTGGGGAGATGAGACTTACTCAGGCAGATTTGGCGAGGGCAACCGGAATAAGACCCAACACCATCAACGAGTTGTACCACGAGCTTGCAGATAGGGTGAATCTGGAACACCTCGACTTGATTTGCGAAGCCCTGGATTGTGAGCTGGATGAATTGATTGTTAGGGTACCGAACAAGGAATCAGCCATAACCCACACTCGCCAGGGAACTCAAAAACCCGGCAGAAAGAGGTAACCGCTGCAACGGTTACCTCTTATTAAAGAGGGGATTTCCCCTCTTTATTTCACTTCTTTTAAATTATAATCCAATGAATCGTACAAATAATCTGTATCAAATCCCATATCTTTGTAACCTTGCAATACAGTTCCAACATAACGACTAGATGGCCTTCCCGCAGTGGCTGAGTCAGGCAAGAGGTATATCATAGCCTTTTTTCTAGTGCCGTTTTTTAATTGTACAAATACATTTCTCTTTTTATAAAATCTCGGATATCCCTCGTACAGATCAAGAGCCTTCTCGTTTTTGCTATCGATATTCCAAACAGCAACAGGAACCCTACTTCCTTTTTGTCTTTTGACGGTTGCATAAGATCCTGTGTGGCTTCCTCTGTAAAGTAATTTCCAATTTATCAGATATCCGGTAAATGCGACCGTTGCTCCAGGACAACGGTATGACATTTGCTGTACGTTAAGATTGCTTCCGTATGCTACATATAACATGACATTCCCTTTCTCCCCGTCAAGCCGGTAGGACAGCTGATTTATAACTAAGCAATCTGTTCCGCTTTTGCGTTTTCACGGAGCTGTTTCATCATGTGAAGTCTGCAGGTCTTAAATTCATCTCCGTAGAGCCCAAGGCGGTTAGTCAAAATATTGTACATAAGTGTAATTTTTTTCTGAGCGGTATATCCATTCATTGAACGGAATACTACTTTATCATCGGATTCAATAGCCCACGCAGAGAGTGCAAGGCAAAACTGAACATATGCTTTAATTTTTCCTGCATGAAGAGTGCTGTTAAAAAGTCTGAATTCGACAGTTCCTTTCTGGAAGAAGCTATGAAGATTCAATGCGTGGTATCTTGTAGAGTTATAATGCTGATGGTTGATTCCGCCACAGTAGCCATCATTTGCTGGGCTGTACCAAATTTTCTCAACGGAATCGGTTGTGATGTTTTTGTCCTTTTTCATGGTATCAAGTAAATTCTTGCAAACTGGCTGACACCAACGATATTTTCTGTCACCTACTGCAAGCGCATCGTAAATGATTTCCTGTCGGCTATACATGAAATTTACCAGACGGCGAAGAGAAGTTGCGGTATGGTTCGCTCCGTCTACATGAATATGGATTCCGCATGAACTATGAGGAACTCCACCGATTTCTCTGAATTTACGAATGATTGCCTGTAATGTATCAAGATCTTCGTATTTAAGGATCGGTGTTACGAATTCAACTCTGTATTCGTCCATGTTCTCGGTTCCGACTTTACGAATTGGATGAATTGAGCTGTCTCGCATTACCTTCCATTTTCTTCCCTGTGAATCCTGAATTGTTCTTGTCTGGTAGCAAGTGTGATCTGGTCTGGAAGCTGTAGTTCCGATAATTTCTGCAACTGCACCAGCAGCCATCTTTCTTGATATACCTGTAAATTCAACCTCAACACCGTAGTTCTGTTTCTTTAAAAGTTCTGACATATCATTTTCCTCCTATTATCTCTCAAACCTCGCACCGTCTATGCGAATGTTTGTTCTGTTGTTTATGTTTGTATATTACCATATGTACCGTACATGTCAATAGTTTATTGAAGAAAATCTCTAAAATAATGAAGAAAAATGTTGACAAAATGAAGATATAGTGATAAACTATAATTGTAGCAAGGAGATAGCAGGAAAGGAGTTAGAGAAATGGAAAAAGACATAATGACTACATTAGAATTTAAAACCGTTATGGAAATGGTCGTGTTGATCATCGAGAACAGTAAAAATAAAGAAGAGGCACTTGAAAAAATCAAGAACCTCTCCATTTTAAAAGAAAATAATTAAGAACTAAGCGAATAGACACCGAGCGGACTCCGAAACTTCCTGCTTCCGCTCGGTACCTAAGAAAATAATAGCAGGAAGAAAAAAATAAGTCAACAGAAAGTTGGTGCATTATGATATCGTACAATCCGCTTTGGCACACGCTTCTTGATAGAGGTATGAATAAGGGAGATCTAAAAGACGCAACCGGATTAAGTTATGGGACTATGGCTTCCATGGGAAAGAATGAGCCAGTCAATCTGAAACAGATAGATAGAATATGTAAAGCTCTTAATTGCGGCATCAGTGATGTGATAGAGTATATACCTGATTAACATCACTGCAATAAATAATACGATTTATTCCCGTGATGTTAGAGTGATGTTTGGAACTATTGCAAATAATAATACAACGTGGTATATTTAATAAAAGCCCGCCTCTTTTATTTTATTTAATACACGGTAACACGAAAAAGCGGCCTAGTGTTATTGAGTTTGAGTAAAGTTATAAATTGATAATAAAAAATGAAAATTAAAAAAAGAGTATGGGATTAATTCCTGTACTCTTTTTTGTGTCAGATATGAAAATGTCTGTGAGTTGAAAAACGTTATTATATCTTGTTTAGATGAAAAGCAATTGACAGAAGAAAAGTCAGTTGCTTTTTTGTTGCTATATAATTATTTATTTACGTTATTATAAATTGTGTAAAATTAATCATTATATAATTGACATATAAAAGTGAATGATGTATAGTGAAAATATATAAAAGATACAAAAACAAAAACGGAAATATAGGCAAATAACATAAGGGGTATTTTATGAAAGACGAAGAAGAAAAACTTCCTACAAAAAGAAACTTGGCTCATGTGGATTATACAACACAGCGATGTCAGTATATGAAAGAACATGCGGGAAATGTTGCTGCTTTTTCTCGGGATGTTTGTCAGATTCCGGAATTAAAGACACTTGTGGAACTGATAGGAATGCTTCATGATACAGGAAAATTGGGAATGGAGAACCAGACAGATTTCCTGAATATTCTGAAGGAGGGAGATCAGGTACATAGACATGGACTGGATCATTCAACAGCAGGTGGCTGGTTGATACGAGAATTACTGAAAGGCGGACCGGTATCAGAGTTTATCAGTACAGCGATTTATTTTCATCATGGAATCGGTGATTGCATTAATTTGGAAAGTGGTGAAAACCTTCAGGAACAGCGTCGGAAGAAAAATATCGATTATGATTACATTAAAGAACAGTTTTTTGGGGGCTATGATAGAGAGTCGTTGGAAAAATATTGTTCGATGGCTAAACAGGATTATCGAAAGATTTTTGACAATATCAGTGATTTTGTCAAAAGAAGTGCATCATCTGGATTGCATTGTGGAAGTGGATTTTTTTACAATGGAATGTACTTGAGATTGGTACTTTCTTTGCTGATTGATGGAGACTGGACAGATACTGCATGTTTTTTTCAGAACATGCCCTTAAAAGAGAGAATTTCATTGGAAGAAACCCAGAGAATATGGCAGGAATGTATTGTCAATTATGAACAATACATTCAAAGTGAAGTTCAGAACAATCCTGACAATGGCAGCCAACTGAATGCCTTTCGACAGGAAATATCAGATTCCTGTCGTCTGTCAGCGGAAACGGATCAGAAACTTTATCGTCTGACAGTTCCTACAGGCGCAGGCAAAACATTGAGCAGTCTAAGGTTTGCATTGTATCATGCACAGAAAAAACGGAAACAGCGAATTATTTATATAGCACCATTTAACAGTATTCTTGAACAAAATGCAGAGGAAATCCGGAAGGCAGTAGGAAATACTTCAATTGTTCTGGAGCATCATTGCAATGTGATCTGTGAGGAAGAAGATGAGGAAAAGTATCGTAATCTTACAGAAACCTGGGATTCTCCAATTATTGTAACGACAGCCGTTCAGATTCTGAATACATTGTTCTCTGATCAGAAAAGTTGTATTCGCAGAATGCACAGTCTGTGTAATAGCATTATTATATTTGATGAGGTACAGGCATTTCCGGTTAGCTGTACAGCATTATTCAATCTTGCAGTGAATTTTCTTTCGCAGTTTTGCAATACAACAGTGGTATTGTGTTCTGCTACACAGCCTACGTTGGCAGAGCTTAAAGAAAATAATATCTGTCAATGCACAGAAATGTCAGGACAGGCTGAAAAATATGTAAAAGCTTTTAAAAGAGTTGAGATTTATGATAAGACAAAGCTGTATTCTGGAAAAATGGAGATAAATGATTTAAGAGATTTTGCACTGAAACAGACAGCGGAATATGGTAGTACGTTAATTATTGTAAACACAACGACCTGTGCCAGGAAAGTTTTTGAAAAATTATCAGAAGAATGTTCTTCTCAGGAATATGAACTATTTCATCTGAGTAACAATATGTGCCCTGAGAATAAACTGGATGTTCTAAAGAAAATAAAACGAGTTCTGAAAAACAGAACAAAGAAAGTTATATGTGTCAGTACGCAGGTTGTTGAGGCTGGAGTGAATTTTTCTTTTGGTTGTGTAATTCGATCCAAAGCTGGATTGGATAATATTATTCAGGCGGCAGGGAGATGTAACCGACATAAAGAATTAGGGAAAATGGGTGTCGTGTATATTGTTCAGATGTCAGAAACAGTAGAAAATTTGAGTAATCTAAGAGATATAAGAAATGCACAGGCGGCATTACAGAAAGTATTAGATGAATATGAATTAAATCCTGAAAAATTTAGTGGTATGTTAGATTCAGAAGCTGCTATAAAAGCTTATTATTATAATTATCGTTCTCAGTTGAGAACAGATGAAGAAAAGTTTCCTGTAGAAATCTGCGGGACAACTACCAATTTAGTGGAATTACTTGGTGAAAATAAAATAGGACAGAAGCAATGTGAGCGGAAATATCATCGTAAATTAAAAACAAAACTGCCACAGGCTTTTGGAACTGCAGGTCGCGAATTTGAAGTGATCGCCAATGATCATAAGGTCAGTGTTGTAGTTCCATATAATGAAGCAGTCAGAAGGTTAATAGATGAATATTCGCAAATATATATGAAAGCAGAAGATAAAAGGAGAATTTTGAGAAAATTGCAGAGATATACGGTGGGGATTTCTGAGACAAGAAAAAATCAACTGGGAAATGCTATATATGAGAGCAATGATAAAGAGATACTGATATTAAATGATGGTTATTATGATGAGAATGTTGGCGTGTTGGATGAGCCCCAAATGGGATATTTGGAGATATGATGGAGGTGATATTTGTGAAAAAATACAGAAATACAATAGAATATGAGGTATATGGTGCATATGCACTTTTTTCAGATCCGGTTATGCGGGCAGGAGGTGAAAAAACAAGTTATCATATTCCAACTTATGAAGCACTAAAGGGAATTACGGAAAGCATATACTGGAAGCCTACTATAATCTGGATCATAGATGCGGTAAGAATTATGAACCCTGTTCAGACAGAAACAAAAGGGATTCGCCCTATTGCGTATAATGGCGGTAATGAACTTGCATATTATACATATCTGAAAGATGTGCGATATCAGGTAAGAGCGCATTTTGAAATGAATTATAATCATCCGGAATTGAAACAGGACAGAAATGAGAACAAACATCATAATATTGCCAGAAGAATGGTACAGAGAGGCGGAAGAAGAGATATTTTTCTTGGGACAAGAGAGTGTCAGGCTTTTGTAGAACCTTGCGTGTTTGGTGAAGACGAAAGCTATTATGATGGAATGATTGGAGAAGTAGATTATGGTTTCATGTATCATGGGATTACCTATGCAGATGAGGCAATTCTGGAAGAAGACAAAGAAAAAATGACAGTTCATTTCTGGAAGCCTGTTATGAAAAATGGAGGAATTATAGAATTTATTCGACCAGAGGATTGTACGCAGAAAAGACATATCAGAGAAATGAAACCCCGAATTTTTGGAACAGATAATTTTACAGGGCTGAAAGAGTTTACCAGTGAGGAGGTGGGAGAGTGAGCTGGGTAACGGATCAACTTATTGATATGTATGAAAAAAACAGTGACAAAATAGGTATCATTGAATATAAACGAGATACACCTTATGTGCTTCTGCCTCCCTTTCATACTACTGTAACGGCACAGATAACAGTAACTGTTGATCAAAATGGAAATTTTCTGAATGCAGAACTGGTAGATCCTGATGATAAATTCACAATTATACCGGTGACAGAGAAGTCAGGCAGTCGTACAGCAGGTAAAGAGCCACATCCCTTATGTGACAATCTGAGATATCTTGCAGGTGATTATCCGAATTATTATAAAGATGATGGTGTGTGTTATGATTTGTATATGTCTCAGCTTGAAAAGTGGGTTGAATCAGAATTTTGTCACAAAAAAGTATGGGCTGTTTATTCTTATTTAAAAAAAGGAACTCTGGTAAAAGATCTGGTGGATCAGAAACTTATAAAGTTAAATGAAAATAACCAGATTGACGATAAGGAGAATATTCAGGGAATCGTTCAGACAAAAGTTTTTATTCGATTTATTATCCGATCATCAGACAGTAATATTTATCAGGAAAATCCAGATGAGTGTTGGAGAGATCGCTCCTTGCAGGATTGCTATATTGAATATGTGCGTTCGCAGGAAAAGGAAAAAGGTTTGTGTTATCTGACCGGTAATACAGAAGCTATTACCTATTTACATTCAAAAAAAATTCGTAATGAAGGTGACGGAGCAAAACTAATTTCTGCAAATGACAGTCAGAATTTTACCTACAGGGGACGTTTTGTAAGTAAAGAAGAAGCATTTGCAGTAGGCAATGAGACATCCCAGAAGATTCATAATACTTTGAAATGGCTTATTCGTAAACAGGGAACATTTTTTGATACACTAGTTTTTATAGCTTGGGAATCTGCTTCGTTAAATATGCCCAAATGGGACATAGATACGGAGGCGATATCTGCTAAGTATGTGGTTGAGCAGGACGAAGATGATTGGGATGACTGGGAAGATAACTGGTCTACGACAGATACAATATCAGATGGTAATCCCATCACTGCAGAAAATTTTTACAAAGCATTGAGAGGATATGGGAAAAAAGTAGATAATACATCCTCTATGATTTTGCTTGGTTTTGATGCTGCTACGCCAGGAAGACTGGCAATGGTCGAAGAAAAAACTTTGGACTCAGCCCGGTATCTGGAAAATATAAAGAAATGGCACGAAAGTTGTAACTGGATTCATGAAAAATGGAAAGAAGGAAAAAGAATACAGTTTTCAGGAATGATTGGTGTTAAGGATGTGGCAGATATTTTATTCGGCATAGAGAGTAAAGGGGGACTTTCCATAGTAGATGCCAATGGAAAGAGACTCTATGCAGAAGTTGCAAAAAGACTTCTTCCCTGCATTTGGAACGGGCATAGAATTCCATATGATTATGTAGAACGTGCAGTACAAAAAGCCTCCAATCCTTTGACGTACAAAGACAGAAAAAACTGGGAAAGGGTACTGACACTGGCATGTTCTCTGGTAAAAAAACAAAAAAAAGAGCGTAATGAACAGGAGGAATGGAACGTGGCATTAAATGAGACTGAAAAAAACAGAAACTATTTATATGGCAGATTACTGGCAGTAGCAGATCGGATTGAGTATCGGACATATGATGAAGGTGATAAAGCAAGAGTTACAAATGCCAAAAGATATATGAGTACTTTTTCACAGAGACCCTATGAAACATGGAAAGTGATAGAAGAAAATATTCAGCCCTACATGAGCAAACTGGGAATCGCAGAAAGACGTTATTATGAAAATCTTTTGAACGATATTTATAATCTGTTTGAAGTAGACAGTTTCAGTGATAACAGCCGATTGGAAGGTTTATATCTTTTAGGATTTCACAGCCAGTCTTATGATTTGAAAGCAAAAAAAGAAACAGTTAAAGATGGAGAAGAGGAGGAATAAACGATGAGTGAATTAAAAGGAAAAATTGATTTTACATTATTTATTAGTGCCACCAATGCAAATCCAAATGGGGATCCTTTAAATGGCAACAGGCCAAGGATTAATATGGATGGTTTAGGAGAAATATCTGATGTATGCATTAAAAGAAAAATAAGAAATCGGCTTCAGGATCTGGGACAGAAAATTTTTGTACAGTCTGATGATCGTACGGATGATGCTTATACAAGTTTAAAAGATCGTGCAGATAGTTGTGAAGAACTGAAGGCACAGATGGGAAATAAGAAAAACGCTAATCGTGATGTATGTGCAGCAATTGCCTGCAAAGAATGGATAGATGTAAGAGCATTTGGACAGGTTTTTGCATTTAAGGGAATTCCTGTATCTTTTGGAGTGAGAGGACCAGTTTCTATTCATCAGGCAGTAAGTCTGTCTCCAATAGATATTATCAGTATGCAGATTACAAAGAGTGTAAACAGTGAAGCAGGAAAAGAAAGTAAAGCATCAGATACGATGGGAACAAAGCACAGAGTTGGTTTTGCAGTATACAAAGTTATGGGAAGTGTGAATGTTCAGCTTGCAGAAAAAACGGGATTCAGTCAGGAGGATGCAGAGGTGTTAAAAGAGGCACTAAAAACTTTATTTGAAAATGATGCGTCTTCAGCCAGACCGGAGGGAAGTATGGAAGTCTGCAAAATGTACTGGTGGCAGCATGATGAAAAAACACCGGCAATATCCAGTGGCAGGATTCAGAGAGGTTTTCATTACGATCTCAAAAAGCAACATCCTGGAAAGTTCAAAGATTATGAGATTACGTGGCATGTAGATGGTTGTAAAGAACCGGAGGAATTTAGTTTTGTATAATGAAGAGGATTTTCTTCAATTATCGGGAATCCAGCATTTTGAATTCTGCAGAAGGCAATGGGCCCTGGCTTATATTGAAATGCAGTGGCAGGAAAATGTCAGAACAGTAGAAGGAAGAATTCTCCATGAAAATGCTCATGATGCAGGGATTAAAGAAAAAAGAGGAGACTTGCTTATTGTGAGAGCAATGCCAATTCACTCTCGGGAAATGGGAGTGAGCGGCGAATGCGATGTAGTAGAATTTCACAGGGTGAAAGATGGAATTCATTTGTCCGGCAAAGATGGGTTTTATAAGGCTGTTCCAGTAGAATACAAAAGAGGTAAGCCCAAGACAGATGATTCGGATGTACTTCAGGTAGCAGCGCAGGCAATGTGTCTGGAAGAGATGTTATGTTGCGACATACCTTTTGGGTATATTTATTACGGAGAGACAAAGCATCGTACAAAGGTAGAATTTACAGACGAGATGAAAGAAAAAGTCAGAAAAATGTTCAGTGAGATGCATAAGTATTATGAACAACGATATACTCCAAAGGTAAAAACAAGTAAGAAATGTAATGCTTGTTCTCTGAAGGACATCTGTCTTCCAGTTCTGAATAAGAAAAAATCAGTTTCCGGATACATTGAAAAGATCATTGCAGAAGAGGGAAGAGAATGAAAAGACTTTTAAACACATTGTACGTAACGTCTGGGAACAGATATCTGTCATTAGACGGAGAGAATGTTGTTGTGTTGGAAGAACAGAAAGAAATCGGGAGGATTCCCTTACATAATCTACAGGCGATTATTACATTTGGGTATACTGGAGCAAGCCCGGCGCTTATGGGTGCATGTGCACAGAGAAATATAGATTTATCGTTCATGTCAGGCAATGGAAGATTTCTTGCGAGAGTTACAGGAGAAGTAAAAGGAAATGTCACATTAAGAAAACAGCAATATCGAATCAGTGATGATAGAGAAGCAAGTGTACAGATTGCTAGGAATTTTATTCTTGGAAAAGTATACAACTCGAGATGGATTCTGGAAAGAGCAATAAGAGACTATGCCATGCGACTGGATACGGAAATGATAAAGAGAAAGTCTTTGTTTCTTGCACAGAGTTTGGAAAAAATAAGAAAATGTGAAAGTGCAGAGGAATTGCTTGGTTTGGAAGGTGAGGCTGCTTCTGTGTATTTTTCAGCATTTGATGAAATGATCTTGCAACAGAAGGAAGATTTTTATTTTCATGGAAGAAATAAGAGACCATCACTGGATAATGTGAATGCAATGCTTTCTTTTGGCTATTCATTGCTGGCAGGAATGTGCGGTGCGGCACTGGAAGCGGTAGGTTTGGACCCTTATGTGGGATTTTTTCATACAGACCGACCTGGACGTATGTCATTAGCCTTAGATATTATGGAAGAATTTCGCAGTGTTATGGTAGATCGTTTTGTTTTGACGTTGATTAATAAAAAAATTGTGAAAGAAAAGTATTTTATTAAAAAAGAAAATGGCGCAGTTATTATGACGGATGAAGGAAGAAAAATTTTTCTTTCTTCCTGGCAGTCAAGAAAACAGGAAACCATAAAGCACCCATTTCTGGATGAAAAAATAGAATGGGGAATGGTACCATACATGCAGAGTATGTTACTGGCAAGATATTTAAGAGGGGATTTGGATGAATATCCCCCGTTTTTCTGGAAGTAGGTGAAATGTAGATGCTGGTTTTGATTACATATGATGTTAATACTCAGACTGCGGCAGGAAGAAAACGTCTGCGAAAGGTAGCAAAAGAATGTACCAATTATGGTCAGCGGGTACAAAATTCCGTGTTTGAGTGTCAGATGGATACAACAAAATGCAGGCAGGTTAAAAATATTCTGGAAAACATCATAGACAAGAATACGGATAGCTTGCGATTCTATTATTTGGGTGATAGATATAAAAATAAGGTAGAGCATATTGGTGTAAAGCCAGGATTTGACGTTACAGATACTTTAATTTTATAGTGCGAAAGGTAAGTACACAGAAAATTGTTGGATCATTCGCACCTGGAATTTTCAGTGATTATAATAAAGAGGGTGAAAAAAATAAATTAGGAAAAACAGATTCCAAGAAAAATATGTACAAAATCTACAAATTAAACAATTTTAAATGAAATTTTTTGTCTAAAATTACGGGTCAGCCCCTTGTGGGGCTGTGAGTTGAAATGTATATCTCACTGTGTAGTGAAGATAACCACTGGGTCAGCCCCTTGTGGGGCTGTGAGTTGAAATGCTACTGTTGGTATTGAATCTCTGATACCACCTGGTCAGCCCCTTGTGGGGCTGTGAGTTGAAATAACATTCACCACCACGGCTCACCCTCAGAGTGCGGTCAGCCCCTTGTGGGGCTGTGAGTTGAAATTTCAACACATTTCTTGAGAGTATCCAACCACAACTGGTCAGCCCCTTGTGGGGCTGTGAGTTGAAATGACCAGTTAATCGCATTAACCTCAGCAGGATTCACGGTCAGCCCCTTGTGGGGCTGTGAGTTGAAATGTCAAGAAGTCTCTGTAGAATCAGAGTGTTGTTGGTCAGCCCCTTGTGGGGCTGTGAGTTGAAATCTGTTAGCAAATCAAGAATTCCTTTTGGACAATCGGTCAGCCCCTTGTGGGGCTGTGAGTTGAAATATATACTCATCCACTAATCTATATATATCACTTTGGTCAGCCCCTTGTGGGGCTGTGAGTTGAAATATCAGATGAAGTTCAGAGTTATCTATACGGAACGGTCAGCCCCCTTGTGGGGCTGTGAGTTGAAATAAAAAAGGAAACCTTTTCACTGGAATGATTTTTTGTCAGCCCCCTTGTGGGGCTGTGAGTTGAAATATTGACTGCGTAAAATAGCCTAGAAATGATTCTAGTCAGCCCCCTTGTGGGGCT
>OGDN01004531.1_pt1 | contig 12291 bp, 10 predicted proteins | sample 1570271 | NCBI WGS metagenome assembly OGDN01 (sample SAMEA4384481, study PRJEB24528) | human gut metagenome | reverse complement strand
CTGTCAAGGTGATATCCGCACACAATTCGATCACGTTTTCATCATCAACGCCGGATGCGTTAATATTTTTAACCACTTTGGCAAAATCAGTATCAGCCGTGACCATATGCGTAATCGTCTCCGCCATAGCGTGCGGCGCCGCCAGCGCCAGCATACAGACCACAATGCCCAGTGCCTTCCAAATCTTCCCGTTCACAGCTCTCCGCCTTTCCTTCGGTTCATTGTTTTCCTATATACAGCCGACAAAATAGATACGAATATCATAGCATATCGACATTCTTTTTTCAATCCGTTTTATTCGGTTCTTCGCGAATCCGAAATTCTGCAAAATTTCTGATAACGGGCGCAATGATCATCATGCAAAAAAGCGCCCTCCCGTTTTTTCGGGAAAGCGCCGCGTATTCGCTTTTACAGCATGCTTGCCAGAAACGCCTTGAGCCGTTCGGTCTTCGGCGCGCCGAGCACTTCTTCGGGATTGCCGTGTTCGCAGATTACGCCCTGATCCATAAACACCACTTCGCTGGCGACCGCGCGGGCGAAGCCCATCTCGTGGGTAACGACCAGCATCGTCAGCCCCTCCTGCGCGAGATTCTGCATGACGGAGAGCACCTCGCCGACCATCTCCGGGTCAAGCGCGCTCGTCGGCTCGTCAAAGAGGATGACTTCGGGGTCCATCGCCAGCGCGCGGGCAATGGCGACGCGCTGCTTTTGTCCGCCGGAAAGCTGGCGCGGCTTGGCGTTGATATACGCGTCCATGCCGACCTTTTTGAGATACTTCATCGCGTTTTCGACGCTCTCTTCGCGGGTGCGGTGGAGCACCTTCATCTGTCCGGTGACGCAGTTATTCAGCACATCCATATTGCCGAACAGGTTGAACTGCTGAAAGACCATGCCGACTTTGGCGTGGTAGCGCGGCATGTTGACCGCGCCGGAGAGGATATCCTCGCCGTGGTAAAGGATTTGTCCCTCGTCGGGCGTTTCCAGCAGGTTGATGCAGCGCAGCAGCGTCGATTTGCCCGAACCGGAAGAGCCGATGATGCAGGTCACTTCGCCCTTGTTGGCGGCAAAATCCACGCCCTTGAGCACTTCATGGTCGCCAAAAGCTTTCTTGATTCCCTTAACCTCAATCACGCGTTCCATCTCTTGACGGCCTCCTTTTCGTTTTCGACGGATACCTTGATATCCGCGCGGCTGTCGCTCTGCGAACCGTGGATGACGTAGTTATCCGGGCCGTCCATCTTCTTTTCCACCGCGCGCAGAATGCGGCTGACGGTCAGCGTCAGGATGAGGTAAATCACCGCGATGATGAAATACACCTCGAAGTAGCGGTAATACGTGCCCGCGGCGCTCTTCGCCTGGAAGAACAGTTCGGAAACGGAGATGACGTTCAGCACGCTGGAATCCTTGATGTTGACGATCAACTCGTTGCCGACGGACGGGAGGATGTTGCGGATGGCCTGCGGCAGAACAACCGTCGTCATGGTCTGCCAATGGGTCATGCCGATGGCATGCGCGGCCTCAAACTGGCCCTTATCGACGGAGACGATGCCGCCGCGGATGATTTCGGCCATATACGCGCCTGTATTGATGGAGATGATGAAGACAGCCGCAAAGGTCGTATCCATGAACACGCCCGCATACTGCGCGCCGTAATAAATGACAACGGCCTGCACAATCATCGGCGTGCCGCGGAATACCTGAATATAGACGTTCATCAGCATATGCACAAACCGAAGCAGGCCGCGCTTGACGATCACGCCCGCATTCGAGCCGGCCTTTTTCTTTTCCGGCAGCGCAATGGTGCGAATGATGGCCACGAGCAGGCCGAGCGCGAAGCCCAGCGCCGTGCCTGTCAGCGCGATGAGCAGGGTCATGCCCGTTCCGCGCAGGAACAGCATACCGTATTTTTGCAGCAAAAAGGCCACCCAGCCAAAGAAAGATGTTGAAGCGTTCGGCATTTTTTTCTCCTTATATGGGGTCACGTCGGGGCGCCGCCCCGAACCCCGCCAGAAACCTGAGGTTTCTGGACTTCCCTCCTTAATTTATCGCTGCGCGATAAATGTAATAGACAAAAACTGAATCCTTCTTTCCCTGATTGCGTCAGCAATCAAGAGGCGGAAGGTGCAGGGAACTCAGTTCCCTGCCGGGGTTTGGGGCAGAGCCCCAACGTATCTCCCCCCACGGTGCGCAAAAAGGCTGTCGGCCTGACCGACAGTCCTTTGCGTCAACCTCTTACTCGCTCAGCGGCTGAGCCAGCACAACCGCATCCATGATGTCGTTGCGCTCTTCAGCGGAAATACCCGCGAGAATCTCGTTGATCTGCTCCTTCAGCTCGCTGCCCTGGCGCACGCCGACGGCAATCTGCGCGTCATCCGGAGAAACGGTGAAGCCCTGACCCTCGTCGAAGGTGACATAAGTCAAATCCGGGTTCGCGGAAGTCGCGGACACCGCGCCGGGGCGGTCGGCCACATAGCCGTCAATCGCGCCGGAAGAAACGGCAACGATCATCGTCGGGAAGGTCTCCATCGCGGGCATCTTTACCGCGCCCTCGATCTGGTCGATCATGTCGTAGTGGAACGTGCTCATCTGTCCGGTGATCTTCGCGCCCGCCAGATCGGCCAGGCTCTTGGCGGAAGCAAACGCGCTGTCCTTGCGGACGACGACGGTCAGCTCCGTGTCATAGTAGGAATCCGTGAAATCAATGGTCATCTTGCGCTCGGCGGTCGGGCTCATGCCGGCGATGATCACATCGATGTTGCCGGAGAGCAGCGCCGGGGTCAGGCCGTCCCACTCGGTCTTGACAATTTCAAGATCCATGCCAAGCTTATCCGCGATGATCTTCGCGATGCGCACATCGTAACCATCCGCATAACCGCCCGCCGCGATCGCCACGGCATTTTCGCTCGCGTCGCTCTGCGTCCAGTTATACGGCGCGTAGTTGCACTCCATGCCCACGCGCAGGGTCTCGCAAACGCCCGCCGCCGCGAGCAGAACCATTGCCATCGTCATGGCCAGAACCAGCATCTTCTTCATTTTCGTATCCTCTCCGACCTCATGGAGTCTGTCAACTGGGTTTCCTTTGGAATGGGCTTATCTTACACCCATTCGGCCTTCAAGTCAACAAAATTACAATAATCCGTCTTTCATTTTGTATTTTTTACAAATTGCATGGCATCAATAGCGAAATCTATCGTCAAAAAAACGGAAGGGGCTATTTACCCCTCCCGCTGCATCACCCGCACCACATAATCCACAAATTCGCTCTCTGCGGCGGAGAGCGCCGCCCCACGCAGAACGGCCATATTGAAATTGATGGTCAGATCAAGATCGCGCACGGGGCGCGTGACCAGCTTTTCCTCCTTCATCGTCTTGGGCGGCAGGCAGAAGGACACATAGTTCGCCTTGGCTACCAGCTCGAGGGCCTGCCCCCATGCGCCGCCATCCAACATAATCTGCGGCGCGCAGCCCGCCGCCGCGCACTGGCGTTCCAGACTGCCGATGACATGGGGTGAGCTATTGAGCAGCACCAACCGATAGGGCGCGAAATCCGCCATGCAAAGCTCCTGTTTTCGAGCAAGCGGATGCTTTTCGGAAAGCAGCGCAACCTGCGGCGACTCGCGGTGAAAGACAACCTCCAGCGCCGGATCGTTCACCGCGCCGAAAACCAGCGCGATGGCCGATTTGCCGCTGGCCACGCGCGCATAGCATCCTTCGATCGTATCGTTGCGCGTACACAGGTTGATTTTGGGATGACCCAGTACAAACCGGGAAAGAAAATTCGCCGGGAAAAAGCTGAGCAGCCCCCACGTCATGCAGACCTCGGCCTGCGCGTCGCGGTCGCAGGCGGCTTTGATCACCTCCGCGCGAATCGTCTCGGTCTGGCGCAAATAGGCCGGGGCCATCTGTTCCAGCGCGCGTCCGGCAGGGCTCAGGCAAACACCCGTCCGCTGGCGCACGAAGAGCGGAGCGCCCAGCTCGTCTTCAAGCTTATCCATGCTTTTAACCAAGCCCGGCACGGAAATGAACAGTTTTTTGGCTGCGGAGGTAAAGCTTCCCGTCCGCGCGATTTCAAGAAAAAAACGAATCTGTTTCGCGTCCATACATTCTCCGCACACATCAGCGTAACCCGCTGCCTTTTAACAGACAGCGGGTTACGGTTATTGTCTTGTTTCGTCAGCAGGTTTTCACTTTCCTGCTCATTTCTCAGGAGGTCTTGTGGGAGAACGCGGTCATGAGGCCGCCGGTGATCGCCTGGCTGTCGATCGTCGCGCCGGAAATCGCATCCACGCCCATGCTCTGGGTGTCGATGATGTTCTTGGCGAACTCGGCGAACTGCTCGTCGGTCATGAACATGTTTTCCTTGCCCTCGCCGATCTTCATATCCACCAGCTTCTTATCCTTGATGGTGAAAATGACCTCGTACGGGTCATGCAGACCGGTAACAAACACGGAGTAGTCGCCATCCTCGGCCTCAGCCCACGGCGCAGCCGCTTCGCCGCCCGCAGAGGACTTGAGTTCCGCGCGGCCGCCGAGCATCGTATCGATGGCGGCGCGGCCGGAGCAGATGGCCTCGTGCAGGTATGTGCCGTTCTGATACAGGTTGCAGACCAGGCTGCCCAGCTCGCCCGCGGAATACAGGCCCTCGATGGGCTGGTTGTCCCAGGTCAGCACCTGACCCTTGATGTTGCGCCTCGCGCCGCCGGAGCACGCCGGCATCGCCGGGAACTCTTCGATGGCGTAGAACGGCGCCTTCTGAATCTTGGCCATCGTGGTGATGTCGCGGCCGAAATCGGCGTCCTCGCCCGCATCGACCATCGCGTTGTAATGCTCGACCTCGGCGCGCAGCGCTTCGGGATCGCGGCCCAGCTTTTCGGCCAGCTCTTCGATGGTATCGGCCTTGACAATCCAGCCCTTTTCGATTTCGACGCTGTTGTCGTCCGACCAATGATACGGATTGCGGCAGGTCACCGGCCAGCCGATCCACGCATTGACGATCGGCTGCGCCTTGCAGCAATCGTCGTCAAAGATCATGTGGACAGGCTGAGAGCGATGAATCGGCACATCGACATACTGGCCGTGGCTGTAATACTTCATGTGCTGGCGCTGATAGGAATCGGCCTCGTTGTAGTAACGGGTGCTGTCCGCCGCGACTTCCATCCACCCGCCGTGCTTCATGTAGAACTGACGGATGAAGCAGGTCTCGTAATCCGGCACCTTGATGCCGTGGAAGTAGCCGCAGGACATGGTGTGGTTATCCATGTGCCAGAGCTGCGCGCCGATGGCCATTTCCATCTTCACGCCGTCGCCCGTGACATACGGAGAGCCCGCGTTGTAAATCGTGTCGCCGCCGTTGAAGTCGCGATACATCTGCATGTCGCCTTCATAGCCGCCGGTCGCCAGCAGAACACCCTTTTTCGCCTTGACATAGATGACCGTGCCGTCCGGCTTCTTCACGCCGACGCCCTCGACGCGCTTGGTGATGGAATCCTGCACGAGGCAGACCACCTGATGGCTGTAATTCGGCTTCGCGCCGCGATACTCAGCCGCCGCGGCAAAACCGTTCCAGCAGCCGCCGTTCTCAAACGGAACGCCGCCGTCCTTCTTGCGGAAGTGGCCCGTCGCGCCGACGAAATCCGCGCCTTCCAGCTTCGGGAATTCGACCAGCAGAGTGCCCCAGCGCAGCGCGCCGCCGCCGGAATAACCGACTTCGTAGCCCACCGGCTCCAGCGCTCCCTGAATCCACTCCAGGTCGGTCGCAAACTCGTTGGTCAGCCAGTTGAAATCCTCTTCCGGAATGACCTGCGGCTTGTTCAGGTTGCGCATATAGGTGCGGAAAGTCTCGATGTCGTCCTTCTGCACGAAGATGACGCACTGGCCGGATGCAATCGCCTGGCCGCCCGCGTTCTCTTCGTCGGACTTATCGTAGATCACGACGTCCACATTCGGATCGATTTCCACGGCCTCGATATACGCCGCCGTGCCCGCCATGCCGTAACCGGCGATGACGATGTCGTGTTCCTCGTCCCACTTCACATTCTGAGACGCGAGCACCCAGTTGCTGGAATTTTTGTATTCCGGCTTTTCCTCTTCGGCGGCAGCGTTCATCAGTCCGCTGGCAAACAGGCCGACGCCCGCGGCGCTCATCGCCGCGCCCTTGAGGAAATCCTTACGGGAAATGTTCTTCGCCATTGTCCGTATCCTCCTTTTGAAACTCCATCCAAAGCGGAAATCCATCCTTCCGCTTTTTGATTGTGATGATTATAACACTCTCATTCGTCGTCGGTCAATCTCTTTTTTTAACGTTCCGTTTATGTCTTATAAGCTGAAAGTTTATTTATTTTATTCATTTCAATCATTTTACATTTTTGAATTATACCATCTGCACCAATTTCAGGCCGTTTCGCGCCTGAAAGCGAAAAGCGGACGCACCTGCCGTGCATCCGCTCTGAGCCAAAAGGTTATAGCCGTTTCTTCACAAGATCATTTGTTCCGGTTTTGCCATTTTTCCGGCCGCCTGTTCGTCATTCGTCCTTCACCCGCACGTTCTCCCGGCCAAACATGTCAAAAACTTTATTCAGGCTGTTTTCCGCCTGCTTTTGGGCTTCCTCCTGCGCGGCAAGGATCGCCTTATCCGATTCCTGCACCGTGCCCTCGATGGCGGCGCGGAATGTGCAGGGGTATCCCGCCGCTTTGGTAAGATAATCCGCAACCTCCGCATTCTTCTCCGCCATGCTCAGCATTTTGACATAGGCGCCGCCCGTCGCCCTGGGATAAACCACGGTAAACAGCCCGTTATCGCCGGAAACCAGCCGTCCGAATTTGAGCATGCCGAAAAGCTGAGGCTTCTGCTTGGCCTGCCGCATCGCATCCTGCCAAATGCGCTCGGCGTCTGCCGCAGGGCCTTGCGGCGCTTCCTTCGCGATCTCCGGCGCTTCCGTTTGAGCGGCCGACGCATCGATCGGCGCGGCCTTGGCGCTTTTTTGGGCCGGCGCGGCTGTCACCACGCCCTCGCGCAGTTTGCGTTCCAGCTCGTCCACGCGGGCGACGAGCGCTTCCACCTGCAAGCTTTCTTCCGGCGCGCACGCGCGAAGGGCGGCGGTTTCCAGCGCGAAGCGCGGCTGGGCTGCCCATTTCATATCCGTTTCGCTCGCCAGAAAGAGATCGAGCATGCGCATCAGCCGCGTGTGCGACGTGCGCCTGGCCTGCGCGATGTACTCCGCCGCGTCCTCGTGCGTGACCTCCAACAGGCCGCTGAGCTGCGCCTCATCGCAGATGTCCGCCAGCATCAGCGCGCGCAGATGGGCGCTCACGTCGCGCACAAACACCTGTACCTCGCGCCCCTTGCGCATCATTTCGTCAATCAGCGCCAGCGCGCCCGCCGCGTCCGAGTCGATCAGCTTGTCCGCAAAAGTAAACAGAAAACTCTTGTCCGCCGCGCCGAGCACACGCAGCACAAGCTCCTCCGTCAGCCCGCCGTCTTCTTCCTGTGCGTAGGAAAGGCACATGTCCATGATCGACCACGCGTCGCGCATGCCGCCTTCCGCCGCGCGGGCAATGCGCGCAAGCGCCGCGTCTTCGGCCTGAATCTCTCCCTCCTCCAGCGCGACATGCAGCCGCTCGATGATCTGGTGCGCCGGAATGCGGCCGAAATCAAATCGCTGGCAGCGGGAGAGGATCGTTGCCGGGAGTTTCTGCGGCTCGGTTGTCGCCAAAATAAACACGACATAGGCGGGCGGCTCTTCCAGCGTCTTGAGCAGCGCGTTGAACGCGCCCTGGGAGAGCATGTGTACCTCGTCAATGATATACACGCGGTAGCGCCCCGTCTGCGGCGGATACTTCACCTTTTCGCGCAGATCGCGGATCTCGTCCACGCCGTTGTTGCTGGCCGCGTCGATTTCCAGAATATCGAGGCTGTTTTCCTCCGCCAGCGCCTTGCAGGTGGGGCACACGCCGCAGGGATCGCCGTTTTCCGGATGCTCGCAGTTGACCGCGCGGGCGAATACCTTCGCCGTCGAGGTTTTGCCCGTGCCGCGCGTGCCGCAGAACAGATACGCGTGCGCGATACGTCCGCTCATAATCTGGCTGCGCAGCGTTTTGATGACCGCCTCCTGACCTACAAAATCCTCAAACCGCGCCGGACGATAGCGGCGGTACAGCGCCTGATAGCCCATCTTTCTGCCTCCACAGTCAAATCAAGAATATAAAAATAGGATATCACAAAAAGAAAAACTTTACAACCGTCTGCCAAGGGTGTACAATAGGCGGCGCTTCATATTCATTTGCCTTTCCTCCGTCCGCAGACGGTGGAAGGGCGATCATCTACGGAGGATATTTTCCATGGCTGTTTCCGGCATCATTTTCCAAATGATCACGCTGTTCATCATGATGTTTGCGGGCTATCTTGCCGCCCGCGCCGGGTTGATTTCGCCGAGTTTTCGGCGCGGTCTTTCCTCGCTGGTGCTGAGCACGGCGTTCCCCTGCTGCATCGTCTCGTCCATGCTGCAAAGCGGCGGCGCGCCAGGCGACATGGTCGTCGCCCTGGGCGTAAGCGTCGCGTTCTTCGCGCTGATGATTGCGCTGGCCGCCGTGCTCGTGTGCATCGTGCCCACACCCAAACCGGAGCGCAGTCTTGACCAGCTGATGCTCGTGTTTACCAACCTCGCGTTCATGGGCATTCCGATCATTCAGGTGTTCTACGGCGCGCAGGGCGTGGCGATGCTCTCCATGTTCCTGCTGGTATTCAACTTTCTTGTCTTCACCTACGGCGTGATGCTGGTCAGCGGCAACGGCAGCATCAACCTCAGGCAGCTCGTCAATCCCGGCGTGGTTTCCGCGCTGATCGCGCTGCTTTTCGGCCTGACCGGCTGGCGGCTTCCCTCCCCGGTGGAAAGCGCGCTGTCCTCCATCGGCTCCATCAATACGCCGATGGCCATGATGATCATCGGTTCCTCGCTGGCGCACAGCGATATCCGCGCCGCATTCTCCAATCCCCGCCTGTATCGCGTGAGCCTGCTGCGCCTGATCGTCATGCCGCTGGTCTTTATCAGCCTCGCGCTCGTCGTTCCGATCAACCGCATGCTTTCGGGCATCTGCGTGATCGTCGCCGCCATGCCGATTGCCGGAAATTGCAGCATGCTTTCCGATATCTATACGCCGGAGGATATGACCGCCTCTCACGCGACCATCGTTTCCACCCTGCTCAGCGGCGTGACCCTGCCTCTGCTCGTCGCCGCGATGAATATGGTGGGGCTGGGATAATGAAACCCGCTCCGTAACTCCATCTTCCAAAAAGCCGCTCGGTTTCACCGCCGGGCGGCTTTCTCTTTTGCCCAAAACCTGCTATAATACATCCATCAATCATCAAAGGAGAGCGATTCCCATGCGCGCATACGAACGTCTGCTCAAATATGTTTCGATCTACACCACTTCCGACCCGGACAGCACCACCGTCCCCAGCTCCATGCGCCAATACGATTTGGCACGCATCCTCGTGGACGAGTTGAACGCCCTCGGCCTTGAAAACGTCCACGTAGATGAAAACGGCATTGTCTACGGCTGGCTGTCCGCGACGCCGGGCTGCGAAGCCGGGCCCGCGCTCGGCTTCATCGCCCATATGGATACCGCGCCGGACTGCTCCGGCGAAAATGTAAAGCCTCAGATCATCGAGCGCTACGACGGCGGCGACGTCGTTCTGCCCGGCAGCGGCGAAACGCTCAGCCCGGCGGCCTTCCCCGGCCTTCAAAAGCTGGCAGGCATGACGCTCATCACCACGGACGGCACCACCCTGCTCGGCGCGGACGACAAGGCCGGCATCGCGGAGATCATGACCGCGCTGGAAGCCGTCGTCGCAAGCAAAGCCCCGCACGGGAAGCTCTGCATCGCTTTCACGCCGGATGAGGAAATCGGCGCGGGCGTGGATCACTTCGACGTCGCCAAGTTCGGCGCAGATTGCGCCTACACGGTGGACGGCGGAGAAGAAGGCGAAATCGCCTACGAGACGTTCAACGCCTGCTCGGCGGATGTGGTTTTCGAGGGATTGAGCGTCCATCCCGGTTCTTCCAAAGACACGATGATCAACGCCGCGCTCGTCGCGATGGAATTCAACGGTCTGCTCCCCGCTTCCGATATTCCGCGGCTGACGGAGGGCTACGAAGGCTTCTTCCACCTGTGCAGCATGAAGGGCGACGTGGAAAACGCCGAGCTGCATTACATCGTGCGCGACCATGACCGCGCGACCTTTGAGGCTCGCAAGAAGATGATGGAGCACGCTGCGAAGGTCATCAACGAAAAATATGGCCGCAAAGTCGTCACCCTCACGCTCAAGGACAGCTATTACAACATGGCCGAAAAGCTGGCCGACCACATGGAGCTGGTCGAAAACGCAAAGCGCGCCTGCGAACAGGCGGGCATGAAGCCGTTTATCGAAGCGGTTCGCGGCGGAACGGACGGCTGCCGCCTTTCCTACATGGGTCTGCCCACGCCGAACCTCTGCACCGGCGGCTTCGCTTTCCACGGCCCGTATGAGCACATCGCGGCCGAGAGCATGGATCGCTGCGCGAAGATGGTCGAGCTTTTGATGCTGGGCGAGTAAGGGAAAGGGAACTGAGTTTCCTTCCCCCTCCATATCCGCTCACTTTGTGAGCCGATGAGAAAAATATTTTTTGAGCATGCTTAAAGCAATTTAGGCATGCTTTTTATCTGAAAAACATGTCCGTCTCATAGATGCGCGTCCTATTGTCATGTAAAATTGTTCTTATGCTCATCAGAATCCTGAAAATCTCCAAAATTGAAAAATTCATGAAATTTTCCTCCTTTTGTGTCGTCTTATAAGTATAAGCAACATCAAAGGAGGTTTTTTCATGCCGAACAAACGACGCTTCTTTGCCGCGCTGCTGACTATACTGCCGCTTCTTTCTGCTTGGGCCTTAGCAGAGATCGATTTAAAACCGTATGAAATCGAAAGCGACCGTTTTACCCCTGTCGAAATTCTTGCGCCGGATATGTATCTGGTTCTGCAAGACGGCTCTTTGAACGGTGTCAAACAGCCGACGGCACTGGTTCTGCTCGACCACGGTCAAAAGGTATTCGAGCAGCGCCTGCCGGAAGAACCCTCTGACGACCCTCATATCTCTTACTCGCTCTTTGTTGCGGATGAAAACCGTTACGGCCTGAGAACCTTTGACAACAGCACCTATGCTGCCTGCTTCCAACTCTTGGAAAACGGCACGCTGACCCAAGGTTTTTCCATTGAAGGTTATCCTCACTTTGAGCCTCTGCCTGACTGCCTGTGCAGGCTGCATCGGCAGGACGGCATGTGTTTTGTCGAGCGCTTCGATTGGAACGGCATTCTGCTCTCCTCCACGCCCGTTTCCGAAATTGAACCTACGCCCTATTCGGGCTTCACGGTGCTGGATGACAAAAGCATCGCCTATATCGCGTGGAATATCAACGTTTCGCAAGATCAGTACAGGTTATATCATCTGCACGTCTCCCACGACGGCGAGCTGCTTTCCTCTGTCCCCATTTCCTTGCCGAATGAAATTTTCTCTCCAATGGGTGCATTTTCGCCCAATGGCGGCATCCTATCTTATACGGATGCCAAACTCGCAGGGCTTCGTGAACCATATTTCAGCTTTCTTGCCTGTTCGGATAGGGACGGCAATCTGCGCTTCGCCAAAAGTCTGAAAGCCAAAAATATCAACCTCTCCGTCACCCAAGCCGTTCTGCGGAATGACGGATCGGCCACGATTTATGGCACTGCTGAACGATCCTCCAAAAAACTTTTCCGCGTATTCAAGCTGGAGCTGGACGCATCCGGTCAGATTCTCTCCCGCGATGTACGTGATTGCACCACCCGCGCAGACTATCAGTACACCGTCAAGCTTGATCCTCTCGGCAACGCGTATGTCGTCACAGAAGATGAAAACCGCATTGCTATCGTCCCGTTTGAAGATTTGCCCGTGCTTGATGACATCAAATTTACACTGGAATAAAGGAGGAAGTTTCCATGAAAACAAAGCTTTTCGCGCTGCTGACTGCGCTGTCGCTCGTTTCCGCCCCGGCTTTCGCCGAAATCGACCTGACGCCTTATGAACTGCCCAGCGAATACGGTTCGTCCGTTCAGGTCATCTCGCCCGCGCTGACGCTTGTGCTCACCGACAAATCCTATGGCCGCAACAACAAAAACACCCTGCCGACCTCCATCACGCTCTACGACAAAGGAAAAATCGGTCTGCAAATCGAACTGCCGGATTACGCAGAGGATGGCACACGCCAGCTGTATGATCTTTT
>OGDN01004527.1_pt1 | contig 12312 bp, 12 predicted proteins | sample 1570271 | NCBI WGS metagenome assembly OGDN01 (sample SAMEA4384481, study PRJEB24528) | human gut metagenome | reverse complement strand
CTCCTCCATGCTTACGGACCTTTCTGCCAGAAAGTCCTGCACCAGCCCCGCAACACATACTATCCAGACAACGCAGAGAAGCGTAATCACCCCGTCCGCCAGCAATATTCCAGGCTTTTCCCTGTCCTTCTTTATCTGTTCCCTGAAACGATTCCAAATCCTACTCATTTTTCTTCAGCCTTTCTTCCAATTTTTCTTCCAGAAGCACCGCCCGGGATGCACTGCTCAGCTTCTGCATTTCCTGTGCTTCCTCTCTGGTAAAGCCGCAATAAGTCACCAGAATGTCCTCCACATTCACAAGCATTGTGTCCGCAGCCTCCAGATACTGCTCTGTCACCTGCCCGTTTCCATAATACCAGGAGCTGTCCTCCTCATAATACCTGTAAAAGGAATACAGACTGTCCTGAATATTCCTTACGGTTGTATCTGGAGAACCGCCCTCCTGAAAATCAATATAATTGGAAAAATTGTCCAGAAGCGAGGAATACATCATTGCCAGTTGAATGACCCTGCCGTACTGCTCCTCATAGACTCCCTTATAATACCGGATATTCTTCTCCAGACAATACTGATAAAAATCAACATAGTCCTCCTCAGCCAGATACTGATCCATCACCTTGGAATAGCCGGCATAATGCATTGCCGCACTGCCTTCCCTCAGACTGTCCACAATTTTCCAGCTGCGCACCCGGGCAATAGAAGTCACCACAATCAGTATAATCAACACCGCAATAATAATAACCCGGACTGTCATTTCCGTATAAGTTTTCGTCTTTTCATAAACATAATTTCTGGTATCCTCAAATTCCCCCTGGAACCTGCGCATATCCTTAATATGCTGTTTTGCGTGCTTATTGGGCTGCCCGCAGTGGGGACAGTATTCATCCTCCAGAGAAAGGCTGCCGCCGCAGTATTCACATTTCATTTATCTGTTCTCCTTTAACCAGTTTTTCACATATTCTTTACAGGTAGTATAGTCTAAATAAATTCCACCGGCATTTTCAAATTCTGTATACAAGGCTTCATACTCCTCCGGGGACATCCGCCACCGGCTCTCAAAGTCTGCTTCACTCTTTTCCAGCATTGGCTGTAACGCAGCAAATTCCGCTTCCGTGTAATCCTCCTGATGCTGTAATATTCCCTTTACGTCCCATTCATAGGAAAAAAGCAATGTCAGAACTCCTTCGCTACGGGGCGTTTCCTGCACATATTCCAGATATTGCTCCACAGATTTGCAGCTGCTGTACGCCATGACAAAGGGATAATGCTCCCAGCTATACATCCCGCTCTCCCCGGCATTTTCCTCCGATGCACAGAAGGTGTAAAGGGCTTCGTAATCGCCCGCCTCATACAGCCTGTCCATTTCGGGGAAATTTTCCTGCTGCCAGAGATATTCCGCCTTATAATCCCGCTCATCCCTGCCGATTCCGTTCCGACTGATGTAAAATACCGCTGCCAAAGCTGCCACTGTCCCAAGGCAAATCAGCAGAATCTTCCTTATCCGCCTGCTCTGGCTCTTTACTTCCCGTCTGATTTCCTCACCGGAAACCTCCTCCAAATCCTCCATGTCCTCCCGGACATTTTCCAACTGCTTCAGATATTCCTTTTCTGCCCCTTTCAGATTGGTAGAATCACAACTGGGACACTTCGGTAAATCCTCGTCGTATTCTTTTCCACAGTTTGGACAGACAATCATTTTTCCCATGCTGTTCCTCATTCCTGCGCCCCGAGCTTGTGTCAGGTTCACGCTTCCTTAGTATAACATTTCTTTTGTTTTCCTGTAAAGATTCCGGGAATTTACTTGCTTTTTTTATTTGAATGTGTATGATAAGTGGAGGCAGCGAAGTAATTCGTAGATATCAAATGAGGGGCAAAGTACCTTTTGACCCTCATATCATGTAAAAGCTTTACACAGAAATGGAGATTACCATGGCGAAAACACATGAAATGGACCTTTGCGAAGGTTCTTTATGGAAAAAAATACTTATTTTCAGCATCCCCTTAATGTTTTCCAACATTTTACAGGTTTTGTTCAATATGTCCGATGTGGCAGTGGTTGGAAAATTTGCAGGACCGATTGCGCTGGGCGCCGTTGGCTCCACCAGCATCCTTGTCACCCTGTTTACCGGTCTGTTAATCGGACTTTCCAGCGGTGTCAACGCACTGACTGCCCTCTATATCGGTTCCAAAAGTGAGAAGGATGTCAGGGAAACCGTACATACCGCCGCTATTTTATGCCTCAGTGCCGGGGTTTTGATTTGCGTTCTGGGCATCCTCTTTACCCGCCCGGTTCTTACCCTGATGCACACAAAGGAGGAGCTGATAGACGGCGCCGTTCTTTACCTGCGCCTCTATCTGCTCGGCATGCCCGCCCTTGCCGTTTTCAACTTCGGAAATGCGGTTTTAAGCGCCATCGGCGATACCAGAAGACCCCTGTACTATCTTTCCATGGCAGGAGTCATCAATGTAATTTTGAACCTCTTTTTCGTCATTGTATGTAAAATGGACGTGGCAGGAGTTGCTGTTGCCAGTATCACCTCCCAGTACATTTCCGCAGCGCTGGTTCTGCGGCTTTTATTCACAACGACGGAAAACTATGGCTTAAAGCCCTCCTGTCTGAAAATTTCCCCGGAAAAGACCGGACGAATCCTGCGAATCGGTATTCCCTCAGCCTTTCAGTACGCGATTTTTGCCATTGCCAACCTTTTTGTACAGACAGGTGTCAACTCCTTCGACCATGTCATGGTAGAGGGAAATTCTGCTGCCGCCAACGCCGACCCACTGGTCTACGATATGATGGCAGCCTTTTATACCGCCTGTGCCAGCTTTATCGCCCAGAATTACGGGGCACAGAAAAAAGACAGAATCCGGAACAGCTTCCTTATCTGTCTTCTCTACTCCTTTACAGCCGGACTGATTCTGGGTGTCAGCCTTTACCTTCTGGGGCACCCCTTCCTGTCCCTCTTTACCAGCGATGCCGCTGTTATCGCCGCCGGGAAGAAGCGTCTTTCCATTATGGCGCTGTCCTACTGCGTTTCCGCCTTTATGGATAACACCATCGCCGCATCCAGAGGACTTGGCAAGACAATCCTGCCTACCATTATTGTTATTTTAGGTTCCTGTGTCTTCCGGATTATCTGGGTTTACACAGTATTTGCCTACTTCCATACCATCCAGTCCCTGTATCTGCTTTATGTCTTTTCCTGGGGCATCACAGCGATTGCGGAGTTTGCCTGCTTCATCCATATTTACCGGAGATTACAAATCCGACAATAGGGCAGCTTTCTTCCGCTCCTCTGTCAAATCATAATATTTGTCAGCAATGACACCGTGTTCCGTCAGTGCCCGGTAGGTGCGCTCCTGAGCCGGTGTCATTTTCATTCCAACCGTGGAATTTTCATCCGTTATGACACAGCCTGTATGCTCAATCAGCCAGAACAGCGGCGAATCCTGCTTCGGAATCTGCTCCCAGACCTTTTCCCTGGGCAGGGGCATCTGTTCCAGCAGCATATCCAGATGCCTTGTTTTCGTCAGTTCATAGCTGCCATCCGGCAGGATGATACCGGAGGCATATTTTTTCCCATGCTCTTTCAGCTTCGCAAAAAAGGTCCTGTCCACGACCATCCTGCTTCCTCCTAAACCACAAAATCCAGACAGCTTCTGACCGCCGTATAGGGTCTTACCTTTCCATCCGCTACTGCCACATGCTTCGGATGCACTGCATAGCCCTTCAGGGCTGCCTCATCCGTAAAGGAAGAATCCAGCATCAAATCCACGTTGGAGCTTGCCAGTCTTTCCGTATATACATGAATTTCCAGAAGCCCGGGAATCTGTCCTGCCAGACCTTCCAGCCCTTCCTTGATTTCCTTCTTTATCTGTTCCTTTTCCTCTTCTGTCAGTTCTTCCTTCAATGTCCATAAAATCACATGCTTTACCATTTGCCGCGTTCCTCTCTTTCCTTTGTTCCGTTATTTTCTTTGTCTGTGTCAGCACCCAATCCGGCTTTCATGGCAGGTAAAATAAATTACCTGATATTCCTTTGAAATCTCCTGTAAAAACCGCTGTCCGCCCTCTGTTCTTTTCTCATCCAGATTTACAAAGGGGTCATCCATGACTAAAAAAGGCTTTTCCTTCTGATACATTGCCTCCACCAGTGCCATCCGCATGCAGATACCGATTAAATCCTGCTTCCCCGGGCTTTGATAAACAAGCTCTCTGGGCTGGTTCTGCTCCATGATATGCAGTCTTGTGTTGGCATCCATATGAATTGCCTCTCCATTTTGTCCTGCCATCAGCCCATAATACTTTCTGAAACCGGACATAACAGGTTCCGTGTACTTCGCTGTAAAGGCGCTCTTTGCCTCCCCCAGAAGCTCTCTTGCCTGTTTCAAAAGCGTATATCTGTGCTGCCACTCCGTAAGCTGCTCCTCAAGACCTTCCTTCTCGCCCTCCAGCTCCTTGATTTCCTCCAGCTTTTCCTGTAAGTCCTCCAACTGTCGGTTGTATTCCTGAATATTCCGGAAAACTGCCTCCAACTCATCCGTCAGCTCTTCCTGCCGTTCTGTGAGGTTTTTCAGGGATACATCTCCCTCCGGCACCTCCAGGGACAATAGCGCGCCAACATCCTCTGCTTCCGCAAACTGATTCTTTTCTGCTTCCGCCCGCTTCCACTCCCGGGCTTTTGTTTCCACCTCACGCCGCTTTGTAAGCAGCTCTTCCAGCTGTCCGCCAAGGGGCGATTGTGGTGTTATCTGTAAGTCCTCCAGATATTCCCGGATTTCTTCCAGCAGTTGTCTTTGCCTCCTGCGGCACGCATCATATTCCGCAGCCTTTTTCCGGATGTGCTGCTGCTTCTCCCATTGCCCTTTTGCGAAAGCAACCGCCCTGCTGTAAAAAATTTCCCTGTCAGAAGAAGCTTCTCTGTTTCCCGGTACCATGGAAAATCCGCTCAAAAAGCGGTTCAGTTCTTCCCTTAACTCCTCTGCCCTTGGCAGCCTGTCTGTACTGCTCTGGTCTTTTTTCTGTAAAAGCCGCTTATATTCCCGCACATCATCCTGAACTTCCTGCAGTTTTTCCTCTATCTCTTCCGCCAAAAAAGAACTTCCATGCCTTTCACAAAATTCCCGTAAGATTCCCTCCAGACCTTCCTGTTCCTCCTGCAGAACTTTCAGTTCCGCCAGAAGCCTGTTCCCGTGATTTTCTTCCGGCGATGCCTTTTTCCCTTCCCTCCTTCCTGTCATTCCGAAAGAAACAGCACTGCAAAGAATACCTGCCAGTCCCACTATTGCCGCAGCAATCCTGCTGTTCCCGCTCCACCAGTCCATTCCGGGCACTGTCAGGCAAATCACCGCCACTGCCAAAAGCGCCGCAGACAAAATTCCCAAAATAAAGCAGAAAATCCTCCCCTTAGACATACCGCCTACCTTTTGCGTCGTTCCGTTCATGGCTTCCCACATCTGCAGGGATTCTTCCTTTGTCCTCTGAGCAGCCTGATTTTCCTTCCATTTTCCGAGCGTTCTGCGTACCCGCGACTGTTCCTCCAGTTCTTCCTCCGGACTTCCGTAAAGAAGACTGTACTTTTCCAGCTTCCTCTCCTCCTCCGGGGAAAGCTTCATCCCGGCAATTTCAAGCTGCAGACTTTCATATTCCTCTGCCTGCGCTTCTTTCTCCTGAAAAACAGCCGGTTCCATTTCTCTGTCAAATCTGTTCCCGTATTTTTCCCTCGCACTCTCTTCCTCCGGCGTCAGTTCGTAAGCCTTTAAGCTCTGTTGCAATGCTTCCGCATTGTGGTACTTTTCCTGCGTAAGCCTTAATTCCTCCTCATCCGGCAGCCTTCCGGGAAAAACAGCCTTCGCAGCTTCCCAATCTTCCTGTCTTTTCCTGCTTTCCTCCAAAAGAGCTTCATACCGCTCCTTCTTTGCCTTTTTGTCTTTATATGCTCCGATTGCATTCAGCTTTTCAGAAAGCTCTTTCTGCTCCTGCTCCAGCTTTTCCCTGTTTTCCGCGCAGCCCTTCCGCATTTCGGAAAGCCTCTGGATACTCCCTTCCAGCTCCCCCTTTCTGCCAATTTCCGCCGAAAGCTCTGTCAGCCTGCTCTTCATTTTGGAAAGCTTTCCCGTTTTCCGGGAGGGTGTCAGTGTATTCAGCAAATCCCCAAGCCGCTTATCTGCACTCTCAAAGTTGTTGATATCATCCGTATTTTCTGCCAGATTACCGATTTTAGCATTGATGCTTCCTGTAGTTTCCGTCTGACAGTCATTCTGGGAAAGAAATACCGTGCGGGAAAAGCCTTCCCCGTCAATCTGAAATAGCTCCTCTCCGATTTTCTCACTGAAATCCTCACAAAGCATCCCCGTATCCTGCCGGATTAACGCAAAGTCATCCTCAGAGGACTTTGTTCCAAAGCTCCGCCGGACAGAATAGACAATTCCTGCTGTTTCAAACTCCAGTTCTCCGCCGTAAATTCCCTTCTGCCAGGGCTTATATCTCTTCCTCTCATTTTCAAAGCCATCCCTCCTGCTTTCATTCTGAAAGCCAAAAAGCATGACCCGGATAAAAGCGGCAAGTGTACTCTTTCCCCAGCCGTTCTCCCTGCAGATAACATTGCAGCCCTCTGTGAAATCATAGGAAAAATCACTTAACCTGCCGAAATTCTCTATATAACAGCGAATGAGTTTCATTCCTCTATAATCTCCTCTCCGGCAAGTGCCTGTATGCCATAATGAATAATTGCAGCCTTATCCTCCTCGCAAATATCAGTCCGCCCCCTGACTGTCCGGATAAATTCTCCCTTTAAGGACATGTCCAGCTCATATTGGGAATAATCCACCTGATATACAGAGCTGTCCTTTACCCTGACAAAATAATAGCTGTCGGCAAACTGAGCTTCCAGAAAATCCAGCTCCTTCTCGCTCTGCACATCTACCTTTCCCGTCAGTTCAAACTTTATCAGGCTTCTGGAAGAATGACCCGCTTTTCTTTCCTGCTCCTGCATCCTCTGTAAAATATCCATTGTCGTTCCACAGCCCGTAATATCCACCGGAATTGCATACAGATTGCGGGATGCAAAGGGAATAAACTGCTGCTCTATTTTCCCTGTACTTTCCTCGATATCCAGCACCACAAAGCCATGCTCCCCGCACTCATCAAAGCCCCTTCCCTCCAGACAGCCCGGATAACAATATACCCCCCTGCCGTCCAGTCTTTCCAGCTTATAAGAATGGATATGCCCCAGTGCCAGATAATCAATTCCCTTATTTTTCAACTCTACAAGCTGAATAATCTCTTCCTTTTCCCTTGTTCGATGCTCCGATTCCTGTCCGTGCAGCATCACCAGATTGATTTTCTGCACATCCAGCGTCAGAGTATGGTAAATTCCCAGAACGTTTTCCTCATTTAATTCCACTCCGGTAAGAACAATCTTTCCCGTGGCATCCAACGGATAGCTTGTCCAGCTCTCCCCGAAAAGGTGAAGATTTTCAGGAATCTCCTGTAAGCCTGCGGCAAAGCTGCCCTCATCATGATTCCCCTGCAAATAATAAAAGTCAATTTCCGGATGCCCGGTTATCAAATCCCGCACAAGATTCCTTGCCGTAGCAGAAACATTTCTGGTGTCAAAAAGGTCCCCCGCAATTAAAATCGCGTCTATTCCCTCCGTCCGGGCATACTCCACCATACGCCGGAAAGTATGTAAAAGCTCCGTCCGCCGCTCCTTTGCCTTTTCCTTTGAAAGATTTGCATTCATTCTGGAATCCAGATGAATATCCGCACAATGTATCAGTCGCATTTCCCGTTTTTCACCCCCTAATGCCCTCTGGGCACTTTATGTAACATATCCTTTTCATAAGTTTTATCCGCAATAAACAGCCGTACAAAGGTATAGCATAAAAACGGAATACTTCCCCAGATTGCCCTTACATGGAAGAAGGTACAAAGCACCGTTGAAATAACACCGCCGATTAAAAACATTAAAATCATGGTGGCATGCATCCGCCAGCGAAGCTTTGCTTTTACATCCTTGTCCCGAATCGCTTTCACCAGATTGCTGCCTGTCTGCCGGATATGATTTGTCACAAAGGTAGTTGCCATGGGAATCCCTTCGTTTTGCCGGAAGGTATTAAACTGCATGGAGCAGATAAAATTCAGCGCCACCTGACAAATCTGGTCCGGTGCCTCCTTGGGCAGCGCCCCCAGAAGAATCACTACCGGAATTTCGATTCCCACAAGCAGGGTATCCCAGCGGATAACATTCAGCTTCTTAATCCACTTTGCCAGAATTTCCGAAACAATAGCTCCCAGAAGATAGGCAGAAATGGGTACCAGAAGATACAATACTGTCTTCCATTCCAGCCTGCCAAGCGCCATGGAAAGCAGCACCACATTCGCCGTCTGGGCATTGCAGAACACGCCGCCCCTTTCACAGAAGGTATATGCCCCGTAAAATCCACCAATCAGTATTAACGACCAGAAGCACCAGTGCTTCTCACATTCCAGAAAAAATTCCTTTTCTTCATTCCCGTTCATTTTACCGCTTCCTTTTCTATTTTTTCGATGGGCGTGCTTCGCACTGCCCTTTCGCAAGGCATTGTACGTGCTTCGCACTGCCCTTTCGCAAGGCATTGTACGTGCTTCGCACTGCTCCTCTTCGCAATGCATCTCAAAAATCTTCGATTTTCTCGATGTACGTGCTTCGCACTGCTCCCCTTCGCAATGCATCTCAAAAATCTTCGATTTTCTCGATGTACGTGCTTCGCACTATCATACAATAAAAATTTCATATGCCTTGTGCAAGCACGGCATATGTCATTTTTATTGTATGGCATTGCTCATTGCCTGCGCTCATTATATCAAAAACACTCCCGGGTTTCTACCTGGGAGTGTCTACATTTTTCAAATCAGTTTCTTTTCACTGTTATTTTCCGTTTACCGTAAAATAATTTCTGGCAAACTCCATATCCTGTACCAGTTCCAGCGTGCCAAGATATTCCTTTTCCGCATTTCGGACGGCATAATACGTCACCAGCATTTTTCTGCCATTTTTGTCCATCCAGATAGGCACCCTGTCCATGGTTCCCGCACGAAATTCCTCGATAATTCTTCTGACCTGCTGTTCAATTTTCGGAGGATGACAGGAATACACCTCCCTGCCAAGTGCCATGGACGGTCTTTTGAACACCTTTGAGCCATCATTAAAATACCTGTTCCTGTCCTGTTCGTCTACAAAAGTAATTTCCAGTGGAATCGTATTCAGCATTGCCTCCAACTGCTCTATGGTCATACTTCCTCCACCCAGACAGATTCTTGTGTTCTTTCCGTCTACTGCTTTACTCTCCTCAGAACCGTCTTTCCCCGGTTTGTCCACTTTCGTGTCACCCGTTTCTGTCCTGTTTTTCTCTGCTCTTATCCGGTCTTCCCGCTCTTTTTCTGCCGCCTCCCAGATGCTGTGTCCTACTCCGAAGCATTCCCCATAATCCTTTGCATCCTGATATATTCCATACCACTCCCGTCTTGTAAAATTCCTCATACAGTTAGGAAATAAAATTTTTTCTTCCTTATAAATCATTTCCTCCATCCGCACCAGAACCCGCTCAAATTTCTCCAGCCATTCCTCGTCCTGCTCTTTCTTTTTTGCCAGCACCCCCAGTTCATCCCTGATTTCATCATCAGATGTCCACATCACCGCAGAAGGTCCGCTAATTCCATACTTTACCTTTAAATGCGGATATAGTAAATCCCCCTTCTTTGCATAGTGGACAGAAATCTCCCGAAGCTGTGCCAGCAAATCCTGCCCTACGGCTCCCCGTTTTACTGCTTCTCTTCCTTCCGCCAACAGTCCTTCCAGCTTTCTGTTTTCCCTGAGTAATGTATCCAGAGGATGCCCCTCTGAAATTTCCGTTTCCTCTTCCTCTATTTTTTCATGGAAAATTGCAGAATGTACATCACATAACCTCTGCACCTCCTGCCAGGGAGTTCCTTCCTTTAAAAGTGCCTGCTCTGCCAACAGGATTTCTCCCGCATCCACTCCCTGAAACTCCTTTACAAAATCAGCCCGGACGCTCTCCAGTGCTTCGCTTTCTCCCAAACGCTCCAAATATGCTTTTATCTGCTCCTTACGATTCATTTATCCAACCTCCTTCTAAGCTAGTTTTCCTTCTTTTTCACCGGCTATACAAAAAGGGAACCCGAAAATTTTCAGATTCCCCTATTTTCTCAATTCTATTTCACATAAAACACTCTGTTTTCCTTTCTGGGGGCTGCTTTCGGATATTCCCCATCTACATAACCCAGCGCACAGTGTCCAATTCCCTCATATTCTCCCTCTATTCCGAGAGATTTCAAAAGCTCCTTCCCCCAGGGTGTTTCAAATTCTTCCTTTGCCCGGTGAATCCAACAGCTTCCAATCCCAAGGTCATGTGCCGCCAGCATCAGATTTCCCATAACAAGACTTCCGTCGTACACCCGGTTCGGCCAGTCTTTTTTTGCCAGAACAATTATCATGGCAGGCGCACCATAGAAAGGGTCTGTTCCTTCCTTTCCGCCCATGACCTCGCGGTTTTTCCTTGAAATCTCATCCCGAAGCTTCTTATCTGTCACCTGAATCATTATGGTATTCTGCTGCCCCATCCCACTTGCAGCATAAAGCCCTGCTTCAATAATTTTATCCAGAGTCTCCTGCGGGATACTGTCCGGTTTATATTTGCGGATACTTCTTCTTTCCTTTATTTCCTGTAATACTTCACTCATGGCACATCCTCCTTTAATAAGCTTTTCTCTATATAAATGACTTAGTAACCATATTTTTTTCTCTTGTATCATACCCTCTTTTCTTCCAAAAAGAAAGTATCTTTGCTGTCAATTGTGCAAAACAACTCTATATGTTAAAATAAAATCATAAAATAAATACTTTGGAGACTTTTATGAATACTATTAATTATCTCTTTTTTGAAGAATATAAAAGACTTTCTATTCTTTGTAATGATATATATAATTCCCAAACCGGCCTTACTGACTATATCAATGATTTGAAATCCATTTCCAGTTCTCTGTCGCCACAATATGCCTCTGATTTAAAAATGCTTATACATCTACGTTCTATCCGGAATCAGCTTGCCCATCAGGAAGGTGCTTTTGAAGAACCCCTTTGCGCACAAAATGATATTGAATATATACAGACTTTCTATAACTGCATTCTTACACAAACAGACCCGCTTGCCGTTATACAAAGGCAAAAAAATCTATCTAAAAAATCTGTTTCCAAGAAAGTTATAGAACCCGCCTCCCCAATACCACAACCCGTTCCGACCAAAAAGACCATAAGCACTTTTTCTTTTATAACTGCTGTTATTATTGCAACTCTGCTTATCCTTTTTTGCATTACAGTTTTGATATTTATATTCTAAATTTATTAGACTGACATTTGCCTTTTGCAAAAGATTCTCCTTGCATTTTATCATATCTGTATGTTATACTTTGTAAAAGCATATTTTACAAATCTTTTAAACATTTATGACATAGAGGAATCTATATCTCAAGGTTGCAGGCTACTTTTCATCTGCATACTTCTTTCGTATCTATGCTTTTGTTACCCTTTTATGAACTGAAAAAAGCAGCGATTATCCGAAGCCTTTGAAAATCTCTCCGGAGAACCGGGGCTGGAACTGGTTGTTACGGTTTTGAATGTAAACGAGGGACATAACACGGAACTGATGCAGCAATGCGGCATCTTAAGGGAATATGCCCAGTACGTTGCAAGGGTTCGCAGATTTGTGGAAACCACCTCTCTGGACAAGGCAGTGGAACAGGCTGTCAGTGAGTGTATCCGGGAGGGGATACTGGCAGACTTTCTAAGCCGGAACCGGGCGGATGTAACAGTGTGAAAAATGGAATTTTTCACACGCGAGATTTGTGTCTGCGCATACTTGACACAAACTCGGATGCGCAAAAACATGCGCAGGAATGAAGATTAATATGAGTATTTTTGAATACGACAAGGAACTGGAAGAAAAGAAGTTGAGGAAGGCGGAATTTGAGGCGGGATTTACAGAAGGTGAGAAACATGGACATGACGCTGGCTTTGCAGAAGGTTCTCTGTCTACTTCCAACGAAACCGCCAGACGTATGTTACATTCCGGCAAATTTTCTCTGGAGGAAATTTCCGTTTTTTCCGGCTTACCTCTTGAAGAAGTAAAAAAGCTTTAGAAAAAAGCTCCAAACACTGATAAATACAGCGTCTGGAGCTTCCCAAACATATGCTGGCAGCCGGACTTGAACCGGCACGGTGTTGCCACCGAGGGATTTTAAGTCCCTTGCGTC
>OGDN01004518.1_pt1 | contig 12337 bp, 8 predicted proteins | sample 1570271 | NCBI WGS metagenome assembly OGDN01 (sample SAMEA4384481, study PRJEB24528) | human gut metagenome | reverse complement strand
GTGTATGGTATGCCTTTGATGAAAACGGTTATAAGGTGAGTGTGAAAGCCAGTGACCGTAAGAACATGAAATATCTGAACGGAAAGGATTCCGTAACCCAGTGGTGGAATGACAGAAAGAACTGGGATTACCTGTCAGACGACAGGAAAAAGTTTGTAGGAAATGTTTCTGACCGGGTAGACGATAACGGTAATAAGTATCAGATGAAGACAGATACGAAAAAGACAACTACAAAAAATGGAAAGTAGGAGCACTACTTTCCGGCTGCACGGATTACAATGATGTCATTTAATTTCAAAAGGGTATCCTTCTGGGGGAGAATGGACAAATCCTCCCGAAGAATCAGGAAGATGGTTACGCCCTCTGCTTTTTCCGTTTCTTCAATGGTTTTACCGGCGTAGCGCTTGTCCACAAAAATTTCAGCAATTTCATGTATGTCAGCCTCTCTGATATTGGAGAGGCTGCTTTTTCTTTGATATTGTTCTACGAAACCGGCGCTGATAATACCGGTGGGGATAGCTACGGCACCGACACCCAGATAGGCAATGCAGATTGCCATAACCCGTCCGAGGGTAGTAATGGGATAGATATCGCCGTAGCCCACCGTAAGCAGGGTGGACATGCTCCACCAGATACCGCTGAAAGCGTTGCGGAAAACGTTGGGCTGCGCATCATGCTCTACGCTGTACATACAGAGGCTGCTGGCAAGCATCAGAATCAGTACAATAAAAAGGGAAGAAATAATCTGATTCCGCTTTTCGTATAAAACCGTGGTGATGACATTAAAGGAGTCGTATCTGGCATTGAGCCGGAACAGGTGAAAAATCCTTGCCACCCGCAGCATCCGGAAAATAACCATGCCGGAAAGGAAGAAGAAGGGCAGGATAGTTAACAGATCAATGATGCCATCAAAGGAAACCAGAAAGCTTAATCGGGCTTCCGCGCTGCTTTTCTGAGGGTACAGATAATCGGCAGTCCAGATACGCAGCAGATATTCCACACTGAAAATCAGAATGGTAATAATCTCCGACACATTAAAAAAGCCGGATAAAAAATTCAGGCTGTCAAAGGTCTGCAAAAAGGTAATGACAATATTGGTGAGAATCACAACGGTGATGAACACATCAAAGATACGGCTTGGTCTGTTACTCTTGTCCCCAATCTGGATAATATTAAATATATTTCTTTTCATTTGTCCCCCATTCTTCATAGTAATCTCCATTCCTGCGCACTTCTCCAACGCATCTCGAGTTTGTGTCTGCGCACTTCTCCAACGCATCTCTCTCTTTGCCGCACAGCGGGTTTATATCAGGTTTTTCCATGTATTTCCGGTTACAATAAGATTATCTTACGGGTTCAGAAAGGGAATGTCAAGGAAAGGGAAAGGCATCGGGAAATCCCTGAAAAATTTGTCAAAATACAACAAACCGGGGGCAGTGTAGCATTTTTTAAACACTGCTTTTTGTTTGTCTATGGGAAAAACATTTTGCATATTGTATAAAATGAAGTAAGAAGAACTGGTATTAAAAACCACGTGTAAAGAGGGAAGTATAAAAAGAGCGGGGGAGCACCAAAGGGGAAATAAAAGGAAGTCCTGAAAGGGAAAGCTGGAAAAACGGGAGGAAAAGACATGGCTAACTTTGTAAAAGAATTATCTAATTCAGCGGAAAAGCAGGCAGTGTCTATGCTGGCGCAGCAGGTTTTGAAAAAGATAGACACGGCGAAGGACTATGAGGAGCGGGCAAAAATATACTGCAAAATAGTGGATTTGGCAGGAAAATTCTATAAGGATGTGGACGAAAAGCAGCTTACAGCCATCAGGGAGTATGTTTCCAATCCGGAAAACCGCTGGATGAAAACCCTGAACCAGATTCTGGACAACACAAACCCGGAATATGGGAAAAAGCTGCTGATGAGTCTTGGATATGAGGCATTTTTCAGAGGAACAAAGCAGATTCGGGAGAGCCGGGAAAAGTACCATTGCAATATCCCCTGGCTGATTCTCTTTGACCCTACCATGGCATGTAACATGCACTGTAAGGGCTGCTGGTCCGGCACTTATGGAAGAAAATCTTCCTTAACTTATGAGGAAATGGATAAAATTGTGACTCAGGGCAAGGCACTTGGCGTGCATCTGTATATGTGTACCGGCGGGGAACCCATGGTAAAGTGGAAGGAGATTGCGCAGCTTGCCGAAAAGCATAATGACTGTTTCTTTGCGCTGTATTCCAATTCCACCCTGATTACGGAAGAGGTATGCAGGCAGGTGCAGAAGCTGGGAAATGTTACCTTTATGCTTTCCATAGAGGGAACGCCGGATACCAATGATGCCAGAAGAGGAGAGGGGCATTATGCGGCAGCAATGGACCTTTTGAGGGAATATGGGATTGTGTTCGGTACGTCCATCTGTTATACGAGGGACAATGTGGAGGCAGTTACATCGGATGAATTTTTCCATCTGCTTTGTGAAAAGGGTGCTCACTTCGGTTTTTATTTCCACTTTATGCCGGTGGGAAATAACGCAGTGCCGGAGCTGATGCCTACGGTGGAGCAGCGGAAATACATGATTCACAGAATCAGACAGGTGCGCTCCGAGGAGTCGGATATTCCCTTCTTCCCCATGGACTTCCAGAATGACGGAGAGTATGTGGGCGGCTGTATTGCAGGGGGACGGAATTATTTCCATATCAATTCCAACGGAGATGCAGAACCCTGCGTGTTTATCCACTTCTCTAATACCAATATTAAAACCCATTCGATTCTGGAAATGTTACAAAGCCCTCTGTTTATGGCTTACCATGAGGGGCAGCCCTTTAACAGAAATCATTTAAGACCCTGCCCGATGCTGGAAAATCCGGAGCTTCTGGAGCAGATGGTACATGCAACGGGGGCACATCAGACAAATGTGGAATCCCCGGAATCTGTAGAGCATCTCTGTGCAAAATGTAAGAAGTATGCAAAGGAATGGAAGCCGGCTGCGGAGGAAGAGTGGGGAAAGCAGAAGCATAAGAAGCCTTCCTATGAAAACTATACAGAGGAAAAGCGCCTGCATCCTGAACTGGCAGCTTTTGAACATGTAAAAGACAGCGCAGGAGAAAAGACCGAAGCGTAATGGGAACAGACAGAGTACGGCGTGAACAGCCGGGATGTGGCGCAGAAATGGAGAGGAAGGATATTATTGCAGGACAGGGAAGCAATCATACCGAAGAAGCGGACTGCAATCGTGGACGGAATTATATTGCTGCTGTTTGGAGCGGCACTTTTCTGGAACCGGGAATTTTTCAGAAACGTATTTGTACTGCTGGGAGAAACAGACTGGCGGGTGCTGGCAGCAGCGGCGGGGCTGTCTGTCCTGTATCTGATGCTGGACAGCTATATCTGTTATCGGATTTGCAGGATGCACAATAAAAGCCTCAGGTACCGGGACAGCCTGGAGGTTACTTATATTACCTGTTTTTTCAGACTTCTGACCTTTGGAAGCGGGGGAATGCCCGCGAAGGTATATTGTTACCATAAAAAAGGGATTAAGGCAGGGGATGCCACAGGGGCGTGGCTGATTCAGTATCTGTTTTACAAGCTGGCGGTGATGGCTTTTGCGGCAGTTCTGGTGTTACGGACACCGGAACTGCTGTTTCATTCAGGCATCCGTCCGGCAGTGCTGATTAGCGGAACCGGGATAGCGCTGGTGGTAGTATTTGTACTGGCGTCGGTTGCAGTAAATGAAAAAATGACAGAATTTCTCTATCGAAAGACAGCCGGATGGACGGGGAAAAATGAAAAAATAAAAGTCCGGGTGGAAAAGGTATTTTATCAAATCAGGCTGCTGCAGAAGGAAGCCAGATATGTGCTGAAAAAGATACCTTTCAGTCTGGAAATTCTGGCTGTGAATCTGCTTCTGGTTATGGCATATTCTCTGATACCGGCGCTGGTGGTAAGCGAAAACGGCGCAGTACCGCTGGGATACAGCTTTCAGGTGATGGGGGTTACGAATTTCCTTGCGGGAGCGATTCCCCTGCCATCGGGATACGGTTCGGTAGAGCTGATATTTTACGGGATGCTGAAGCAGTACAGCGTTGAATTGAAAGCGGCTGGAGCACTGGTTATTTTAAGGCTGTTTACAGTAATTATTCCCTGCTTTATCGGAGGTGTGCTGTGGATATTACAGAAGCGGCGGAATAAAACTTAAAATTTAAAAAAAATAAAACCAAACTGCATGTTACCGGTACTTAGATTATAGAAGGTTCTTTTGGTAAACCTGCGATATTTTTTATTGCGTTACTTTATTGCAGGATTTATGATAGAAAAAACAGCAACAGGATAAAAGGAGTCGGGATAATATGCGGTATATTGATGGACTGGATAATCATGAAAATCTGGAAGAGCTGCTGGAGAAGGCAGAAACCAGAATAAAGGAAAATTCCCTGGATGAAGCACTGACCCATATGCGGAAAGCAGTGGAATATATGGTGCAGCAGTTTGTGCGGGAAAATCCGGAGTGTTCCGGAAAGGACCTTTCGGAAATGATGCACAATCTGGAAAGTGCAGGGATTCTGAAAAAGAGAGATGCCAATGTATTGCATCAGATTCGGAAAAAGGGAAATACGGTAGGTGCCCACGTCACAGGAGAGGAAATAAACAGGCAGCAGGCAGGGGAACTGTTTGATGATTTGCTGGAGTATGTGCCGAAGTTTCTGGATGCAATACCTTATCCCAGCAGCAGGGAGCTGAAAGGAAAGGGCAGGCTTTCCATTGATTTTGATAAAATTCCTCCTTTGGAAATGAAAACCAGCCTGGAGCTTATTGAAGAGATAGAGAAAGAACGGGAAGAAGCGTATTATACCATGTTGCCCTGTGAGGAAGATTGTCAGTGGACGTATGGAGAGGAAGAGCTGACGCTTTTTCAAGCCAACGGAGATGCTTATTATCTGATTCCGGTTCCGAAGGAATATATTTATCACCAGAGAGATGGAAAAACTTTTATCAACAGGAGCGAATATGCCCGGTATTATGACCGGAAGGTCAGAAAAATTGTAAATGCAAAAAAGCAGTTGGACGACTGGGAGGGAAATGTGCTTATTCCGGGTATGCTGCAGGAGTTCTTTGGCTTTTCCAGAGTGTATCAGGATGGTATCACGCCGGTATTTGAAGAACCAAATGGTAATCATATTGCATCAGAACAGGCCCTTTATGCACATGAAATCCGTCTGCCCAATTCAGTTACCCACGTTACCTGTCCAAACCTGCGCTGGTTTGTGGATGGCAGTCACGGCAATACAATAACATCGGAAGAGGTATGCACCAATGTGGAACAGATTTATTTGTCCAATCAGCTGACGGAGGACTGTCATTTTAACTGGACAAGGAAAGTTCCTGCGAATAAAGTTTTTCTGAACCCTGGAGAAAACAGTAAAATTTCCCTGCGGAATGGTTCTGTGTATTCTGCGGATGGCAGGACATTGATTTATGCCAGAGTAGAGAAAGACAGCTTTCAGATTCCGGAAGGAGTGGAAATCATCGGAAAGGATGCCTTTGAGGCCGGCGTGGAGCAGATTGTCTTTCCGAAGAGCCTCCGTAAGCTGAATGAGAATGCTTTAAGGGGATACCGCGGGGATAAACTCATTCTGCCGGATTCTGTTACAGACATTGATGAGAGGGCATATCGTGAGTCCCTGCAGCTCTTTTATGAAAGTAAGCCGGATGTGAATATCAATCCCCGTTATGCTCAGTATCTGAAAAAAAAGAAGGAGCAGGAGGAACAGTCCAGAATTCAGCAGGCGGAATCTGAACGGCGGTGGAAAATCCAACAGGCACAGAAGGAGAAAGAAGAACAGGAGCGAAAGAAAAAGGAAGAAATCGCCAGAAAGGAAGCTGAGGCGAAGGCAGAGGCGGAAAGAAAACAGAAAGAACGGGCAAAAGCAGGTTTGCGGATGGCAAAGCTGGCAGCGCTTGTGCTGGCGGCAGCCGGTGTTTTTTGGATTGGAACAAAAATCTGGGAACAGATAAAGGTACAGCAGGCGGAGGAAGCCTACCAGAAAGCGGAGGCTGTTACCTATGGAACCTCCGAGGACGGGCTTTATGAATATAAGATTTATCATGACACACTGACGGTAACACAATATCTGGGAAGCGAAACAGAGCTTGTTATTCCGGGGGAAATTGATGGGTATCCGGTTCGGATACTGGGACCGGGGATGTGTAATAATGTTCCCAATCAGGTACGAAGCATTGTAATTCCGGACAGTGTAGAGGAATTGCAAAGCAGCGGAATGGATGGGACTTTCGCTTATCTTGACAGTTTGGAAGAAGTATATATTCCCGGCAATATAAAAGTAATCGGAGATTATGCCTTTCATAGCTGTGACCACTTAACCGGAGTGGAAATGGAAGAGGGAATTGAAAAGATTGGAAAGGAAGCATTCAGCAATTGTTCGAGTCTGCCGGAGATTATCCTTCCGGCATCGGTAAAGGAAATTGAAGAACGTGCTTTCAGCATCTGTGACAGCCTGACCAGGGTGGAAATGAAAGAGGGAATCGAAAAGATAGGAACACAGGCTTTTGTTTATTGCGGGCAATTGGAAGAGCTTACCATTCCGCAGTCTGTAAAGGAAATTGGTGACTTATGCCTGACGGGAACCAGGGTAAGGGCAATAACCGTCAGCCCTGACTGTCAGCTGGGAGATATTTTCGGTGCTGACAGGGACCTTGCCGTTATCAGCTATTATTAATCGGGAATTGTAATTCTGCCTCCAGTATGGTAGACTTACCAGAGAAAAACAGGGTAGATAAGGAAAGCAGATGAAGGTTAAAAATAGCAGAGTTTTTATAAAAAGAGGGGAAAATACGGCAGGTTCGGAAAGGCGGGGGCTTTTGATTAAAAAGGCTTCTGCGGCGCTCCTTGCCTTTTTCTTCTTACTTTCCCTGAATCATATTATTTCTCTCTGGGGAGAGGGCTACGGCTTTTACGGAGTCGGCTTATTCGGATATAATATCTGGGCGGTGGGGCTGTATGTGCTGGCTGTCCGGGTACTTTACAGGCTTTTTAGCAGAAGCGAAAAAAGGCTGCATGTGGTGTCCGGCTGCCTTGGCTTTCTGCTCAGTCTTGGAATCGTGTATGGCTCCTATGTGCATTTTACCAATGATATTTTTAGTTCAGCCAAGGTGACTTTTTTACAGGTTGCCTTGGTTTTTGGCTTTTTTGCCGTGATGACGGCGCTTTTTGAGGAACTGCTTCTGTTATGGGACAGGCTGCCCGGCTGGTATGAGAGAAAGGAAAAAGAGCGGGCGGAAACAGGAGAGGAAGCTGCCGGAAAAGCGGGAAAAAACAGGCTGTATTTTATGGCAGTCTGGCTATTTATCTTTTTGTCTTATATACCAATCTTTTTATCCTGCTGGCCGGGAAATTTTGTCTATGATACTCCTTTTCAACTGGCAGAGGTGGTTTCCGGAAGCTATAAGACCCATCATCCCCTGCTTCATACCCTGTTTCTTGGCTGGGCATATAAGCTGGGACAGAGCATGGGGGATGTTGCCGCAGGCTGTCAGCTATACACGCTGATTCAGATGGCGATATTGTCCAGCGCCTTTGCCTATATTTGGCTGTATTTTTATAAGAAAAGAATGCCAAAGGGGTTCCGGGTGTTCGTGCTTTTATGGTTTGCCTGGTTTCCCATGCATGCCGTTTTTGCGGTGTCCTGTACGAAGGATGTGCTGTTTGCGGCATTTTTCCTGTATTTTACAGTATTTCTGGTAAGACTTGTGTTTGACGGGGAAGCCTTTGCCTGGTATTCCTATGGGGGAATGGTGGCAAGCGGCGTGTTGAGTGTGCTGATGCGGAACAATGCTCTTTATGCTATTCTGGCAGGAGGCGTGGTGATTCTGCTTCTGGAACGGAGGAAGCAGCTTTGTATTCTGGCGATTCTGGGAGGAATCTGGCTGTGCTCCGGTCTTGCTAACGCGGGGCTTGCGACAGCAGTGCAGGCGGAAAATACGGACAGCTGCCGGGAGAGTCTTTCCATGCCGCTGCAATGTCTGGCGAGGGTGGCACAGTATCGCCGGGAGGATTTGAGCGATGACCTGTATGCGGAAATCTGCATGTATATTCCGGAGGAGGATTTGGCAAAGTACAATCCCTATCTTTCGGACGAAATCAAGGAGCATGCCAACGAGGAACTGCTCCGGGAGAATTTCCCCAATTTTGTGAAGCTGTGGCTGAAGGTCGGGGCGCAGTTTGCGGATGAGTATGTGGAAAGTATTGTGGCGAATACCATGGGATACTGGTATCCCTTAAATGAGGGGACGTATATTTCAAAGCCTCTGGAATATTATCACAAGCTGATTTGGGTGTCTGACGAAATCGAGAAAAGGGATTACTGTCCACCTGCCACAAAAATTTACGGCCCGCTGTTCTGGCAGGAGGAGTACCGGGAGGTGCCGGTGCTCGGCTATTTATTCCGGCTTGACGGCTGGGTGTGGCTTTTTTATACTTATCTGGGATGGTGTATTTATAAGAAGAATAAAAAAGCCGGTGCGCTGGGTGCGATTCCCTTTTTCTATCTGGGAACCTGTTATCTGGGACCGGTGTCGATTTTGAGATATATTTACTGCCTGATTGTGGCAGTGCCGCTGTTGTTTTATATGGTGATGCGCTCTGACCGGAATAAAGGGTAACGTCAGGGAAAACGCAGACAAGGAGAACGCAGACAAGGAGAACGGGAAAATGACAAAAAAGCAGTTTATCATAGGAGCGCTTCTGATTGCTCTTCTGCATATCGGGCTGGTTATCTGCTTCGGGATGCAGAAGCAGGGCTTCCATGAGGATGAATATTATACCTACTGGTCTGTTTCCAGTAACAGTGAAAGTCTGGTGCCCTCCAATATGAGCTGGCACAGCGGGCAGGAGCTGCAGAGCCGCTTTTTTGTAAGGGCAGGGGAGCGGTTTTCCTTTGACCGGGTGATTCAGAATCAGGCGGAGGATGTGCATCCGCCCCTGTACTATCTGGCGCTGCATGTGTTTATGTCCCTTTTTGCCAATCATTTTTACAAGTGGTTCGGCATTTTGTTAAATCTTGTATTTTCCCTGATAACCTATGTGGGGATTCTGCTGGTTTTCCTACAGATACAGGGAGAAAATGCCCGGTACAGAAAGGAACTTGCTTTATTCACAGGTTTTATCTACAGTATCCTGCCCTCTGTTATCAGCGCTGTGATGCTGACAAGAATGTATGCCATGTCTACCATGTGGACAGCTGCTTATACCCTTGTGTTTGTTCTGCTGTTCCGGTATCAGGACTGCGGGAAGAAGCAGTTTGCGGGGCTGGTGCTTTCAGGGGCATTTATCTGTTACTGTGCTTTTCTGACCCATTATTATGCGTTGTTTGTCCCCTTTTTCCTGACAGTGTTTTATGTGCTTTATACCCTGATTCGGAGAAAGGGGATTGTGAGGATGCTGGTGTACGGCATCTGTATGCTTGTGGCGATTTCCCAGGCAGTGCTTACCTATCCTGCCTGTCTGAGCCATATTTTCGGAGGATACCGGGGCAGGGATGCTATCAGCGGCTTCTTTGCCGGAACCTTATTTGACAGGACAGCTCCCTTTGCCGGCTGGATAAACAGCAGCGTTTTTGCGGGCTGGATGTTCCCCTGTCTGGTTGGATTTTTATTATGTGCGGGAGTGGGAGTTATCTGTTTTGTCAGAGGGAAAAAGGAACAGGCGGAGAAGAGATTTGTTTATCAAATGTTTTCCATCGGGGGAAGCTGTCTGTTCAGCTTTTTTGTGCTGACAAAGCTGGCGCTGATGGTAGGGGAGGATGCCAGCCGGTATTTCTATCCGGTGGTAAATCTGGCGATTCCCTTTATGGCATATACGGCGGCTGCGGTGGTGATGGCATTGCAGGAAAAGTATCAGTCCCGGACAGGGAAAAGATTCAGGCAGGGGCTTACAGCGGTGCTGGCGGTTCTGGTACTGTTTCCCGTTCTGCATACCTATCAGCAGGGAAAGGTGCTTTTCCTGTATAAAGAGGACGGGGCAAAAAAGGCATTTTCAGAAAGTCACAGGGAATATCCCCTTGTGCTGGTGTACAGCAGAGATAAAAGCTACCGTTCCTGGTATGTGGATGACCAGGTATGGCCCTTTGAAAGGGTGCTTTATGTGGATGTGGATTCCCTGCAGCAGATAGAGGACAGTGCTTTATCTGAGGCGGAAAAGGTGGTAGTATTTATGGATGCACCGGAGGAATATCTGCAGCATATGATTGACAATAATCCGAACTTAAGCACTTATACGCTGGTGCGGCATGATGCTTATTTTTATGTGTACCTGCTGGAATAATTCTGAGTATAGAAGGAACGTCAGGCACCATGTGGACTTTTTGTATACACCCTGTGTGGCAGCCATCGCAACAGTAAAGAGAGAGATGGGAGGTAGAAAAGCAGCGGTGCTTACGGTGCTTTTCCAGTGTCTGATTGCGTGGATAATGGCATTTCTGGTACATCTTATCGGAGTTTTGGCTGGTATTGCATAGGGGTATTATTGACATAATTCTGTAAAAAGAAAGAAGAGGCGGCAAAGGATGAAACATTTGGAAAGAGTACTTGGAATTACCCTGGCAGCGGTGGTGCTGACAGGCTGCGGTGCAAGGGAAAATCAGGGAACGGAGATAAGGTTAAACCCGGACAAGCCGGTTTCCCTTACTATCTGGCATTATTATAACGGGGCGCAGCAGGCAACCTTCAATGCTCTGGTGGAAGAGTTTAACGCAACCGTTGGGAAGGAAAGAGGAATTTATGTGGAGGGCTACAGCCAGGGTTCTGTGTCTGATTTGGAAAAGGCTGTTACCAGTGCCATGAAGGGAGAAATCGGAGCGGGCAGTCTGCCGGATATTTTTTCCTCTTACGCGGATACGGCATATTCTGTACAGCAGAGCGGGCAGATTGCAGATTTATCTCTTTATTTTTCTGAGGAAGAACTGTCGGAATATGTGGATTCCTATATTCAGGAGGGCTATTTTAATGAGGATGACGCCCTGTATCTGATGCCGGTGGCGAAATCCACGGAAATCATGATGATAAACAAGACGCTCTGGGAGCCTTTTGCAAAGGCTACCGGGGCAAGTCTGGAGGAGCTTACTACAACAGAGGGTGTGGTAAAGGTAGCGGAGGAATATTATAACTGGACAGACAGCCTGACCCCGGATGTGCCGGATGACGGAAAGGCATTTTACGGAAGAGATTCCATGTCCAATTATTTTGTCATTGGCATGAAACAGATGGGGCAGGAGATTTTTGAGGCAAAGGACGGTAAGGTAGAGTTCCATACGGATAAGGAGCTTATCAGAAGATTATGGGATAATTACTATGTGCCCTATGTGAAGGGGTATTTTGCGGCTTATGGAAAGTTCCGGTCGGATGATGTAAAGACAGGGGATATTCTGGCATATACAGGCTCTACTTCTTCCTCTCTTTATTTCCCGGATGTAGTGGAGAGCGAAAACAGCTCTTATCCTATTGAGTACATTGTCATGAACGCGCCGGTTATGGAGGGCGGAGAGAATTGCAAGGTGCAGCAGGGAGCCGGAATGGCAGTTACAAAATCAGATGCAGAACATGAGTATGCAGCCTGTGTCTTTTTGAAGTGGTTTACCCAGAAGGAGCAGAATCTCCGCTTTGTATGCAATTCCGGTTATATGCCGGTAAAGAAAGATGCAAACAGCATTTCCGCACTGGATGAACTGATAGCGGAACAGAATCTGACCATCAATGACAAGACCTATGACTGTTTAAAAGAGGTATTGTCGGATTTTGAGAATACCAGCTATTATACAACAAAGAACTTTGAAAACGGATTTGCGGCAAGAAAAGTTCTGGATTATAATCTGTCCGATAAAGCGGCAGCGGACAGGGAGGCTTTTGAGGCGGCAGTGGCAGCAGGGGCTTCCAGAGAAGAGGAACTGAAGAAGTATCTTTCCGAAGAAAACTTTGAAAACTGGTATGCCGGTTTTTGCGAAGCACTCCGGCTTGCGGCAGAACAGTAAGGATTAGAAGGTGTTTGCAGACAAAAGAAGGCGAGAAGCAGCATGCGTAAGAAAACATTATTGAAGATATTGATGATACCGATTTTGATAATTGTGCTGATACAGAATGTGATTCCCTTTGCGCTGATTACGTTCAGCAATGTAACGGACAGTCTGGAGGACAATGTAATCCGTGTCACCAGCAATGCGGTGGAGAACAGGCAGTTATCACTGGAAAATGATATGGTAGGTAAGTGTGAGGCAGCCTATAAGGATTGTGCCACCTTAAATGCACTGCTGCAGGAAGTGCTGGAGGAGAATCAGATTCA
>OGDN01004516.1_pt1 | contig 12339 bp, 8 predicted proteins | sample 1570271 | NCBI WGS metagenome assembly OGDN01 (sample SAMEA4384481, study PRJEB24528) | human gut metagenome | reverse complement strand
GCGATCCGAATAAATGTATCCTCTGCGGAAACTGTGTACGTGCCTGCGAGGAAATCCAGGGAATCGGCGCACTCGGATTTGCATTCCGTGGAACAGAAGCCATGGTTATGCCGGCGTTCAACAAGAAGATTGCCGAGACACAGTGCGTAAACTGCGGACAGTGCCGCGCATTCTGTCCAACAGGTGCTATTTCCATCCATACCAACACAGACAAAGTCTTTAAGGCACTCGCAGATCCGGATATCCGTGTAGTTGCACAGATCGCACCTGCGGTACGTGTTGCAGTAGGAGATCATTACGGACTCCAGAAGGGCCGCAGTGTAATGGGCAAGATCGTCAATGCACTTCACCGCATGGGCTTTGACGAAGTTTATGACACTACTTTCAGTGCCGACCTTACCATCATGGAAGAAAGTGCAGAATTCCTTAACCGTATCGAGAAAGGTGAGAAACTTCCGCTTCTGACATCCTGCTGTCCGGCATGGGTTAAATTTATCACAGATCAGTACAAGGATTACATCCCGAATATTTCTACCTGCAGGTCCCCACAGGGAATGCTTTCCGCAGTTATCAAGGAATACTTCCGTGATCCGGAACATGCCCAGGGCAAGAAGACCGTTATGGTTTCCATCATGCCATGTACTGCTAAGAAAGCAGAGGCAGTTCGTCCGAACAGCTACACACATGGTGAGAAAGATACCGATATTGTTATTACAACCACAGAGCTTCTCCGCATGATTGACAACTTTGGTCTTGATTTTGCAGGACTTGAGCCAGAAGCATGTGATATGCCATTTGGATTCGGTTCCGGCGGTGGTGTTATCTTTGGTGTTACCGGTGGCGTTACAGAGGCTGTTCTCCGCCGTCTGACTCCGGATCACAGCAAAGAAACAATGCGAGAGATCGCTGAATGTGGTGTTCGTGGAGATGAGGGAATCAAGGAATTCTCCATCCCATACAAAGGAATGGAAGTCAAGATCTGCGTAGCCAGCGGACTTGCCAATGCAAGGATCGTTATGGACCGTGTAAAGAACGGCGAAGCAGAATACCATCTGATCGAAGTAATGGCATGCCGTCGTGGCTGTATCATGGGTGGCGGTCAGCCGACCAGATCCGGTGACAGGACCAAGGCAGCCAGAGCAAGAGGTCTGTACAATGCAGACAACACCACGATCATCAAGAAATCTGACGAGAACCCGATGGTACTCGAACTTTACCAGGGACTTCTCAAGGGTAAAGAGCACGAACTGCTCCATAACGAATTCTATTAATTCCGCGCGTATAACTTCCGAGGGGGAAGTTAGAAGAAAAAGATAAATAAAATCCATGCTTAGATTTTTTGCCATAGGAAATCTGACATAAAAGATAACCAGACTCCACAAAGAGAGATGCTTTGACAGGAGTCTGGTTGTTTTGCTATTGAGAACCGTTTGTTTTTCTACAGATACTTGCAGATTCGAACGAGATAGTCTAAAATAAAATCAGAAGTGCCAGAAAAACAGCAGAGAATCTGTCATCCTGTATCACTCACATTTCGCGATGATACAGCCCAACGTTGCTGTCGGCACAAAAACGAAAGATAGGAGTAAATGCAAATGCGTGAAATCAAAGCATCAGCTATCACAGACACCATCGAGCGTCTCTGCATCGAGGCAAATCAGGTTCTGCCGTCTGATATCAAGGAAGCAATCCAGGTCTGTCGTTCTTGTGAGGACGGACAGATTGCCTGCGGTGTCCTCGACAACATCATCGAGAACTATCAGATCGCAGAGAATGAACAGGTTCCGATTTGTCAGGACACCGGTATGGCATGTGTTTTTCTGGAGATCGGTCAGGACGTACATATCACAGACGGAGATCTGACAGAAGCAGTCAACGAGGGCGTCCGCAGAGGTTACACCAATGGCTACCTCCGCAAATCCGTTGTCAAAGACCCTGTCCGCAGAGGAAACACAGGTGACAACACACCGGCAATGCTCTACACCGAGATCGTTCCGGGCGAGCACATCCGCATCACCGTCGGACCAAAAGGCTTCGGAAGTGAAAACATGAGCGCGATCCGCATGTTCAAGCCATCCGCAGGCATCGAAGGAATCAAAGACTTCATTCTGGAGACTGTAGAGACAGCAGGCCCGAACCCGTGCCCACCGATGGTAGTCGGTGTCGGAATCGGAGGAACTTTTGACAAGGCAGCCCTTCTTGCAAAGAAAGCCCTCATGCGTCCGGTAGACACCCAGAATCCGGATCCATATTATGCTGACCTGGAGAAAGAAATGCTGGAAAAGATCAACCAGCTCGGAATCGGACCGCAGGGATTCGGCGGAAGAACCACAGCCATCGGCCTGAACATCGAGACCATGCCAACCCATATCGCCGGCATGCCATGTGCGATCAACATCAGCTGCCACGTAACACGCCACAAAACGGAGGTGCTTTAATATGGAACGTCACATCACACTGCCATTAACAGAAGAACTGGCAAGAACTCTTCACGCAGGCGACACCGTCTACCTGACCGGAACCATCTACACCTCCCGCGATGCCGGACACAAGAGAATGTGCGAAGCACTTGCACGCGGCGAGGAACTCCCTTTTGACCCGAAAGATGCAACCATCTACTATGTAGGCCCGACCCCTGCAAAGCCAGGTCAGGTCATCGGTTCCGCAGGCCCGACCACCAGCGGAAGAATGGATGCCTACGCACCGACCATGATGTCCGTAGGCGCACGTGGAATGGTCGGCAAGGGCGCCCGCCTTCCGGAAGTGGTAGAAGCCATGAAGAAATACAGCGGCGTTTACTTCGGAGCGATCGGCGGAGCCGGAGCCCTTCTCGCCAAATGCATCAAGAGTGCAGAACTGGTTGCCTACGAAGATCTCCAGTCCGAAGCACTCCGCAGACTTTATGTAGAAGAAATGCCCCTCGTCGTGATCATCGACAGCGAAGGCAACAACCTCTACGAAGAAGGCAGAGCAGAATACCTCAAAAACCGTAAATAAAATAGTTTCCTCCTGCATATATTGTAACGATACATGGGACTGTTACAATATATGCAGGGGGATTTTTTATGGAAAATTTTCAGATTTACCGGGATATTCAGGCGCGGACCGGTGGTGATATATACATAGGCGTTGTCGGGCCTGTACGGACAGGAAAATCAACGTTCATCCGAAGATTTATGGAACTTGTGGCACTTCCCGCCATGGAACCGGGGCAGCAGGCCGAAGTCCGCGACCAGCTTCCCTTGAGCGGTTCAGGGAAACTCATTACTACCGTAGAGCCTAAATTTATCCCAAAAGAAGCGATTCCCGTGACACTCGGCGAAGACCAGAAAGTTCAGATCAAACTGATCGACTGTGTCGGTTTTCTTGTCAAAGACGCCTCCGGCCACATCGAAGACGGAAGAGAGCGGATGGTCAAAACTCCATGGTTCGAAAAAGCCATTCCCTTCCACGAAGCCGCCCAGGTTGGCACCCGCAAAGTTATCCAGGAACACGCAACGATCGGCCTCGTAGTCACCACCGACGGCAGTTTCGGTGAGCTTCCGAGAGAAAATTTCATCGAAGCCGAAGAACTCACGGTCAAAGAATTAAAAAAACAGGGCAAACCATTTCTGATCCTTGTCAACTCCCAGACACCATATAAAGAAGAAACCCAGAAACTCTGTCGGGAGCTGCGGGACAAATACGGCGTGACCACGATCTCCGCCAACTGTGAACAGCTCCGCAAAGAAGACATCATAAAGATCCTGGAAAATGTCCTCTACGAATTCCCGGTCAGTGAGATCCAGTTCTACATTCCGAAATGGGTCGAAATGCTTTCACCACAGCACGAACTGAAAGCCCAGATCCTCACACAGATCCGCGAATACATGCAGAATCTGACGCACATCCGCGACATCACCAAGGACTCCGTTCAGCTCACAGGACCCTATATTCAGGAGACACTTCTCGATCAGGTCGATCTTTCCACCGGGATCGTCCGCATCCGTATCCAGGTCAAAGACGAATTTTATTACAAGATCTTAAGCGAAATGAGCGGCATCACTATGGAAAGCGAATACGACCTGATCCACACCATGAAAGAACTGGCAGCCATGAAAGAGCAGTACGTCAAAGTCCAGGCAGCCCTCGAAGCCGTCCGCTCGACCGGCTACGGCGTCGTCGTTCCGGAACTTTCCGAGATTCAGATCGAAGATCCGACCGTCATCCGCCAGGGCAACAAATTCGGCGTAAAGATCCGCTCCAAAAGCCCGTCCATCCACATGATCAAGGCCAACATCGAAACCGAGATCGCCCCGATCGTAGGCACCGAGCAGCAGGCCAACGACCTCATCCAGTACATCGGCGAGAGTAGCCAGCGCGGCGAAAGCATCTGGGAAACCAACATCTTCGGCAAATCCATCGAACAGCTCGTCCAGGACGGCATCCGCACCAAAATCTCCGCCATCGGCGAAGAAAGCCAAACCAAACTCCAGGACACCATGCAAAAGATCGTTAACGACAGCAAGGGCGGGATGGTGTGTATTATTATCTAAGCGAAATGTAAAATTGTGTTGCTTTACGGACAAAAGGTTTCATGGTATCATGTCTCTATAGATAAAACTTATTATAGAGAATGGTATCGGAAACCTTTTTATGGTAATAGGATAATTCAGGAAGGGAATAAATCAATGGAATTTTCAGTCAGAGGAATTGGAATAATAAAAGAAGCGGATATTAAAATTGATGGTTTGACTGTGATCGCAGGAAGCAATAATTCTGGTAAGACAACAGTCGGAAGAGCGTTGTATTCTATTGTCAATGCGGTAGAAAATTTGGAAGAAAAGCAGGATATGGATCAGGCAGTAGCAATTGTTGATAGAATTTTGAGAATATTAAATCTGTATCGGAGCCTGTTAAATGAATATGAATATGTAATGCGTGATTGTGGGGAAGAAAGAAATAGTTTTATAATTTCTATTTTGAATTTGAACCATATGCCTGTAAGAGAAAAACCTGATTATTACATTATGGTACTTCATCAGTTTTGTGAAGCGATCAGAGAGGATACTTTACTGGATTACCTGATTGGAGATATGAAAAAAGCTTCTTCAGAATTTTACGAAGAAGATGAGGCAGCATTTTGTGCTGAATGGGAAAAAATCAAACCAAAAGCATTAGCAGAATGTCAGAAAGCGCGCGATTTTGTAAACTCATTTCACGATCAAAAGAGAAAAGATTTTGCATGTAAAATAGCCGAAAGAACTTTACAGGTAGAATTTATGAACCAAGTACAGTCAATCGGCCAATCTGACAATAAACAGTATTCAATCATAAAACTCAAAGATCAGGAGGAAAATTTATTTGAACTTTATATTTCTGACGACAATATAGATATAGAAAAATCAGAATTTCAGGATGGATATTTTGACAGCGTGTATTTTATCGATGATCCTTATGTTATCGAAGATCCTCGTGTATATCAATTTATAGCCCCAAGAAAGAGAACCGACAGTTATGTACAATCAAGGATTGTTAATCATCGAGAAGATATGCGGCGCTTAATGAGAAAGCCCGAAGAGGATAAAAAAATCAGTGAAACTTTATACCAGGAAAAACAACTGGAAAATGTAATGAAACAAATCAATGAGATTGTACCGGGTATGGTTTCCGGAGGCACCTATTATACACCAGAAATGAAAATAAAAGTCGGAAATCTGGCAACAGGCTTTAAGATTTTTTCAATCATCAAGAAAATCCTCACAGAAAACGACCTCTCAGATAAAACACTCCTGATCCTGGACGAGCCAGAATCACATCTTCATCCAGAATGGATCAACCGCCTGGCAGAAGTTATCGTACTTTTGGTAAAAGAGTGCAATATCACAGTTCTTCTTACAACACACAGCCCAAATTTCCTGCTGGCAGTTGATGCTTTAATGCGAAAATATGACATTCGTAATAAATGTCACTTTTACCAGACAGAGCAGGAAGAAGATCATAGAGTAAAATACATCGAAAGAACAGACAGCCTAGATGATGTTTACGCTGACTTTGCCGCATCCTTTGCAAAAATGAGCGCAATAAGGAAAAAATACATGAATCTGGAGGAGTAGAATGGGAACATCAGAATTAAAATCAAATCTTTTCTAAAAAACAGCAGAAAGCAGATGGACACTGGAATATCATCTGCTGCCAGAAGCATATAAAAACACGACACACCCTGATTTACAGATCTTCTATATCATTGTCACCGACAAAGTAAAAGAAAATCCCATAGACGCCATGGGTCAGATTATGGACGATCTGGCAAATGTACATAACGAAGACAACTTCTACGAAAGAATGGAACAATCAGTAAAACACTTATACTGCGAAAGCCGATTCGGAAAAAGGGCTTTTTACGATAAAGTAGAAGTTTACTCGGTGCAGGATTTTGAGACATTCTTTTTGAACTAAATGAAGAAAAATTGTAATATAAGCAAAGGATACTCTTTCTAAAGCAGGAAAATACTTGCTTTAGGAAGAGTATTCTTTTATAATAGTTAAGAACGATATGTTCCTAATGCAGTAAATAATATTACACAGCTAAAGGAGAGATTTTATGGACAGGCAATGGATTTGCATAAGAGGAAGAAAACTTTTAACAACAGAATTTATACATATCCTTGACAGCTATAGATGTAGCTTTGCATTGAGGATGCGGGATGATCAGGTTTGCAAACAGTACAATGCTATGATCTGTGTACTCCAGGAACTTACATCCGATTACATGGAGGGCAAAAATCATATCGGGGATCAACTATCGGACTTTTTTAAACGATGTCATATGGAACTTCCATCAGAAAGAAAACTACCGGAAGCTCTGGAAGAACTCTTTGGACAGATGGAATCTAAGCTAAATATCGATTTTACAGAAATACTGGATTGGTGTGTACTTTGCACAAATGAAGCATACGCACATATGCAGAAAGCGCAGCAGCAGGAAGAACAAAGAATTTTACTGATAAAATCCTTGATAGAAGAGAACCAGCTTAACAAAAACAAAGACAAGAAACCAGAAAATCAGATCAGAAACTTACTTTTATTACAACAGGCAAAAATAAAGTCTGACCAATACAAAATGGATAAAAACGAAATAAACATAACCAGAGCCTGGTGCGACCTGCTTGTTTCATCTATTTTTTCAGAAGAGATTTCCTATGGACTGATGTTACGACTGGTCGAAAATGAGATACTGACAGAATTCGAGATAACGAAATTGTTGAAAGATAAATATAATATAGAGAAAGATTACGAATGGTATTCAGAAGACTTTATCGGATGTGGATTAGACGAGTCAACAGACATAAGGATAGAGGATGTACTGCATATATGTATAGGAAGAATAGAAAAGATTATTGGAACTAAGATATAGGATTTCACACCCTTTCAGCACTTGATTGTCTGCATTTTGTAAAGAGCGAGGTAATATATGACAGAAAAAGAGCGAAATGATTATTTCCATGTATGTGCATTAATTGAGTATATTGCACGAGAAACGAAAAACCATCGAGGTGATATCGTAAATGCAATTGGCAATCCTGGAATAGAGAAACTCCTATACGATGCAGAAGTAAATCACTGCCTCAGCTTCGAGCAGGTCAGCGATGAAGTGATCCAGTATTACAAAATAACCCAAGGAGAATTTGATACCATCTCAAATTGCCAATATTCAGTACCAAGTTTTCTGGACATAGGCAAACTTTACAGTATTATGATAGAAGATTGCGCCAAACCAGGAGATGAGCTGGAAGAATTAATAAAAATTTTTTCTTCCTTCATCAGTGATGAGATATCGAACTTCGATTCAGACTTATATTACCAGAACCCTGATTATCTGGAATGCTCCTATCAGGAAGGTAAACTGCTGGAATGAAATGTTAAACAGGTATGGGAACTTCAGTGTTATGAAAAGTTTCCCATGCAGCAGTAGGCATGTATCAGACTTTTGCAGAAGAAGAGGAAATCAGCAAACTGCAAAGATATGTACAGGAGATTGACAAACTGTGCTTCAAAAAAGGTGGAGAAAAATTTTCATACCTGCAATGTACCTACAGAGAATTACTGGGAGACAATGCAGATATGTCAGAGGAAGAACTGCGAATTCTTTATGATGATTCGTACAAAAGCCTTAAGAGATTAGCAAAGATCAAACTGAAAAAGTATGCAAACAAACATTATGAGGTAGCAGAGTATTATTGCGCCAGATTCCAGAAACAACAAGATGAAGAAATAATGAAAATACTGTTTTCAGAAGAAAAAGGTCTTTATGACAAAATGAAACTGGTCCGTGCAAATACGCAGAAAATACTCCGAATGGTGATGAATACAATTTACTCATACTTGTTCAACGTTGAAATTTCAGACCATCCGGTCCTTGCGAAAAACAGTAAAAAGGCATTAACCTATGGAGAACTCAGAATTTTGGCTTTTTTGAGAAATCCCTGGTTCCAGACAGAAGAATTTCGAAAAAGAGAAATTGTGCTGAAAGATCCTCTCAATAAAGGCGTTGTAGATTATTCAATCATGCGGGTCATGGAAATCTTTTATTCTTTTGTAAAAGATCTGCTGGACGAATACAGTCAGGAAAATTTACCGGAAAACGGACCAGATATTTTGTGCATCAAAAAATATATGCTGGACAGTTACAAAAAAATAGATGGATATTTTGAAGAAATTGTCCGTGGCAGACATGAAAAAGACAGTGCAGCAGAAATACGAAAAAGATCAGAAATAGCATATCTCGATACTCTGATTCGTGAAATTGTTGCAGAAATCTCGGAGGCACATGGTGCAGATGAACGAGATATTTACGGAAGGAAATCCGTTGCCTCGCAACAACTTCTGAGCATAAAGTTCGATAAAATCTTAATCCGCCTTGCAGACTTATTAGATATGAGCAATTACAGAGTGTCAAAACCAATCCTGCATCATAATATGCAGCAGATGTCAGAAACGTCGGCATTTCATTGGATCTCACACCTGCTGACACAGGGCTATAAACTCTATACGGAATATGAGATTAACAACGAAGACGGCGGACTTGTTCCAAAGACGATAACAGAAAAACTAATCCTCGAAATTCCCGTAGCCATGTCTCAAATGTCAGCATTTGCCTGCAAAAAGCCCTGCGAAAAAGTAAAAATTGACAGGACGCGAATATCCCAGCAGCAAATAGTTCTGATCTGTGGCGAGAAGTGCGAAGAAAATAAAGCAGATAATGAAAAAGAAAGAAACTGCAATTTCCTGTGCCAGTGGTTCAATGTAAAAAATGATTACCTGATAAGAGAAATCGCCGCATTAAAGGAATACCTGAGAAGAAATGTAAATAACTAAGACTTCCCATACCTAAAATGGGATTCGCACCTTGAAAATTCAATATTTCAGCTAACAAAATAGTGATTTATGCTGCTACAGCCTTGGGATGGAGTGCATTTCGCAGATATTCTGGCAGTCTTGCTTCAAAATCAGCGGTAAAAGCAGTCAGTTGTTCATCGCTGAGTTTTAAGATTTCCTGAAGGCTTGCCATTAAAGCATCCATCAGGATGCCAAGTGATCTGCTAAAAGTAATGTCTGCCATTTCATCAACAAGGAAAAAGAACAACTCACCAAGAGTTCTCTGATCTTCATTTTGTCGCTGTTCCATTGCAAGTAACATATCTCTGGTAAACACAATGGCCACGTGGGCTGTCAGCGCATCATAAGATAAGCTATGGCATTCTCCGATCAGGTTCAGCATAGATTTGCAGGTTTTAAAGAAAACCTCAATCTGCCAACGTTTCCCATAAATACGGATGATCTCTTCTTCTGAAAGAGTCGTATCTGTACAGATAAAAGCAAGCCAGTCCTTGCGATTCGCTTTGTTCCTTACGCAGACGATCTTTGCTGGAATTGGATTATCTTTTCCAACCATAATGTCAACAGAAAGCAGATATTTTGATCTGCCACGACGCTTTTTGTTCCGGGAATAGATCTCTTTGATATTCAGCTGTTCACCACAGTATGAATATTTGATCCGGCTGCTTTTCTTGATCATGGCAATCACCTCCATACCTTTTGCATGGATGGCAGTGACCTGTGCTGGATTGGAAAACCAGGAATCAAACAGGACATAGTTTGCATTCAGTCCGGCACTGAGGGCAGTATCCAGCAAAGTCATCATAGCTTCTGGTGCCTTTGTCTGAGCAAGCTTACGTCTTTTACCAGCGAGGGTTCTGCTATCAAAGCCCCTTACCGGGCCAATGATGTTTGCATCCTTTGCAGATGCTAAAAGACAGCTGTTTACAGGAATCAATGTATTTCCATCACTCCAGCTTAACGTAAGCATTCGGAAACCTTTTTTAAAATGCATATCTGTGTGGTCAAAAACTTTTGATCCCAGTTCTGTTTTCTTACAGCTTGTACGGTTGAAAAGACTGTCATCAATGATGAAGACATTTTTTCTTTCCTGGTCTGTCAGATCACGAATGTCATGATTCACGATATCTGCTGCAAGAAGAGAAGTAAAACGGAGCCAGTTTGTTTTTACAGAATTAAGGAAACGGTAAAAAGTGTTTTTAGAAAACTGCTCCGTAAAAGAACCGGTCCGTTGCTGCATATACATACTTCTTCCGACGAAAATGTTGCTGAGCTTGTACCGAAGCAGAGAAACAGGTGAAACACCTTTTTCTTTCATTCCATTACATCTGGCAAGGAGCCTGCCGACATGATGTTTGGAAAAAAATCTCTGGACACAGTCAATTAAGTCGTTCTCATTAAAATGGTTTTGTGGTATGCTAGACATGGCATAAATCTCCTTTGTAAAAATGGTTTCTGGACAATTCCATTATACCAAACGGAACAGGTTTATGCCTTTTTTATTAGTTGAAATATTGAATTTTCAAGGTTCAATACACCATATCGGTGTGGGAAGTTTTAGTTCTTTAATATTTATTAAAATAATCACGATAGTGTCAAAAACGGTGTCGTTTTGTGCCGAATTAACGTAGTTTTTGGGTTGACGAATTTTGATTAAGTAGGTATATTATATATACGAATAAATCAAAAGTGGAGTGGAGCACATATGTATAAGAAAGCAGCACAGGGTTGGCTGAAACACTGGGATTTTATCCTTCTGGATATCATTTGTCTGCAGATTGCGTTCATTATTGCCTATTTTCTCCGGCAGGGAGGCGGTAATCCGTATGCAGATCCGCTGTATCGCAGTGAGGCAATCAGCTTTATTTTATGCCAGATCGTAGTGGTCTTTTTCAGCCAGTCGTATCAGGGCATTCTCAAAAGAGGATATTACAGTGAATTTACCAAAACTGTAAAGCATGTTGGCATGGTGATGCTGTTGTCCATGGCATATCTTTTTGTTACACAGCAGTCAGGAGATTTTTCCAGAATCGTTTTCTTTATTACAGCAGGCATTTATCTGGCTATTGCCTACATTGTAAGAATTTTATGGAAGAAATGCGTGCTTAGGAGAAATCTCACAGATAAGCGCAAACGGTCCATGGTGTTGGTGGTGGCATCTGATGAGGCAGAAGTTACAATTCAGAGGATGCTGAGTGGACCGGTTCAGGATTTTACAATCACAGGAATCGCTTTTATGGACGACAGCTTCAAAGGGGATATATTCAATGGAATTCCTGTCATTGGTAACATTGATACGGTTCAGGATTATCTCTGCCGTGAGTGGGTAGATGAAGTATTTGTAAAAGTTACAGATACACAGCCCTACCCGAGAAAGCTGATCGATGAGATCGTCACTATGGGATTAACCGTACACTTAAGCCTTGGTTCTGTAGAGCAGTCTCTGAGCGGTAAGAAATTTGTAGAAAAAATCGGCGATTATACAGTCGTCACTTCCAGCATCAACACAATTTCACCAAAGCAGATGCTTTATAAGCGGGTTCTGGATATCACAGGAGGAATTGTCGGCTGTCTGGCTACATTATTACTGATCGTTATTATTGGTCCTATGATCTACATTAAATCACCTGGTCCGATTTTCTTCTCACAGGTTCGTATCGGTAAGAATGGTAAACGTTTCAAAATTTATAAATTCCGAAGCATGTATATGGACGCTGAGGCCCGCAAGGCAGAGTTGATGAGCCAGAACAAGATGGATGGCTTCATGTTCAAGATGGACTATGATCCACGTATCATCGGCAGTGAGAAAAAAGACAAAAACGGTAATCCGAAAGGAATTGGAAACTTTATCCGCAAGACTTCTCTGGATGAATTTCCGCAGTTCTGGAATGTCCTTAAGGGAGTCGGCGGTATAATAGAGCCAACCGAGAAAAAGCTTGATTTTACAGGGTTTTCGCTGGC
>OGDN01004513.1_pt1 | contig 12348 bp, 11 predicted proteins | sample 1570271 | NCBI WGS metagenome assembly OGDN01 (sample SAMEA4384481, study PRJEB24528) | human gut metagenome | reverse complement strand
ACTATCTGTCAAAAAAAACAATATTCAATTTTTATCAATGACATTCTCACAACTTCGATTGATTACATGATTGGTTTACGTTCTGTTTTACCCAATGCTAAAATTATAAATTTCGAAGATGATGGAGAAGGAATCCTCAAGGCCGATCTTGTATTTAATGCACTTTATCACGATGAAGAATATCCTCAAATAAAAGCTGGTGAAAAGTATTATATCTGTGGAAAGACATTTATGTTCTATGAGCCTATAAAGATTAAAGAGCATGTAGAGAGAGTCTTCATTGCATTTGGAGGTGCTGATCCACAAAACTACTCAGACCGACTTCTAAATATAATCTCAAAGCCTGATTTTAGAACTTATCATTTCGTGGTTGTACTTGGTCGAGCTAAATATAATGTTGACCAATTACTTGAATATAACAAATATACTAATATAAATGTTTTGTATGATGTATCTAATATGCCAGAATTAATGACAAGCTGCGATATTGCATTCACCTCTCGGGGGCGTACAGGCTACGAACTTGCTCTTCTTGGTATTCCGTCTGTAGCGATGGCTCAAAACTATAGAGAAGAAAAGCATGGCTTTGTCTGCAATGAGAACGGATTTACCTATATAGGACTCAATCCTGCAGACGAAATTATCGAAGCAAATTTAAGAATGTATTTAAACCTTAGCCAAAAGAGTCGTCAGCACTTTCAAAATATGCTTCTAAGCCACGACCTCAAAAATGGTCGTCAAAAAGTAATGTCTCTTATCAAAAACTTATAAATTAAAAAAATGAGAAAATCACATCCATATGTTATTGCAGAAATGGGAGTAAATTTCTACGATACAGCAAAAGCATTAAGTATTACTCCACTTGAAGCAGCTAAGTTGTATATTGATGCTGCAGCTGAAATTGGCATTGATTGTGCAAAGTTTCAATCTTACAAAGCAAAGACTATTGTTTCAAAAAATTCTCCAGCCTATTGGGATACAACAAAAGAGCCTACAAAAACTCAATATGATCTTTTCTTAAAACATGATCATTTTGGAGAAGCAGAATACCATGAACTATGCGAGTATACCCATGCAAAAGGAATGGACTTCACTTCTACTCCATTTGACTATGCATCTGTAGACTATTTGGAAAATATGGTTGATTTCTATAAGATTTCTTCCTCTGATTTATCTAACCTTCCATTTATTGAATATATTGGAAAAAAAGGTAAACCTGTATATATATCAGTTGGTGCTGCTTATTTATCAGAATGTGACGAAGCTATTCGAATACTCATCGGTACAGGATGTAAAGATATAGTATTATTTCACTGCGTTCTTTCATACCCTACTTCACCAAAAGATGCAAACTTACGCATTATTGAGACATTAAAAAATACTTTTCCTTGTGTTCGTATTGGTTTTAGTGATCATGTTGCTCCAGATACTACTATGATGACACTTGCAGCAGCCTATATGCTTGGAGCAACTGTTATCGAAAAACATTTCACTCTTGATAAAACCCTTCCAGGAAATGACCACTACCACGCAGGAGATCCTAATGATTTCAAAATTGCAATTTCTAACTTCAAATGGATTGATACTGTTCTTGGTTCATCCCAAAAGACTGTTCTTGATTGTGAACTAATTCCACGTCGCGAAGCACGTCGTTCTCTTGTTCTTACGAGAGATATTAAAAAAGGAGAAATTATACAAGCAGGAGATTTAATGCCTAAACGCCCTGGAACAGGTATTCCACCTAAATTTTCAGATATTATTATTGGACGCAAAGCAATAATGGATTTGGCAGAAGATACAATCCTTACTTGGGACATGATTTAAATATTTTAAATATGGAATCAAGAGATTTGTTAATATGTAACTCTAATATGTTCGTGCCCTATGTTTTATCTGAGATATTAGAAAATAAGGAGAAAAAATATATCGTCATTAGTGATACAAAAAACATTGTTCGATTCTTTCACGAACTAACAATAGATAATATAGTATTCTACGAGTATGGAGGAGGGCGTGTATGGCCTATCCATCTACAGAAACTAAAGATGAAATTGTTTCTCTCAGCATATATTATTAACAGAATTGTGTTTTATCATGCAGAATTCGGAGAATTAGCAAATTGGCTACTATTGAAATATGCTAAACAAAACACATACATTGAATATGGTAAGATATACGACAGTATCCCGATGCCTCATGCCCAATGGTATCGGGGTTGGGAAATCAGAATTAAGCAATGGCTGAGTTTTAATTATTGGCCTGATATTATTGATAATGGCAATTATCTCTTTCCCTCTCTCCCTTCATCCTTTTACCACAAAATTAAAGCTGTTACTACTTCCAAAAGCATTAACAAAACAGTGCTAAATAATTTTTTAAAAGGATATATAGAGAGAATAGGTATTAAAGGGAAGGTTTTATTATTAAGTGGCTGGGTAGCTCAAGCTAATGTAGTAAAAGAGACCGAATATATACAGAAAATTAATGCAATAATCAAAGTTATTGGTCATGAGCATATCAATGTAAAACTACATCCTCGCTTTACAGATCTTCATGGAACTGAACTTTCTCTCAAGAAGGTTCCTAGTTATATACCTGGTAATATTTTAATTGATGTTTTTGACCTTTATTTAGGATATACAAGTACCCTATTAGTTGAAGCTGCCCAACATGGGAAAAAGGCAATTTCCTTTCTATACATGATGGAGCCAGTAAATACTGAGTACCCAGCAAATGCACATAAATATCTCCTCAATCGTTTAAATGGAAAAGGAATAATACACTTTCCCAAAACAATGGAAGAGTTTAAAAATATTTTAGCTAACCAATAACATTACATAAAAATGGTAATATTCAGAATACTAAAAAAGATAGAAAATAAGATTAATCACTATCGCTCCCAGTGGGCTTTTAAAGATGCACATTTGGGACAAGGAGTAATTATTGGCCCTGAAATAAATAAAAGTTTTGCAATACTTCATCCACTAAATCTATAAGACAGTAATTAACGGACACTGCTTTATAAATGCACTGGGGGGGGGTAAAAATCGGAGAATTTTGTCACATTGCTCAGGGCTTAACTATCTATAGTCATAATCACAATTGGAGATCAGAATATTTTATTCCTTATGATAGTAAGAATATTATAAAACCAGTTTCAATAGGAAACTGTGTTTGGATAGGTTGTAATGTAACCATAGCTCCAGGTACTACAATTGGGGATGGAGTTATTGTTTCTTCAGGTTCTGTTGTCTTTGGAAATATCCCCAAATGTGCCATAATCAGAGGAAATCCAGCACAAATCATAGGTTATAGAGATATAGAAATCTTCGACCGACTATTACAACAAGAAAAATGTAAATAATGAATAAAGCATTAAAAAATACGATTTTCTATACTATTGGATCACTAGCAAAAGCAGCTGCTTCCTTTGTGTTGTTACCAATATATGCCAATATGTTGGGAACGGAACAATATGGAATTTATGGAATATTACAACCTTTTTCTATAATTCTAGCCACTTTTATGACTTTGGCTACTGAAAGGTCAATTTATAGGCTTTACTATGATTACAAAAATAATAAAAAAAAGACTGAATTCTTTAGTACATTATTTTGGACTATTAATATAGTCAGCATAGTGACTATCTTTTTATCAATAGCTTTCGGTAAATATATTATTCCTTTTTTGGGAGATATTGATTTTTCTCAAGTCTTTATTCCTGTCATTCTATATACATATATAATGGCATTAATTAATTTCTGCCAAATAGCCATACAAACAGAAGAAAATGGATCAGCATATTTAAAAATATCCATGCTTTATTTGGTTTTATATAATATTATTACATTGTCAATGTTATACTTTTATTCAAAAAGCATAAATTCATTAGTATATGCTAACCTGATAGCTAACCTGATAGTATTTCCATACGCTTTTAAATTTTTATACAAAAAAATTAAATTAGTATTCAATAAACAGGTGCTAAAATCTGTAATTAAGTACACTTCATCCATGTTCCTAATGATTGTTTTTGCATGGGTATTACACACTTCTGACAGATTATTAATTGCTAATCGTGTGAGCTTATCGGATGCTGGAGTATATTCATTGGCCATTAAAATATCTACTGTTGTAACATTATTTAGCGGAGCAATTTTCCAATCATATACGCCTTATTTCTATCGCATTGCTAATACAATGAGCATAGTCGAAGCAAAAATTAAGCTAGCCCGGATTAATACAATTATTGCATATATTGTCTGTTCGATTATTATATTTGTATCAATTGTTTCAAAACCTTTAATTGATTGTTTATTTGATAGCAATTACAAAATGAGTTTTACTTATCTTTCTATCATTTTATTGAGTATAACCATATCGCAAACTACAGGTTTCTTCAATGTTATGATATACCAAAATAAAAAAACAAGTTCTTTATCTTTCATAACTATCACTGCCGCTATTTTAAACTGGACTTTGAACTATATATTTCTACCTATCTATGGCACAATAACAGCAGCTACAGTAAATATCATTACAAGTTTAATTTTAGTGGGGCTAACATACATACTTGCACGACGCAATTATTACATCTCTTCATCTAATATTTTAAAAATTATTTTAATATCATTTATTGCATTAGGTGCGGTTAATAGCACATACATATATGTTAGTAGAGTTTGGCTTTCTGTTACAATCATTCTTTTCATTCTGCTACTGTGGTGTTACGCACCAATCAAACTACAAATAGTTAATATTCATACATTTAATACTATCTTTAATGCTGTAAAAAGTAAAATAATAATCTCTTCTAAAATATTTTAAAATAAGAAGCATAATATTTATACTTTTGTCAGCAAATTGTATAGAATATAATTCCTGACAATCGACATTTCTTTTCTCGATAAAGCGAACGCTATATAGTACCTAAAGTCATACACAACCTACATAAACAGAAAAATAGAATTAGAATAATAAAGTTACAATCCAATCTGTATTAGTCAATCTAAATTCTAAGATTTAATTATGGAGTATCTAATAATAATAATACTGCTCTTATATTATACATATATACATGATATAAAAGGAGAAAAAAGAAGCCGAAAAAGGCACCTTAATATTTTATTTTTATTATTCTTTCTATTAGCAGGATTAAGGCATGGAATGGGAGGAGATACCTACCAGTTTAGAATATTTTGGGAAACTCTTCCCTCCTTGGATAATGTAACATGGCATCATTTGACAATCTATAGATATGATATGGGATGGGTATTATTGTCTTTTATAATGAAAGTACTTTTTGGCAGTTTTGTCTCATTACAGTTACTTCTATCATTTATTCTTAATAAAGGATTATTTAAAATTGTTGAACGTTATAGTACTTATCCTTTTTTGTGTTTACTACTATTTTTTATTGCAGGCGACCAATTCTTCAATATTGAATTTGTTTTTATGAGGCAAGCATTTAGCGTTGCCATATTTCTGCTTTATGGTGTAAACACCTTGCTTGATAGAAAATATCTAAAATATAGTATAGTAATTTGCTTATGTGGTCTAATGCATTTTTCTGCTTTTGCATTAATGATATTGCCATTTTTTCAGGAAATTAATTTTGAAGACAAAAAAATAGCGAAACGTCTAGTAGTTATAATATCAATATCTACTATACTAATTAGTCTACTATTTTCGTATACTTCATTGGCTCAATTACGTGGTATTACTAGATTTATGAACAATATTGAAAACATATCTATCAACAATTCAGGCAATGAATTACTGCGTTTTTTTAACTCTAGTTATAACCTTATCCTTTACTATTTTGTCATATTATATGCAGCAAAAAAGAAGATTATAAAAATAAGATATCATTCTATGTTACTTCTTGGAGTTATAACTATTATTGCAACTCCTTATATAGGTGATTTTCAAAGAATTATATTTTTCGTTATAATATTTATTGATATACATTTAGCTTTAATAGTAAAATATTTCAGCCGAAAGACATTCGGTTCCTTTATTCTCATTTGTACTTTCTATCTAGTAGGATCTAATCTCTTATTTTATGAAAGATACACTAGCAAGGAATTTCGTCTATTTATCTATCCCTATTATTTTTGGTTTGAAGAAGAGCCTCAGTCTCATAAAAAATATATGAATGAGCGTAAAAAAGATAGTTATACCATTAACTATCAGATTTATGATGGTAGCAAATAGTAAGTTTTACTTTTATATACTTTAAGCATCATCATTCTTTGAAAACATTGTAAAAACAACCCCACAGAATATAATAAATGAAACATATAGCTATTCTTCTCACTGTATTTAATCGTAAAAGAGAAACTTTGTTATGTTTAAAGAATTTAAAAAAACAACAAATTCCCCCTAATTTTATTATAGATATTTATCTGACAAATGATGGTTGTACTGATGGAACTCCCGAAGTTATAGCTTCTTTATATCCCCAAGTACATGTCATAAATGGAAATGGTTCTTTATTTTGGAATCGAGGGATGTATGTTGCGTGGCAAGAAGCTGCAAAAAAAAACTATGATTTTTATCTTTGGCTCAATGATGACACCTTTGTTTATCCTTATATGATAGATAGACTTCTGAAAACAGCATCAGATTATCATAATCAAGCAATTATCGTAGGTGCTACTCAAAGTTTAGATCATAAAAAAACTACATATGGAGGACGTTTAAATAATGGTAGTATTCCACTCCCACATGGTTATTCTGTACAAGTTGACTACTTTAATGGGAATATCGTCCTTATCCCTTCTTATGTTTATTTACAATTAGGTAATCTAGACTATTATTTCACTCATAGTAAAGGCGATTTTGACTATGGTTTACGAGCCCAAAAAGCAGGTATAAAAATATATCAAGTTGGTGAGTATCTTGGCGAATGTGATGTTCACCCAACATTAGACAAATGGTGTAATCCAAATATTCCATTTAATCAACGATGGAAAATGCTTCACCGTCCTAATGGTATGCCCCCAAAAGAGACTTTTCATTTAGAAAATAAACATTATGGGTGGATGCAAGCGGCTTTTCATTATTGTACAATTTATCTAAGATGCTTGTTTCCCCAATTATGGACATCATTTAAACCTTAACATAATATGAATTGGAAAGAATGTAAATCCTATATTAAGGCAGACCTTAAAAGGTTAACAAATACTAATTTTATGGGGGGGGGTAAAATATCTCATCTTTAATGCCTCTTTCAGAATTACCTTCTATTTTAGAATAGGAAGTTATTTAAAGGCAAAACATAATTTTTTTTTAATTTCTCTATGCCATTGTATTTCTAATACACAAACATAATCAATACCTGACAGGTATTCAGCTTACTTTTGGAACACATATAGGAGCTGGAATTTTATTTGGCCATTTTTCGTGTATAGTAATCAACTCTGGTGTAGTTATAGGCAAAAATTGTACTATTTTTCAAGGAGTAACATTAGGTAGTGTACGAGGAGTAAAAGGTGGAGTTCCTCATCTTGGTGATAATCTAATCATCTTCCCTGCGCAAAAATTATCGGTCATGTCATTATTGGGAACAATGTAGTAATTGGTACCAATGCTGTTGTAACACACGATGTTCCTGACAATTCTATCGTTGCGGGAATCCCAGCCAAGATTATATCGAATAATGCCGAAGACGTGTTAAAATTTTATATATAAAATGGGAAAAAAAATATGCTGTATATTCAACTATCCTCCTCACTATAGAAAGAATATATATTCTTTAATGGATAAAGAGTTGAATTGCGATTTTTATTTTGGCAAAAATGTTCCTGGATCTGCTCTTGAAGAAATGGATTGCTCACAACTTTGCGGATTTAAGTCTCGGTTCAAAAATATCATCTTAAAGGGGAAAATTATTTGGAATCAGGATACTCTAAAATTACTCTTTAAAAAAGAATATAATCTGTATATCTTATCAGTAGATACTATTTGCATTTCCGAATGGCTTTTTCTCCTTGGAGCAAAGCTTATAGGAAAACGTACCTTTTTGTGGTGTCACGGATGGTATGGAAATGAAGGCTTAGGTGCCAAATTTCGTAAAAAGAACTTTTATCGCTTGTCCAGCGGCTTACTACTCTACAGCGAATATGCTCAAAAACTTTTATTGAAGGAGGGCTTTCAAAAAGAACACATGACAGTCATAGCCAACTCTCTTGATTATGATAATCAATTGAAACTCCGTAAATCTCTCATACGAACTTCTATTTATTCTAAACATTTTGGCAATGATTATCCAGTTGTGCTGTTTATCGGACGTTTAGAATCGAAGAAAAAACTGAATAACATTTTGTATATGGCTAACAAACTATGTTCCCAGCATCAACCAGTTAATATTATTTATATCGGCAAAGGAACTGATATGGCACATCTACAGAAAGAGGCTGCAAAAATGAAATTAGAGTCTTCAGTGTGGTTTTTTGGTCCCTGCTATGATGAAGCGAAAATCGCAGAATTGATTTTTAATGCAGATATTTGTCTCTCACCAGGTAATGTAGGGTTAACCTCTATTCATGCTCTTACATATGGAACACCAGTTATTACGCACAACAATTTCGCTCATCAAATGCCTGAATTTGAAGCTATTATTGATGGTAAAAACGGAACATTCTTCGAAGAAAATAATTTAGATGACATGATTCGGGTTGTATCAGAATGGTTATATCGCTATCCTTCCAAGACACAAGAAATAATAGACGCTTGCTATCATATCATAGACGAAAAATATAATCCATATTATCAAATTGAAATATTAAAAAAAATTGTAAGGTAATGAATATCGTTTATCATATTATAACACATTTTGATATAGGAGGGGCTGAAAGAGTAGCATTAAATATAGCGGAATCACTCAACCCCAATATTGAATATCATGTAGTTGAAGTTGTTCGTGGACATAGCGAATTTACTAAAAGAATATTAAGTGAGTTGAATGAGCACAAAGTTCAATATCATCGAGCACCATTTGCTGTTAGTAACAAAATAGCTATTGCATTATTCCCATTTTGGTTCCTACTGTTAGTTTTTCGTAATCGTCCTAACGTTTTACATACTCATACAGAAGTTCCCGATTTAAGCATATACATTTTCAATAAATTGTTTGGTTGGCTCTTTCCAAAGATGAAATATGTTAGAACCATTCACAATACTCAACTTTGGAATGATTGGAATCAAATAGGTGCTCATGTAGAAAAATTTTTCAATAAAAAAAATGCCAATATTGCTATAAGTTTATCAACACAAAAATGTTATAAAGATCAGTATGGGCATAATGTTCCCTTAATATATAATGGCATTGATGAGATAAAACAAGAGGTTTATCAGAATCTCATTAAAGGAAAAATAAATGTGCTCTTTGCGGGGAGAATGGAATACCAGAAAGGGATTGATGAATTAATCGCAGTAGTCAAAACCTTAGAGAGTGAAAATACTTATGTGTTCCATATTGTTGGTAATGGTTCGCTTCAAGATAAAGTTAAGGCAGAAATTGGAGGAATGAAACATGTAATTCTATATGATAAAATCTATGGGCTATCCAAGTATATGGGCAGTTTTGATTATGTATTTATGCCAAGTAATTTCGAGGGATTAGTACTGACTTCCATTGAAGCTAGTATGGCACATACTCCTGTAATTGCAAATAACTGTTTAGGCTTGAATGAAACTTTACCAAAGGATTGGCCACTTCTTGTTCAGAACAATAATTTAGATCAATATCTCTACCTTTTCAAAGATTTGATTCCTACCCTAGATAAAATCGATTTAGGCGAGAAAACATACCAATTCGTAAAACAACTTTTCTCTTTAGAAAATATGAGAAAGGAATATGAATCATTTTATAAATAGTTTATAATGAAACCTATTATTCTATTGATTCTCCATTTGCCACCACCTATTCACGGTGCAGCCATGATGGGGAAATATATTCATGACAGCCAACTCATCAATGAGAGTTTTAATTGCCATTATATTAATCTGACTACAGCCACTAATCTTACTGATATTGGCAAAATGAGTATTCGCAAGCTGATTCAATTTATCCAACTACTACACACCATCTGCAAAGAGGTAAAACGGTTAAAGCCACAACTAATATATATTACTCCCAACACTAAGGGCGGTGCATTTTATAAAGATTTCATTATAGTCCAAATGTTAAAAACAATGGAATGCCAAATAGTGGCGCATTATCATAACAAGGGAGTATCCACACGGCAAGACCATTGGCTGGATGATAAGCTTTACCGTTTATTCTTCAAACGGTTGAAGGTAATATTACTGGCAGAAACTCTCTATGCCGATATAAAAAAATATGTAAAGCGCGAAGACGTGATGTTTTGTCCCAATGGCATCCCTGAAACCTTGAACAAAGAATCTACTGCCGAACGAAATAACAAAGTACCGCATTTGCTATTCCTTTCCAACTTACTAGAGAGTAAAGGAGTATTGGTCTTACTTGATGCCCTAAAGCTCCTTTCGGACAAAGGCTACTCATTTGTCTGCGACTTTGTGGGAGGTGAAACTGCGGAAATAGATGCCGCAAAGTTTAAAAGAGAAGTTGAACAAAGAGGATTAGATAAGTTAGTTGTTTATAATGGAAAAAAATACGGAGAAGAAAAGAAACGATACTTTGAACAGGCGGATATGTTCGTGCTCCCCACCCAGGACGAATGCTTCCCCTTAGTCAATTTGGAAGCCATGGAATATAAATTACCCATCATATCCACCAATGAAGGAGGAATACCCGATGTAGTAAAAAACGGAAAGACAGGATTTATTTGCGAAAAGAAAGATGCAGACTCATTGGCTCATTGTATCAAACAACTATTCACTGACAAGGAGCTTCGCCTGAAAATGGGCGAGGAAGGATATAAAGCATTCAAACAGCACTTCACATTGCAAGCATTCGAAAGCACATTTATCGAATGTATAAATAAATGTAAATGGGGGGGGGGTAAAAATTAACCTTGCCTTTTATCATGGCAAACGTTTTGGAACGGACAAGGAAGCATATTTTAGCCAAGCAGACATTTTTGTATTTCCTACTTATTATCACAATGAATGTTTTCCTCTAGTTCTTTTGGAGGCTATGCAACAAGGAATAGCTTGTATAGCCAGCAGTGAAGGAGGAATCCCAAGTATCATAGAAGAAGGAAAAACCGGATATATAATAGAAAAAAAGAATGCATCAGCACTTGCTGACAAAATAGAATTCCTGCTAAACAATCCTTCGCTTTGCCAGAAGATGGGAGAAAACGGTCAAAAGAAATTTTTAGCCGAATTCACGATAGAAAGATTCGAAAACAGAATGAAAACTCTTCTAGAAAAACTTGTCACAAACTAGAAGTAATTATAACAACAATGCCTTTAACGTTAAAAGAAATCTCTTTGGTGGAATATCGCCAAAAACTGAACGACTTGCCCGATGGTAAGCTGCTGATCAACACCATCAATGCTCATTCTTATAATACTGCTTTGAAAGATCCGCTTTTTGCAGAGGCTTTATTGAAAGGGGATGCATTGATTCCTGACGGAGCTAGTATCGTAATGGCCTGTAAGTGGCTAAGCACTCCTCAAAGGCCTCTTGAACGTATTGCAGGATGGGATTTGTTTCAATTTGAAATGGATAAGTTGAATAAAAAAGGAGGAAAATGTTTTTTCATGGGAAGCAGTGAGAAAGTGCTTTCATTAATCAAAGAAAAAGCGGCAGTAGTTTATCCCAATATTACTGTAGAGACCTATTCCCCACCCTATAAGCCGGAATTTACGGCAGAGGAGAATAAGCACATTATTGAAGCTATCAACCGTGCTAATCCGGACTTACTGTGGATAGGTATGACTGCCCCTAAACAAGAAAAGTGGACTTATATACATTGGGATGAACTGAACATACACTGTCACGTGGGAACGATAGGAGCTGTATTTGACTTCTTTGCAGGAACTGTGAAACGCGCTCCCCTTTGGTGGCAGAAACATAGTTTGGAATGGCTATACAGACTAGTAAAAGAACCTGGAAGAATGTGGCGGAGATATATCATCGGTAATACATTGTTTTTATGGAATATAGCAAAAGAAAAGTTTTCAATAGATTAAATTATATACAAAACTAATGCAATTTAAATCGTTTATCTTACCCATTTTTACTTTCTGCACCACCCTCTGCCTGTCGGCACAGGAACAGGAAGCGTCCACTCCGTTTTCTTATCGTGTAGAGACTTCCGTCTCGGTTGCCGATGGAACGTATGCTCCGCTGTGGCTCACCGCCAATCGTTATGGGCTGTCTTCGCAAGAGCCGAAAAGTGCTTATCTGCG
>OGDN01004509.1_pt1 | contig 12363 bp, 9 predicted proteins | sample 1570271 | NCBI WGS metagenome assembly OGDN01 (sample SAMEA4384481, study PRJEB24528) | human gut metagenome | reverse complement strand
TTGCCAGTCTGGAATTTGTCAGAGACCTGGTGACAGCAGTGCCGACTTCTGCGAATGTGAAATATTATGCACAGATCGTGGCAGACAAATCTGTGATGCGTAAGATGATCAAATTGAATGAAGAGATTGAAAATATGTGCTATGCCGGAAAAGAACCTCTGGAGTCTATCATGGAGCAGACCGAGAAATCCATGTTCCAGTTATTACAGAGACGAACGACCGGCGAATATGTTCCGATCAAGCAGGTGGTCCTGAATGCGCTGGATAAGATTGAAAAGGCATCTAAGAGTAAGGGAACCGTTACAGGAATCCCGACCGGATTCATCGATTTGGATTATAAACTGTCCGGCTTCCAGCCGTCAGATTTTATCCTGATCGCAGCGCGTCCGTCCATGGGTAAGACGGCATTTGTCCTGAACATCGCACAGTATATGGCATTCAAGAAGAATAAAGCGGTTGCCATCTTCAGTCTTGAGATGTCAAAGGAACAGCTGGTAAACCGACTGTTCTCACTGGAATCACAGGTAGATGCACAGTCACTTAGAACCGGTAATATGAAAGATTCCGACTGGGAGAAACTGATTGAAGGAGCAGGTGTGATCGGTCAGTCGAAACTGATCATTGATGATACACCGGGTATCTCCATCTCGGAATTAAGATCAAAGTGCAGGAAATACAAGCTGGAGCACGGACTGGATATCATCATCATCGACTACTTACAGTTAATGACCGGAAGTGTAGGGAAGAGTTCCGAATCCAGACAGCAGGAAGTCTCAGACATTTCTCGTCAGTTAAAGGGACTTGCCAGAGAGCTGAATGTACCGGTTGTATCGCTGTCACAGTTAAGCCGTGCGGTAGAAAGCCGGCCGGACAAGCGGCCGATGCTTTCTGATCTCCGTGAATCCGGAGCCATTGAGCAGGATGCGGATGTGGTAATGTTTATCTACAGGGATGAATACTATAACAAAGATTCAGAGTTCAAAAAACAGGCAGAAATCATTATCGCAAAACAAAGAAACGGTCCGGTAGGGACCGTTAATCTGGCCTGGTTAGGTGAGTACACAAAGTTTGCGAACCTAAGCAGACAGGAAGATTCGTTTTAGTTTTTTTACTGGACCGGCATCGGCCGAAGCTTTCCGGAAGGATTGCTGCTGGCGGATCAGCTGGTCCAGTTTTTTGAATTCCAGCTCTTCCTGGCGTTCTTTTGCATCCAGAAGAAATGTCATCTCCTGGCTGAACATGTTGAGAAGCACTTCGTTGTTATTCTGCAGCATGCGTTTTAACTGAAGCTGTTCCCTGGTCCGTCTGATATCCGGGATCAGGGCTTTGAGATCGGAAAGGGAGACACCCTGTTCGTAGAGATCCCTGATACATGCATACAGTCTGGCATCATCTTTGGTCTCGCGTTTGATCTGTTCTAAAGTATTCAAAGCATTGGTATGATTTCCCACATTAGATACCCCCTTATATTATAATACTTGTCCCTTATGGGTAAATGTATCATAGCACAGGGAAAAGCACCGATTTCGTCAGAATCCGTCGAGGGAAACAAAAATGTTGAAAAATGCGCAGTACATAAATACTGCGCATGAGTTTGCCTGAATATGCAAAAGAACCTGCTGTTGGCAGGTTCTTTGTATATGCTTCTTATTTCGAATGATTAGCCTTCAGAAATAGCTCCTACTGGACACTGAGCTGCACATGCTCCACAATCTACACAAGCGTCAGCATCAATTTCATAATGCTCTGCTCCCTGAGAAATAGCTCCTACTGGACATTCAGCTTCGCAAGATCCACAGCTTACACATTCATCACCAATTACGTGTGCCATAGTATTATACCCTCCTTTGAGTTTAAATTCTAGACATAAACCAATTCGTTGTCTCTGTCCATATCATAATACAAAAAGCTGAAATAAACAAGTAAATTACATGTTTTTTTGGAAATACACAAAAGTTTAGTCATAACTAACTTGCGTTAGCAGATACTGTTGTGAAAAAGCATATTCGGTGGTGAAAAGAGACGTTCTTTTGAATTTTGGGTAAATCCCGGTTAAAATTAAAAAAAATTTCAATAAAAAATTCAACAAATTTTCACCGTTTTGGTGTATAGTATAGAATGCTGATGAAGTATAAGAAAAATAGAAGTGAAAATAGGAGTAGAATATAATACAGGTAGAAATGATACCGGATATAGGAGAGAGGAAAATGAAAAGAAATCGAATCATTGCTATGCTGCTTGGTACGGCACTGCTTGTATGCGGATGTCAGCAGACACCGAAAGCAACGGATGAAGAGAAGAAGATTGAAGCAGAGAAGAATACAACCAAGACAGAAGAGAAGGAATATCAGGGCAAATTAGACCTGATCAGTCCGGCGGCTTATAATAATACAAACGGACTGAAGCTGAAAAAGGGAGACTACATTTCTATTATAGGAAAGGCGAATGGTACGCAGTATTGGGACGAAGTAAAGAAAGGCGTGACACAGGCTGCAGAGGATCTGAATGCAAGTCTTGGATATACAGGAAAAGACAAGATAAAAGTAACGTATAATGCACCGGATAAAGCAGATAATGTGGATGATCAGGTGAACCTTCTGGATGAAGAATTGGACAGATATCCGGTTGCGGTCGGAATCTCAATTGTAGATCTGCAGGCTTGCCAGGTACAGTTTGATCTCGCAACAGACAGCGAGATTCCGGTTGTCACTTTTGATTCCGGGTCTGATTATCAGGGAGTGGCTGCGGATGTATCGACAGACAATGTAGCTGCAGGAACAGAAGCAGCACAGAGACTGGCAGAAGAGATGGGAGACAGCGGGGAAGCAGTTCTGTTCATTCAGGATTCGAAATCACAGGCTGCTCTTCAGAGAGAAAAAGCGGTGACGGATGAACTGACAGCAAACCATCCGAATATTTCTGTGGTAAATGTATATCACATGGATGAATTGAGCAATATGCAGAAGACAGTATCTGACGAGATCAATGCCGGAACTTACCGTCCAAAAGACAGTGAACTTCCGGATGGACAGCTTACCGGAGAAGATATAGTGGCTGCAGACAGTATTACAGAAGACCAGGTAGTCGATTACATCCTTGCCAAACATCCGAATATCACCGGCTGCTTTGCGGCAAACGGTGATTCTGTGAAACTGGCAGTTGATGGACTGGAAAGAAATAAAATGGAGAAAAAAGTAAAAGTGATCGGTTTTGATGCCAATGATGATGAGATCCAGGATCTGAAAGACGGTACGGTTGATGGATTGATCGTGCAGAATCCATTCGGCATGGGATACGCAACCGTGGTGGCTGCGGCAAGAGCTTCTCTTGATATGGGAAATGAAGCTGTAGTGAATACCGGATATACCTGGGTGACAAAAGAGAATCTGAAGACGGATGAAGTGCAGAAGATACTCTATACAAAATAAAAAAGAAAGTCATTTCTGTGAATATGAGCAGAAGTGACTTTCTTTTTATGGAGATCAGGAAACATTCCCTGTCACATTAACCTGCAGCTTTCGGAAGTGAAAATGAAAACTCTGTTCCTACTCCTTCCGTACTCACTACAGTGATGTTCTCACCATGTGCCTGCACCGCTTCTTTCACGATCGCAAGTCCAAGACCGGTGCCTTTCTTATCCTTCCCGCGGGAGAGATCACTTTTGTAAAAACGTTCCCAGATTTTTCCGAGTGCCGCTCTTGGAATTCCGATCCCATTATCTTTGACTGCTGTATATACTTTTTCGCCGCGGTCTGTTGTTTCGATGGTAATAATAGAATCCGGATCGCTGAATTTAATGGCATTGTCCAGCAGGTTGTATAAGACTTGCTGGATTTTACGTTTGTCGGCATTTACATTCAGATGCTTTGTTGCGAAGACCAGTTCAATAGAGATCTTTTTCTGGGTGCAGACTCCCTCGAAGGATGCTGCCACGTGTTTGATCATCTCGTGGATATCGAATACTTCCCGGTTGAGAAGCAGGTGATTGGTGTCGAATTCATTTAATGTCAGCAGATCATGTGTAAGGTCTGTCAGACGTTCCGTTTCAAATAAGATAATCTTCAGGTACTTCTCATGTAATTCGGGTGGGATAGTTCCGTCTGTCATAGCTTCTATATACCCTTTGATGGAAGTAAGCGGAGAACGGAAATCGTGGGATACATTTGCCACAAATTTCTTCTGGTAATCTTCCATATCACGAAGCTGTGAAGACATATAGTTCAGTGATGCAGACAGATAACCCATCTCGTCTTCGGCCGTGACCGGAATCTCATACTCCAGATTGCCGGAAGCATACTGTGTTGCAGCTTCGGTGATCTTGTGAAGCGGGCGGTAGACAAGGAAATGGAATGCCAGCAGGATAATGAACGAGAGCAGGAAGATCACGATAAATGTGATATATACACCACGCATCAATATATCCGTCATAGTATCAACGACGGTAGTGTACTGATGGATCATCAGATAACCTTTTGGAAAATACCCGTAAGTTACCGGAACGGTCACAGTGATGACATCATTGTCGAAATATCCGTGATAATCACCGGTCTGTGAACGGTCACTTCCGGATTCGGCAGGATCAAAATCCTTGATCGTATCCGGAGCGGATGGGTACTCACCGGAATGAGCGGAGGCGATCAGTTTTCCGTCCCTGGAAACGAACCAGACTGCGGCATCCAGCTGGGTCTCAATCCCGGATAAGATCATCTGTGTATCGGATTCCTGCAATTCACCGGAAAAATAACCGGGAAGATAGCTTGTGGCAACCATCGTAGCTTCCCGGTACATGCTGTTACTTACACGGTTAAAGATCGGTGTACGGACCAGATTCTCTGTCAGCGTTGCGGCTGTAAAAAGGCTTAAGAATCCGAATATGATATAGATAAATATGAATTTTAAATATAATGTACTTTTCATGATATCTACCCGCTGTTATTTTACTTCAAATTTATAACCGATTCCCCATACGGTGCTGAGACTCCAGCCGTTGTGATCCTTGATCTTCTCGCGGAGACGTTTGATATGCACATCTACGGTACGGGTATCGCCGATGTATTCGTATCCCCAGATCTGATCCAGCAGCTGCTCTCTGGTGAAGACCTGATTTGGAGAAGATGCGAGGAAATAAAGAAGTTCCAGTTCCTTCGGCGGCATCTCAACGGTATGTCCGTCAACAATGACAGAATAATTAGTCAGATTGATCTCAATTCCTGGATATTCGACACATTTTCCCTTATCTGCCTGAGGGGTCTCAGGTTTTGAACCAACCTGATAGCGGCGTAAAACAGCTTTTACGCGGGCAACAAGCTCTTTGGCATCGAATGGTTTCATAATATAATCATCTGCGCCGAGTTCAAGACCAAGTACCTTGTCGAATACTTCGCCTTTGGCTGAGAGCATGATGATCGGGGTGTTGGATCTGGTGCGGATCTCACGACAGACCTGATATCCATCGATACCAGGCAGCATAAGATCTAAAAGGACCAGATTCGGTTTGTAAGTATCAAAGGCAATCAGTGCCCGTTCGCCGTCGTGGACCATCATGGTATCAAAGCATTCTTTGGCCAGATATAAAGAGACCAGTTCGGCAATATTTTCATCGTCATCGACGATCAGTATTTTCTGTTTATTCATAGATGTATACGCCTCCCATATGCATTTTTTGTTTTATTTCAGTTCGGCAATGGTTACGCCTGCGTCACCCTCGCCGAAAGCCCCAAGACGGAATGATTTGACATGTTTCTGCCGCTTCAGATATTTGTGGATACCGGCTCTTAAGGCCCCGGTACCTTTTCCGTGAACGATTCTTACGGAACTGAGATGTGCAAGCGATGCATCATCCAGATACTTATCCAGTTCGGCCACCGCCTCATCGACCGTTTTTCCAAGAAGGTTGATCTCCGGACTGATCGCAAGGGATTTGCCCATTTTAACTTTACCTTTGCCGGTCTGACGAGTTCTTCCGGCAAATGAATATGCCGGCGCTTCGTCGATGATCTCCAGATCGGAAATATTGACTGTGGAGCGCAAGATTCCCATCTGCACGGTGACATTTCCTTTGGCATCCGGAAGTGAAGTGACAGATCCGGTCAGGTTCATGCTGAGTACTTTGACAGATTCACCCAACTTGAAATCACTGGCTTTGTAAGTCTTTTTCGGTTTTTTCGCATCCGTCTTCATGGAATTCTGTGTGGCATTCATTTTCTTACGGAGACGTTCACGTTCTTTTTCCATCTCGGCAACGGAAATATTTGCCTTGCCGAACTTGTGGAAGTTACGCATCGTCTCATCGGCGGTTTCCTTGGCATCGGCCAGAATCTCATGCGCTTTTTCATTGGCTTCACGGATGATGCGGTCGCGCTGTTCTTCTAATTTGTCACGTTTCTGCCGGGTCTCTTCTTCGAGACGTTCCAGCTCACGTTTGTAGTGCTCGATTTCTTCCTGTTCTTTCCGGATAGTACGCTTACTTGTCTCGAGATCGGTTAACAAGTCTTCGAAGGATTCATCCTGTTCGGTCAGGTGTGTTCTGGCATCATCGATGATGTAATCAGGAAGGCCAAGCTTTCCTGCGATGGCAAACGCATTACTCTTTCCCGGGATACCGATCAGAAGACGGTAAGTCGGACTGAGCGTCTCGACATCAAATTCACAACAGGCATTCTCAACACCTGGTGTGGAAAGGGCGAAGACTTTCAGCTCACTGTAGTGAGTGGTTGCCATGGTGCGGATACCTCGCTGATGGAGATAGTTTAAGATGGCGATCGCGAGAGCGGCACCTTCAGTAGGGTCGGTTCCTGCGTTCAGCTCATCGAACAGCACCAGAGAATGTTCATCTACATGTTTTAAGAATGAGACGATGTTCGTCATGTGAGAGGAGAAAGTACTGAGGCTCTGCTCAATACTTTGTTCATCCCCGATATCGGCATATACATTTTCAAAAAGAGCCAGCTCCGAACGGTCCAGTGCAGGGATATGAAGTCCCGCCTGTCCCATCAGGGTAAATAATCCGACCGTTTTTAAGGAAACAGTCTTACCGCCGGTGTTTGGTCCGGTTACGATCAGAAGGTCGAAAGTGTCACCGAGAGTGACGGTGATCGGAACGACTTTCTTCTTATCTAACAGAGGATGACGTCCTTCGCGGATATGGATTTTTCCCTTTGTATTGAAGACAGGCTTACTTGCGTTCATAAGAATTGCAAGGTTCCCTCTTGCGAAAATGAAGTCCAGTTCCGTCATGATTTTATAGTCGGTGCGGATGGACTCTGTATATTCTGCGACATCGGCACTTAAGCGTGCAAGGATTATCTGTATCTCTTCCTGCTCTTTGCCGTAAAGTTCTTTCAGGTCATTATTCAGTTTTACAACAGACATTGGTTCGATGAACAGGGTAGAGCCCGTGGCAGACTGATCGTGGATCAGACCGGATACCTGGCTCCGGTATTCGGCTTTGACCGGGATACAGTAGCGGTCCCCGCGCATTGTGATGATCGAATCCTGCAGATAGGTGCGGAGTGAACCATTGACCAGAGAAGATAAGGTAGAATGTACTTTATCGTTGATCTGGTTCATGGAGCGGCGGATCTGCTTCAGAGTGCTGCTGGCATCATCGCTGATCTCATCTTCGTCAATGATACATCTGCGTATCTCGGTGCTGATCAGTGTCAGCGGCTCAATCTGCTGGAAAAATATATCCAGACAATCTTCCGCATCGTCTACAGTCTCATGACGGCCGTAGGCTTTGATCTGCCCTGCATTTTCCAAAAGCTTGCAGATGCGCAGGAGTTCCCCGCTTCCAAGAGCTGCACCGACTTCCAGACGCTTTAAAGATTCCCCGACCGGGTTGCAGCTTCCGAAAGAAGGACGCCCCTTTCTGATGATACGGGTAAATGCGGCGGCAGTTTGTTCCTGTGCAGTATTGATATCCGGAAGAGATGTCATGGGTTTCAATCTTTTGCAGCGTTCTTTGCCGCCGAAAGAGGTTGCCTGTTCTATTAAGATGTCAATAATTTTATGATACTCTAATTTCGTTAATGTTTTTTTATTCATGTTTTTCACCTGGATCTATTCTATGTTACTGTATGTACAGTAATTCTAGTCAGTAACTATTCTACCTTATTTACGCTATAAAGAAAAGGATAATATTGAACATTCCCATTCCATACGGTATACTATAAAAAGGATTGTAAAGGAGACGGAAGAGCTGATGGATGAGCAGAAACATCTGAAAAATGAACAGGGCGAACCTGGAAATAAAACTGAAAAATCAGAGTATTTATTTATGCAGGAAACAATCAAAGATGAGAACAGCCGCGGGAAAAAGTACCGTAAAGATCTGCTTCGGATCGCAGGACTTGGAGTGGCGTTCGGTGTGTGTGCCTGCATTAGTTTTTCTGCGCTCAGGCCATGGCTTGATGAAAAGTTTCCCGGAGATTCACAGGAAGTTGTAATACCGGAAGAAAAAGAGGAAGAAAAGTCGGATGAAACCACTGCAGATACCGGCAATGACAGTACAGTACAGACGCTTGGCATTGACAGTTACAGAGAACTTCAGAAAGCAATGAATTCAGTAGCATCCGAAGCCGAAAAATCGGTAGTTGAGGTCATCGGTATCTCGGGAGAGCAGGACTGGACGGAAGAATCTTATGATAATAAGAACAGTGTGTCCGGACTGATCATTGCGGATAATGGCCAGGAACTTCTGATATACGGAAAGACTTCTATATTAAGAGATACAAAAGAGATCCATATCAGATTCGCAGATGGGACAACGAAGCAGGCTTCTGTGAAGAAGAAGGATGAAAGTCTTGGATTTGCGATTTATGCTGTAGCCAAAAGCAGCATCGCGCAGTCAACATGGCAGCAGATCAGTATTGCAACTCTTGGCAGTTCCGGTTCGGTACAGAAAGGAGATGCTGTGGTGGTTCTTGGAAAACCGTTCGGTTATGCGGGAGCGGTTGGATTCGGAACAATTGCGAGCAGCAGAAATGAACTGGACGGTGATGACGGAAGTTATCCGCTTCTTTGTACAGACATTGGTGCGGCAGAGGACGGGACAGGTGTGATCATCAACCTGTCGGGCGAAGTGGTTGGAATTATTGACCAGGGCATATCCGGAAACAGCAGCAAAGAACTGGTGACTGGTTATGGAATCTCAGGATTGAAATCAGAGATTGAACTGTTATCCAACGGTCAGGCGGTGCCATATATCGGCATCCGTGGACTGGATGTGACGGCAGAAATCGAAGCGCAGGGAATTCCCGAAGGCGTGTATGTCCGGACCGTAGAGACGGATTCACCGGCAATGGCAGCAGGGATCCAGAGTGGAGATATCATTACGGAGGCAGCAGGGAAGAAGATAGCATCACTATCAGCCTACCAGAGTGTACTGCGGGATCAGAAAAGCGGCAGTAAGATCAGACTCAAAGGACAGAGACAGGGATCCGGTGGTTATGTGGACATTTCCTTTGACGTGACAGTCGGAAGTAAGGAGTAGTCTGCCGGACTGGATGTTTTGGTGCCGGGACAGTTGTAAAATAAAGATATAGAATATAGAAAGAGGAAATAAGATGAGATATATCAATACCCTTCACGAAGGGGAAACGATCAGAAATGTATATTTGTGTAAAGGAAAGCGTTCGGCGGAGACCAGAAATGGAAGACCGTATGATAATCTGATCCTTCAGGATAAGACCGGAACACTGGACGGAAAAGTGTGGGATCCGAATTCCGGTGGGATCGCAGACTATGACGAGTTGGATTTCATTGAGGTATATGGTGAGATCATCAGCTATAACAATAATCTGCAGATGAATATCAAGCAGATCAGAAAGGTGCAGGAAGGCGAATACATCGCGGCCGATTATATGCCGACAACAGAGAAAAGTACAGATGGCATGTATGAGGAACTGCTTGGATACATTAAGAAAGTAGACAACCAGTATCTGAGACAAGTACTGGATCATTATTTTATAAAAGACGAGACATTTATCCGTAATTTCAAGGGACATTCGGCAGCGAAGACGGTACATCACGGGTTTGCCGGAGGACTTCTGGAACATACACTGAGTGTTGTGAAGTTCTGTGATTACATGGCAGGGGCATATCCGATCCTGAATAAGGATCTGCTTTTCACGGCGGCAATCTGTCACGATATCGGAAAGACGAAGGAATTGTCATCTTTCCCGGAAAATGATTACACAGACGAAGGACAGCTTCTGGGACATATCGTGATCGGTGTGGAGATGATCGGAGATGCAGTCCGCAATATCTCGGATTTTCCGGAGAAACTTGCGAACGAATTAAAACACTGTATTGTTGCACACCATGGAGAACTGGAATACGGTTCCCCAAAGAAACCGGCACTTGCCGAGGCGATGGCCCTGAATCTTGCCGACAATGCGGATGCGAAGATGCAGACTCTGACAGAGTTATTCAAAGATAAAAAAGGTAATGACTGGCTGGGATATAACCGCCTGTTCGAATCAAATATCAGAAAGACAGTTATCTAATGATGCAGAAGAATGAAGTAGTAAAGGTTAAAATTGAAGATATCGGAGTCGGAGGAGAAGGCATCGGCAAGGTAGACGGGTATACACTGTTCATCAAAGATGCCATTATAGGGGATGTTGTAGAGGCAAAGGTCATGAAAGCCAAGAAGAATTACGGCTATGCCCGCCTGATGAAGGTTCTGACTCCGTCGAAGGACCGTGTGGAAGAGCCGGTCTGTCCGATGGCAAGAAAATGCGGCGGCTGTCAGATTCAGGAGATGAAGTATCCGGCACAGCTTGCATTTAAAGAATCTAAGGTACGCGGCAATCTGGAGCGGATCGGAGAAGTTCCGGGTGAACTTCTGGATCAGATCATGCACCCGGTTGTCGGTATGGACGAGGAAGGGATGCAGCCGTTCCGCTACCGTAATAAGGCACAGTTTCCGATTGGAACAGACAAAGACGGAAGAGTGACCGCAGGATTCTATGCCGGCAGAACACACAGCATTATCAGGAATACAGACTGTGTACTTGGTGTGGAAGTGAATGGAGAGATCCTGAACTGTATCCTGGATTTTATGGAAGAATTTGAAATTCCGGCATACGATGAAGTGAAACATAAGGGACTGGTGCGCCATGTATTGCTCCGTTACGGATTTAAAACGGATGAGATCATGGTATGTCTGGTCATTAATGGAAAGACCATTCCACACTGCCATGATCTGGTCGGACGTCTCCGTCAGATTCCGGGCATGACAAGTATCACACTCTGTACGAATACGGCGAAGACGAATGTGATCATGGGTGATACGATCCGCCTTTTGTGGGGGCAGGAGTTCATTACAGACTATATCGGTGAGATCAAGTATCAGATTTCCCCTCTGTCATTTTACCAGGTGAATCCGGTCCAGACAGAGAAGTTATACGGACTGGCACTGGACTATGCAGGTCTTACAGGCAATGAGACAGTGTGGGATCTGTACTGCGGAATCGGAACCATTTCCCTGTTCCTTGCGAAGAAAGCAAAGCAGGTATATGGTGTAGAGATTATACCTCAGGCCATTGACGATGCGAAGAATAATGCGAAGATTAATAACATTACGAATGCGGAATTCTATGTAGGCAAGGCAGAAGAAGTTCTGCCGGAATATTATAAAGAATATGAAAAGACACATAACGGAGAGACGGCGCACGCTGATGTGATCGTGGTCGATCCGCCGAGAAAGGGCTGTGAGGAATCCCTGCTTCAGACGATCGTGGATATGCAGCCGGAGAAAGTTGTGTATGTAAGCTGCGACAGTGCAACGCTTGCGAGGGATGTGAAGTTCTTAAGAGCAAAGGGATATGAACTTAAGGATGTGACGCCGGTGGATCAGTTTCCGCATACGGTGCACGTGGAAACTGTGTGCTTATTATCACGGAAATAGGCGGTTTTATAGGTGTGGTTCAGTCTATTTGCCACCCATTTGCCACCGCAATTTTTAAAATCATTACTGAACAAAGAAAAGGGAGTGAACACGCTGAACAATCAGCGGATTCACTCCCAATATTTTATTTATGACGTTTTTGCTTGTGTTGTTTTTTCAAAGAGATCAACAGAACGTCCAACCATCTTTTCAGTATCATGCACGTAGGTCTGCAATGTTAGCCTGTAAACGATATCAGCGGTATTTCGATTGTATGAAAGATATTGTAAAAAATGACGCAACATGACATAATCGGATTGACTAAAGAAACACAGATATATATAATATAGACAAAATGAAAATGACATGAACGGAGGACAGGATAATGGAGAAATCTGTAACACTTGAAGAGGCGTTAAAAAGAATTGAGGAGTTGGAAAAAGAGAATGCAGAACTTCGGGAGGAATTGG
>OGDN01004506.1_pt1 | contig 12376 bp, 8 predicted proteins | sample 1570271 | NCBI WGS metagenome assembly OGDN01 (sample SAMEA4384481, study PRJEB24528) | human gut metagenome | reverse complement strand
CGAGACCGATTCGCTGATGGTCAGGTAGTTATAATTTAACGACTTGCTTCGAATCGCCATGGCCTCCCGTTCGCCATTTAAAAAGGCCAGGGCGTTCATGGCCAGATCTCCGTTGGCGCCGGAAGAGAGGGCATTGTACATATCCATTAAGAACTCCGATGATGCAAACCACACGATTTTTCCATCATTCCCGCAGTCCACTGCGACTGCCGACGCAAATGGGCCGTCCGTGTCCCCTTCTTCCTTTTCATACGTCTCCAGCCCGTAGCCGGCTTTCTTGCTGAACGCCAGCTCCGATGTAGTCAAAAGCTCTGTAACCCGGCCGCTCTCCTTTACTTCTTCTGACGCCTCAGGCACTTCCTCGGTCTTTACTTCTTCCTTAAAGTCTTCCGGCACTCTCCAGCCGCAGTTCGTACAAAATTTGTTTCCAGACGGCACTTCTCTGCCGCAATTTCCACATGTCATCTTATGTCCTCCCTCGTATCTGCTCTAAACAATTCCTTAAATAATAATATTATGCTACTCGCTTCACCCTGTCAACATTTTCCGACAAAATATCGTATGATACCTACTGTGCCTTTGCCAGCCAGCCTTCCACCGTTTCCACGCTCTCTTCCACCACCGATGCTATCTGCTCCACCGAAAAATTCAACTTCCGCAGATTCCTTACTGTACGCTGTCGCTCCAGTCGTTCCCCTTCTTGTATTCCTTCCTGTTTTCCGCGCTCTTCCCTCGCATCCAGCTTCTCATTGATTATCTGCTCCAACGCCTCACACATAGTATTTTCCTCCTCGTAAAATGCCTCTTTATTCGCCCTTACCACAATATCCATCACCGAACTGTACAGAATATTGTCCCTGTGCTTCTCATATTCCGTCAGCATCCGCCTTGCTGTTTCCTTCTCCCGCAAATCGTTCGTCAGTACCTTCAGCCACAAATTTTCTTCCGCCGAAAGCTGACTCAGCACAATTATCTGTATTGGCACCAGACTTCCCAGTACATAATAAATCCCTGCTGCCTTTTCCTTCACAGTATAGCCTTCTTTTCCAGCAAGATATTTTAACACCTCTCTCGGGTAATGGCTCACGGCAAAGGTCAGTGTCACCTCGTCAATATCCACCTTATTTACCCTGTCTGTATCTGATTTGTACAGGCATACATACGCCAGTCCCTTATAAAAATCGTCCACACTCAGATAATCTCTGGGACTTTTATATTCCACCAGATTGTATTTTCGGAATATCCTGCCGATTGCTTTCTCAAGCTGCCCCCTGTCCTCTTTCTTGATAATCAGCACGTCCACCTCTTTGGGCTTTGTTCCCAACTGATACTCATTGATAAAGGCTAACTGCCCCTCCGTCCCCAGTTCCACCTGCAGCGCCGCATAAAACGCGGGATGCCACTGGAGAATCTCCTTTGCACCTTTCATGTAACCTCCTGTTCTTTTGAGTGAAAAAGGCTTTTGCCCTTCCCATTTGCAGGAGATTTCTTTCAGAAACCTTCTTTCCGAAATTCCGTTTTTCCAGAGTTTCCGCTTTTCCAGAGATTCCACCTTTCCAGAGATTCCACCTTTCCAGAAACTCCCGCTTTCTTTTTTGTTTTGGATTAAAGCATGAATTTCTGAAATGTGGCTGAAATATTCAGCCTGGGATTGGTTATCTGTAACCATTAGAATAACAGAGAATCTTTCCGATTCCTTTGAATGAAATATGCTTTATATAAGTATACTATCACAAGCATTTTATTTTTGCAACAAATTTTATTTTGATTTATCATAATAAAAGGGATTGCAGTTTCACGTTCTGCAATCCCTTCTTTTTCCTTAAACCCAATTTTGTTTTAATCCAGCTTTCCGTTGGAAAATCTTCCTACCGGGCTGTCGTCCTCCGGCTTTGCATCCGCATTTTCCCCGGCATCCTTTCCGGGCTGTTCTTCCTGCCGGTAAACCACTTCTACCGCTTCTTCCATTGGAACACTGCCCGTATCAGCCCCGGAAGCTTCCTTCGCCTCTCCCTGTCTGATTTCCGGTTCAGCCGTACTCTGGCTCCGGGTTGCACCTTCCTGCTGTTTCTCCGGCTCTGTGCCCTCCTGTTCCCCGGCTGTTTCAGTCTTTTCCTCCGGCTCCGGGATTCCTTTCTCCCGCCGGTAAATCTCCATAAATTCCTTACCGGTAATGGTTTCTCTTTCAATCAGGAATTCTGCCAGCTTATCCATGACTTCTCTGTTTTCCCGCAGCATGGAGAGTGCTTTTTCATAGCTTTCCTTTAAGATGGCAACTACCTCTGCATCAATTTCAGCAGCCGTAGTATCGCTGCAGTTCAAAGCCGTTCTGCCTTCCAGATACTGGCTTTCCACCGTAGCCAGACCAACCAGACCAAATTTCCGGCTCATACCGTAACGCGTTATCATATTTCTTGCAATATCGGTAGCCTTTTCAATATCATTCGCCGCGCCTGTGGTCACTGTATCAAATACCACTTCCTCCGCAGCACGTCCACCCACAAGGCTTACCAGCATATCCCGCAGTTCCGCCTCCGTATTCAGGTACTTTTCTTCCTCCGGCACATGCATTACATACCCCAGTGCCCCCATGGTACGGGGAACAATGGTAATCTTCTGCACCGGCTCGGAATTTTTCTGCAGGGCGCTAATCAGCGCATGTCCGACCTCATGATAGGAAACAATGCGGCGCTCCTCCTTACTCATGATACGGTCTTTCTTTTCCTTACCAACCAGAACAACCTCTACGGAATTGAACAAATCCTTCTGGCTGACATATTCTCTGCCTTCCTTTACCGCATTGATGGCAGCCTCGTTAATCATATTGGCAAGGTCAGAACCCACAGCACCGCTGGTTGCAAGAGCAATCGCATCCAAATCCACGCTTTCATCCATCTTGACATCCTTGGAATGTACCTTCAGGATTTCCACACGCCCCTTTAAATCCGGCTTGTCCACAATAATTCTTCTGTCAAAACGTCCGGGACGAAGCAGCGCCTTATCCAGAATTTCCGGTCTGTTGGTAGCACCCAGAATCAAAATTCCCTTGGAGCTGTCAAAACCATCCATCTCGGAAAGAAGCTGGTTTAAGGTCTGCTCTCTTTCTTCGTTTCCGCCGCCGTACTTGGAATCACGGCTTCTGCCGATGGCATCTATCTCATCAATAAAAATAATACAGGGAGCGTTTTTATTGGCTTCCCGGAACAAATCACGTACACGGCTGGCGCCAACGCCCACATACAATTCAATAAAATCAGAACCGGTCAGGGAGAAGAACGGTACATGCGCCTCTCCTGCCACCGCCTTTGCCAGCAGGGTTTTACCCGTTCCGGGAGGGCCTACCAGCAGGGCACCCTTGGGCAGCTTCGCTCCGATTTTGGAATATTTTCCGGGATTATGCAGGAAATCTACCACTTCCACAAGGGATTCCTTTGCTTCATCCTCTCCGGCAACATCCTTGAAGGTCACACCCGTTTCCTTTTGTACATAAACCTTTGCGTTATTCTTGCCAACCCCCATGGGGCCGCCGCTTCCTCCCATCTTTCGGAACATAAAGCCCAAAAGCAGCCACATCAGGAGCACCGGAAGCACAATTCCCACAATAATATCGAAGAATCTGGAATCATCTGCCAGAATCCTTTCTCCTTCGATTCCCTGTTCCTGTAAAAGCCCTGTCAGTTCATTTAAATCTCCGCTGGAAAGAGGAACCGTCACATATCTCTTTTTCGCAGTCTGGGTACTCATGCCGATAAGTCCGGGAAGCTCCAGAGTTGTACTCTGCTCCTCCTCTTTCAGCGTATACCAGATTTCTCCATTGCTCTGTACCTGTACCGCCTCCACCTTACCGTCATTTAACTGCTCCAGAAACTGTGTATAGCTTACCTCTTCTCCACTGGAAGTTGATCCAAACATCCATGTCCACATGACATATACAATCATCAGGGTGCTCAGGGCAACCAGAATAATCATCATGACACTCGGCTTCTTCGGTGGCTCATTTCCGCCATTTCCACTATTTCTGTTACCGTTTCCACCGGGCATATTTCCACGATTTCCGCCGGGATATCCTCCCCCGTTATCGTATCTGTCCACTTGCTTGTCCATAACACTCTCCATTCTCAGGCATAAAGCATATTCTTCTTTCCTGATTCAGATTTACGCTCAAATCTGACAGGAATCTATTTTATTATAGAGATTAAATAATGATAAATCAATAGCAGAAGTGTGAAAAAAACCTGTCATCTATTAAAGATTTCTAAACTTTTCCCTATTCCAACCATGCCGAAACTGTGCTAGAATAGTAACATATTTTGTAACTGTTCAGAACCAGCCTCCAAAATGCTTCGCATTTCCAGTTCCATATTTTTTCAAAGATTCGGAAGGACAAAAGTGAATGATGAAAACAGGATTTGACAACCAGAAATATCTGCATATGCAGTCAGAACATATTAAGGAAAGAATCAGCCAGTTCGGGAACAAGCTTTACCTGGAATTTGGCGGCAAGCTTTTTGACGATTACCACGCTTCCCGTGTTCTTCCGGGCTTTGCGCCGGACTCCAAGCTGAAAATGCTGATGCAGCTTTCCGATTATGCAGAAATCGTGATTGTCATCAGTGCTGCCGATATTGAAAAAAATAAAGTCCGGGGTGATTTGGGCATCACCTATGATGTGGATGTGCTGCGGCTGAGAGAAGAATTTCTGCAAAAGGGTCTGTATGTCGGCAGCGTTGTCATCACACACTATTCCGGTCAGAACAGCGCCAATCAATTCAAGGCAAAACTGGAAAAGAAAAATATTAAGGTATATCTCCATTACACCATTGAGGGCTATCCCGCCAACATTCCCCTGATTGTCAGCGAACAGGGCTTTGGCCGGAATGATTATATTGAAACAAAAAGACCTCTCGTTGTCATTACCGCTCCCGGACCCGGCAGTGGAAAAATGGCAACCTGTCTTTCACAGCTCTACCATGATAATCTGCGCGGAATCAAGGCAGGTTATGCAAAATTTGAAACCTTTCCCATCTGGAATATTCCGTTAAAGCATCCTGTCAATCTGGCATACGAGGCCGCAACGGCAGATTTGAATGATGTCAACATGATTGACCCCTTCCATCTGGAAGCCTATGGGGAAACTGCTGTAAATTACAACCGGGATATTGAAATTTTCCCTGTGTTGAATGCAATTTTTGAAGGAATCTACGGTTCCAACCCCTATAAATCCCCAACCGACATGGGTGTCAACATGGCAGGAAACTGTATCATTGATGATGAGGTCTGCTGTGAAGCCTCCCGGATGGAAATTATCCGCCGTTACTATAATGCCCTGAACCGGGCTGTCAGGGATGAAAGCTCTGACAATGAGGTATTTAAGATTGAACTTTTGATGAAACAGGCAAAAATTACCACGGATGACAGAAAAGTCACCGTTGCCTGCAAAAAGAGAGCCGAAGAGCTGGGCGTTCCCACTGCGGCTATCGAGCTGGCAGACGGGCACATCATCACTTCCAAGACCACAGACTTTCTGGGTGCTTCCGCTGCTCTGTTGTTAAATGCCCTGAAATATCTTGCCGGAATCGACCACGATACACGGCTGATTTGTCCGGAGGCAATTGCCCCGATTCAGGATTTAAAGGTACGCTACCTGGGCGGAAAAAATCCCCGCCTGCATACGGATGAGGTTCTGATTGCCCTGACCCTCGCTGCCTGCTCCGATGAGAATGCAAAGCGCTCTCTGGAACAGCTTCCTAATTTAAGGGGCTGTCAGGTGCATACTTCCGTAATGCTCTCCGAAGTAGATATCAAGATTTACAAAAAACTTGGCGTTGATTTGACCAGTGAACCGGTTCAGACCACCAAGAGAATATATTAACCCGCACAAAGGTCTGCGTTTTTATGCTGTCTGCGCAGACAGGCACTGAAATCAAAACAGCATGGAAAAGAGGAGTGTATGTCAGTAAAATATGTGTTTGTCACCGGCGGCGTGGTTTCCGGTCTTGGAAAGGGTATTACCGCTGCTTCCCTTGGACGGCTTCTGAAAGCCAGAGGCTGCAAAGTTACCATGCAGAAATTTGACCCCTACATCAATATCGACCCGGGTACCATGAATCCCATCCAGCACGGCGAAGTATTCGTTACCGATGACGGTGCGGAAACCGATTTGGATTTGGGACATTATGAGCGTTTTATTGATGAAAGTCTGGACAAAAATTCCAATGTAACAACCGGTAAGGTATACTGGACCGTCCTGCAGAAGGAGCGCCGGGGAGATTACGGCGGAGGCACCGTTCAGGTTATTCCCCATATTACCAACGAAATCAAAAGCCGTTTTTACCGCAATTTTACTGACCCGGATACCCGCATTGCCATCATTGAGGTAGGCGGTACCGTCGGCGATATCGAAAGCCAGCCCTTTCTGGAATCCATCCGTCAGTTCCAGCATGACGTAGGACATGAAAATGCTATTCTGATTCATGTTACTCTGATTCCTTATCTGAGCGCTTCCCAGGAATTAAAGACAAAGCCCACTCAGGCAAGCGTAAAGGATTTGCAGGCTATGGGAATCCAGCCCGACATCCTTGTATGCCGCAGCGAGCATCCGCTGGATCAGGGCTTAAAGGATAAAATTGCCCTGTTCTGTAATGTACCCAGCAGCCGTGTTTTACAGAATCTGGATGTGGAATACCTCTACGAAGCGCCTCTTGCCATGGAAAAAGAGCATCTGGCACAGGCAGTCTGCGAATGTCTGCATCTGGAATGTCCGGAACCGGATTTGAGCGACTGGGAAAAGATGGTGGATGATTTAAAGCATCCTACAAATGAAGTACAGATTGCTTTGGTTGGAAAATATGTATCTCTCCATGATGCTTATATCAGCGTCGTGGAAGCCCTGAAACACGGCGGCATCACCAACCACACCACTGTTCATATTAAATGGATTGATTCCGAAACCGTAACCCCTGAGAATGTGGAAGAACTTCTTTCCGACTGCAACGGCGTTCTCGTTCCCGGTGGCTTCGGCTCCAGAGGTATTGAGGGAAAAATTCTTGCCATCCAGTATGCACGTACCCATAATAAGCCCTTCCTTGGGCTCTGCCTTGGGATGCAGCTCACGATTGTGGAATATGCAAGAAATGTCATCGGCTACAATGATGCCCACAGCATCGAATTAGACCCGAATACCACCCATCCTGTCATCGCCCTGATGCCTGACCAGAATGGAGTTGAGGATATCGGCGGTACTCTGCGGCTTGGCTCCTATCCCTGTGTACTGGATAGGGATTCAAGAGCTTTCGAGCTTTACGGGGAGGAAACCATCTGCGAAAGACACCGTCACCGCTATGAAGTAAACAATGATTACCGGGCTGTTCTGACAGAAAATGGACTGCGCCTCTCCGGGCTTTCCCCCGACGGACGTATTGTGGAAATGTGCGAAATTACAGAGCATCCCTTCTTTGTAGCAACCCAGGGACATCCTGAGTTAAAGTCCCGTCCCAACAGACCCCATCCCTTATTCAAGGGCTTTGTGGCTGCTGCTTTGAAGAATAAACAGGAAAATAACTAAGTAAGATATCTGGAATCGGGTGCAGAAAATGCCTGCATATCAAATGAAATGCAGGCATTTCCCATGCACAATTTTAACCTAAAAACTGTTCCAGCTTTGCCTTTAATTCCGTGGCAGACATGGCTCCCACACAGGTTACTGCGGCTTCTCCGTTTTTAAATACCATAAATGCCGGGATACTGGAAATACGGTATTTCTGTGCAAGCTGCATGTTTTCGTCCACATTACACTTTCCAACCTTTAACTTTCCTTCATACTCCTCAGCCAGCTTTTCCACAACCGGCGCCATCATTTTACAGGGACCGCACCAGTCTGCATAAAAATCTACCAATACAGGAAGCTCTGCCTGTAATACCTCTGTTTCAAAATTGTCTGTTGTAAATTTGTATTCCATTCCTTTTCTCCATTTCTGCGCACATTACTGTTTGATGACTGCCCTGTATCAGGTACGCACTGATACATTCTGCAACTGTTTACTATAACCAGTTTCAATCCGGCTATCCGTTATCTGTAAATAATATATTTGCAGATAGGATTTCCCATGGCGGAAAACTTTTCCTCGTATTCCGTCATCACATTTCCTTCCATCAGCTTTTCATCCCCATGCAAATCATAGGTGATGACCTCTGCTTTCCAGCCTGCCGGTTCCAGTTCTTCCACTGCAAAATCAAACAAATCCCGGTTGTCCGTTTTAAAGGCAATCCTTCCCTCTTTTTTGAGAATTACATCATATCTTGCCAGAAATTCCCTGGAAGGGAGTCTGCGCCTGGCATGCCTGTCCTTGGGCCATGGGTCGGAAAAATTGAGATAAATCCGGTCTACCTCTCCCGGTGCAAACACAGTAGCAATATCCTCCGCATCCATCCTTAAGAATTTCAGATTGGGAAGCTCCTCTTCCTCCATCTTCTGGATTGCCCGCAAAAGGACACTGGAATATTTTTCAATTCCCACATAATTGATATCCGGGTGCAGCTTTGCCATGGTATGAATGAACTTTCCCTTTCCCATGCCAATCTCAATGTGAATGGGATTATTATTTCCAAACAATGTATGCCAGGTTCCTGCCACCTGCGGCTGTAATTCTTCCTGCACCACATAGGGGCTTTCCGCAATGACCTCCCGGGAACCGGTTATATTCCTTAATCTCATATTTCTCCTCACTTCTGCGCACGCCCTTTGCGCATAACAAGCTTCTTCCGCCCTCTGACGGCTATACTTGTGCTATCAATTTACTGTATCTTTTCTATTTTGTCAATGATTCCCTGGATTTACATTCCTGTAAATATGTGCTGCCGGCAGAAAACTGTGCTTCCCCTTCTGCACATAAGGGCTTTTCTGTCCAAAAATGCTGTACTCCCCGGGGAGTACAGCATTTTTATTTCTGCCTACTATATTTTAATTTATTTCCAACACCGGGAGGGAAGAAACATCCTCCGGAATTTCAGCAATATAGATTTGACAATAACCACTGACATTACTGTTATAAAGAACGCTCCTGCCGTCAGCCGACATTCTCGGATGTGGATGATGACTTCCATAAAAGAAGCTTCCATCATGCATGGCAAGCACTCTTGCCTTATCAAATTCCGTTCCCTTCCTCTGGTAAAGCTTAATTGCCTTACCGGAGTCACTGACTATCAGATTAAAATCATTGGAATAAATATGGTCAGGACTGGGAAAAGGAATGCATGGGGCTTCTTCTCGTTCTGTTCCGTCAAATTTAATTACACCAAAGCGTGACCCTCCCTCCGGTCTGTGTACCTGATATCCTACATGGATGCCGTCCTGATGCCAATACTCATGCCCGATTTTTTCTCCTTCTACTTCTCTTTCGCGGAGCTTCCAAGGCTTACATTCCCGTACATCCATACACCAGATTCTATGGTCTACAAGCTGCCATGGACCTTCATGGCAGAAAGTCAGCAGTTCCGGCTGTACAGGCGAAGGATTGACGTGGCCTATCCAGCACTTTTCCTGCCACAGGGTTTCTACACTTCCTGTATCCAAATCCAGACGCACTATCCGGCTATCCGGCTCAGCAAAGAAAATATCCCTCATTCCCACATAGCTTGCACTCAGGTTTGAGTAAATTCTATCTGATAAATCCTCTCCCAAAGTTCCATATACATATCTGCCGTCAGCTCCCACAAGCCCCATGCTCTGATTGAAGCCCTCAGGTGCCTCATATAGCTTTCTCTGTTCCAGCGTCTCCAGGCTCAGTCCATAAAGACATTTGCCAATCGAATAGTACACCTCATTCCTCACGTGGTTCACATCATTGGTAAAACCCGGCATAATTTTCATTCCTGGCTGAAAATCTGTCAGCTGGGATATCTCCCCGCTTTCGATGTCAATACTGAAAAGATTTCTTGCATTATCTCTGTCAGAGGTAAACAGCAGCTTCCTGTTATTGTCATACCATCCATTATTCGTAAAATAGGAGTGATGGCTGTGTCCAAGATAGGCGGTCAGCTGAGTGACCTCCGCACCGGAAACACGATCCTTTACAGTTTTCTTTTCACTCGGAAAAATCTTATAAGGTTTCATGTTAATCTCCTCTATAACAAATCTTTTTATTTTGTTTTAGCATAGACTGCGTTTACCTCAGCAATGACTGCATCTCCACCCTGCTTTCTCCAATCCTGAAGCAGATTCTGCCAGCCCGCTTCATCCAATTCCCCTACAATATACTGGATTCTTCCGTCAGAAATGAGCTGGTCAAGCTGTGCTCCAATAGAATTATAGGTTTCCGATGTTCTGAGTAACGCTTTTCCGGGATTGCTTACCAGATAATTCAGGTTTTCCTTCTGCGCTTCTGCAATCTGTTCTGCAATTTCATTAGCAGGCTTTTCAGGATAATAGAGAGAGCCTATGTTCATCATAATCTGGTTAAATCCATCATATTCCCCGATTGTAACATTTCCATCGCCAATTCTGGAAGCCGTACCATCCCCATTCTGCTGCCAGTCGATTCCTTCCAGACCTACATACTGGAACATATTCTGACATTCAGGACTGTTTAATCTGTCCAGAAAAGTCAGACACCTCTTTAAATCCTCCTCTGTCTTCACAGAAGCTTTGGAAACTGCCAGAATTCCGGCATATCCATCCGCAGAAGGAGCTACCTTTCCAGCAGCTGTTTCAAATGCTGCTGTACTTGTAATCTTCGCATCAATGCCCTGGGATGTAAAGTAAGTTGCAAAGGCAGTACCTTCTGCATCACTGTAAAATACACCGGACTGCTCTGACTTAAAGGCATCCTTCGCACCGGAATTCGGCAATGTCACAAAATCCGCATTCAGAATTCCTTCCTTATAAAGACCCCTCAGCCACTCCATGGACTGGAAATACTCATCTGTCAGAAATGCCGGCTGCAAACTTCCGTCAGCATCTTCTCCCCAGCCATTGGGTGCGCCAAACCACATCGCTACTGTATCAAAGCCGGTAGATGCACTTGTGGACACGATACCATAAGTATCATTTTTTCCATTCTTATCAGGGTCATCAAAAGTAAATGCTCTGATGATTTTTTCAAATTCTTCAAAAGTTGCCGCAGGCTGCAGTCCAAGATTATCAAGCCAGTCCTGCCGATAAGTAATAACATGTCTCATCAGCTGTCTGGTTCTGGGAATTCCATAGATTCTGCCATCAATGGCAATATTCTGTTTTGCCACGTCACTTATCTGGGAAAGATATTCATAGTCATCCAGATAGTCTGTCAAATCCCAGAATGCACCTGCCCGACAGTTTTGAATTATATTGGAATCAATCGACTTCAGCAGAGTAATCTCCGGCAAAGTACCTCCTGCAATCATCGTGCTGATTTTATCCTTATAATCTGCATCCAGAATCCATGTAAAATTGATATCATAATTAACTGTATCTTCCAGAGTTGTAACCAATGGATTATCATCTGGAATCGGATTCCCGTTAAAAGTCAGCCCCATAATGCTTACGCTCTGTCTTGCCTCCGGTGCCTCAGATTCTGTTGAACTGGCTGTGCCTGCCGGCTGGGAAACAGCAGACTGACCTCCAGTAGCAGCAGATGAACTTGCCCCACCGCTGTTGTTTCCGCAGCCTGCCAGACATCCTGTTGTCAGAACTGTCACCGCTGCCATTGAAAGTACCTGTTTAAATCTTCTTTTCATTTCTTTCTCCCTTCTGTGTATTACACACATAAATATTATCTATCCCTTCACAGCTCCTACAATAACACCCTTTGCGAAATGCTTCTGCAGGAACGGATATACCAAAAGAATCGGTAAAGTACCAAATACAATTACTGCCATTTTTACACTTTCTGCAGGCGGCTGGGTAGCCAGAACATCGTATTCGCTTCCTTCAATTGAGCCATTTGCCAGCATGATAATCTGCCTCAGCATAATCTGCAGTGTCCACTTTTTATTATCATTGATATAGAGCAGCGCGCTGGTATAACTGTTCCAATACCCTACTGCATAAAAGAGAGAGAAGGTTGCCAGCATTGGCTTTGACAGTGGCAAAGCGATTCTTCCGAGGATAGTCAAATCATTTGCTCCGTCAATTTTAGCGGCATCCTCCAATTCAGCAGGTAAGCCTTCAAAAAAATTCTTGATGACAATCAGATTCCATGTACTAAGCGCACTGGGTATTATGAGTGCCGCAAAGCTGTCAATCATATGCAGCCCCTTGATAACAAGGAAGGTCGGAATCATTCCTCCGCTGAACACCAGCGTAAAGGAAATCAGGGAAAGCAGAACCGACCTGCCCCACAATCTCTTCTTAGACAAGGGGTAAGCGAGTGTTACAGTAAGAAACATCGCAAGTGCTGTT
>OGDN01004504.1_pt1 | contig 12377 bp, 7 predicted proteins | sample 1570271 | NCBI WGS metagenome assembly OGDN01 (sample SAMEA4384481, study PRJEB24528) | human gut metagenome | reverse complement strand
CGGAAAATACATCCCAGAAATGGCCTTTGAGCTGGGATAAGATTTCCGCGGCATCTCGGATTCTCAAAAATGAGACACGCCGTTGGCGAAAATGAGACACGTGATATCGGGCATCGGATGTATCATTTGCAAAAATGAGTCCACTCCACTCGAATAAAGCGAGGTCCCTCATGTACGTTCCACACCCCCGTATCCGTAGGCTGTCGAAAATCCCGCTTGTTGGGATGGCGGCGCTTGCTGCGTTGATCGCCACGAGCGTCGCCTGCTTCACGGCCACGCCCCAGGTTGCCCAGGCGGCAGACGCGCCCGCAATCACCGATATGACCGAGCAGGATTATCAAGCCCTGGGTCTGGGCACGAGCGAGGATATTCCGGCCGATACCGTCGGCCCCTATTCCACTGATACCCCCACGACGTTTGCCACGCGCAGCGAGGTCTATATGGCAGCTAACGGTAGCCATGGCAATCGCTACACTCTGCGCGACAAGCTCGAGAACGTCGAGCGCGGTGACATTGGCGGCAGCAGCAAACTCACCGATGGCTATGGAAGTGTGTGGGGCGCCGCAAAGTTCTGGCAAAACGTCAACAACTTCGATACGAACAGCGATCTCTACAAGCATAGCGACTACGGTGGCGGCACCTGGTCGTACCTAAGCAACAATGAGTCCTCAACAGTACTCGCCAACGACAACAACGGTTTCTCGGGCATTCACGCCACGAGTGTTGAGTTCTGCAGCGACGCCAGCACGGGCAAAAAGAGCCGCGTTGCCGAGCTCCGTGCCTACGGCGACAGTTCCTCCACGACGATTGACGGCAAGTCATACGCCGGAAAGGTTGAGCTGGTCCTCTACTCGTTTAGCAACGGGCGCACGCGCACTCTCGACACACACCTGCCGGTGACGGTCAACACTAATATGATGTACGAAGGCCGTTTTAAGTACCTGGATGCCGGTTACCTGCAAGAGCACGACGCCGTCTTTGATGTCGAGGCGGGCGATGTCGATGGCGACGGCGTCGACGAGCTTTTTGTCTACGCGGGCTGCTATGTCGACGAGAACGGCGTGCGCAAGGCTGTAGTCGACATGTATGACTTGGAGGGCGGCAACTGGAAGCAAAGCGTCGTCAAGATCGATGCCGGTAACGCCGCGGACTACACCACGCACAACAAGGGCGGGAACGACTCCTGGACGCAGCTTCAGTCAGCTCCTGTCGTTTCGCTAGCGGCCGGCGACCTCGATCGCGTTTTTTCGATGACCTCGCCATCGTGGTCTCGGCACCCTACGGCAAGAAGAATATTGATAAGTCGACGCATTGCGAGCTGTTTTCGTGGGATGCATCCAAGGGTGCGCTCGTCCATGTCGATGCTCTGGGCGACGCGGGCGCAATCTCCCTCTCCGCGAACGGCAAGACCATGGTCGCTGCGAATGTGACGTTCGGCACGTTTGCCGCCTACGATGAAGAAGGAAAGAAGACGGGTGAAACCGTCACGGGCCTTATTCTTGCGGGCTATGACTGGCAACGCAGCGCTTTTGATTACGGCGCTTCTGACGGCAGCAAGGGGCTGTACGGCGCGCTGTACCGCTACGCGTATTTTGACTCGGAGTCTGGCGAGTTCAAGCTTTCCGATTGCAAGGAATACAGAGACGGGCTCCTCGCCTCCTATGGGCTGATGCATGTGCCCAACAGCGCATGGAAGGATAGCGCTCAGGATAAGCGCTATCCGTGCACCTTGGCGCCTATCGCCCTTGCCACTGCCAACCTTGACGGCCTGTCCGAGCAGCTGGCGGTCGACGAGGTGCTCGTGGGCGGCGATGTGTTCCGCGACTTTGCCTGCAATACGGCACAGAGCGGGGCTCAGGGCTTGGGGTCCATGGTCGGAACCATGAGCATGAGCGGTCAGCAATACAACAGCAGCAACAAGCATGACCACAAGGGTATAGAGCAGGTGTGGATCAGCGACGTCAAGGCGGGCAGCGTCTCGGGTTCGGACCGCTATAACGAGAGCTTTATCGCCGTGGTGGGCAAGCACCGCGACGAGGACCTGCGCAAGAACGATGACTACTATTGGATGACCGCCTCGCATTTTTCGCTCGACGAGAACGGAAAGGTGCGCCGCGGCGAGGAGCAGGTGATTAGCGAGAGCAACCGTCGCGGCACTACCTACGGCACATTTATCTCGCTCGCGCTGCCCGACGTCGACAACGACAGCGTCAAGATCACGTACAAGGACCGCTACAAGGTCTATACCAACCCGCGCGTGCTTGCCGTGCTGCAGGATGCGCCCTATGTTGAGGATCTGGAGCAGGCATACGGCTATCTGGTGTTGGGCGGCACGTCATACGGAGAGGAAAAGGGCACGGGGACATCCCAGGGCTATACCATTGGCGCCGAGTTGGGCGTTGCCGTCGAGGTGCAGACCGGTCCGCCCCTGGTCGCGATGAATGCTTCAGTCGATTTTGCCGCCGAGGGATGCTATGACTACCGGAGCGAGCGCACGGTCAGCGCAAGCGTAAGCTATGAGTCGCATGCCGGCGAGGGTGACAAGGCCGTGCTCTACACGATTCCGATGGTCTATTACGAGTATGAGATCGAAAATGAGGAAACTGGTGGCAAGGGCGTGATGGCGGCGCCCGTGTCGCTCGGCGCGCAGACCTCGGTCGTTAATGTCGAGGCCTATGACCGCATTGCCAAACAGCACAATATGACGCCGCTCAGCTACTTTTTGACCAACCGGTCGGGAGAACCCGGAACCTATCAAACGACGCTCAACGGCGAGACTCCCGTTGGGGATTCCTTTGGCCTGGGCAAGCCTGGCGTAACGCGCGCCTACACGCACGATGGGTTTAACGGCGCCGCCGCGCAGTCGGGGGCGAGCATTGAGCAGACCATCGAAGTCGAGGAGGGCAAGGAGCAGGAGCTCGAGCTCGGCTTGACGCTGAACGGCAGCGTTGTCATGGGCGCGAAGCTCGCAAAGCACGAGTTGTTTGGCGGCCTGTGCTTTGGTGCCAACGCCGGCTTTACTACGGGTAACTCCTCGAGTGAATCGACCGAATACGGCGGCACCGTCGACAACCTGCCCGAGGCCGCGCAGGGCAAGTACGGTTTTGTGTGGCGTCTGGGCGTCAACGCGGTGGATGTCGACAAGTTCGAGGCAGACTCGGGCGACAAGCTCGGCACCAAGGACACCGACCAGTTCTGGATCGTGGGCTATGACGTTAAGGACGTCGAGATGCCCGACGCGCCGGCCGTGACGGGCTTTACGGCAAACGCCGTCGATTCGACCAGCGTTACGTTTAGCTGGGACGATGTACTCGCAAACAAGAGTGGCTTTAGCTACGGCGTGGGCATGCTGCAGAGCAATGCGGCGGATGCGGTCGTCAATAGCTGGAAGATTGCCGACAACACGCAGACCTCGCTCAAGTGGGATGGGCTGCAGCCCAATACGGAGTATCGATTCGCCATCGCCGCCGTTAAGAATGGATCCACGACCGAAACAGGTATTCGCTCGGCAATCATCACGGTCAAGACCATGCCCGATGGCATGACGATGACCGTGAGCGGACCTGCGGCGGATGCTGCGGAGGGGTCGGATCTTGGATACGACTTTTCGGTTGAGCGCACGGCGGGAAGCCACCTGACGCTCTCGGCGATTGGCCATGTGAAGCAACTCGGTGCCGACGATAGCGAAACAGGGCTGGCACCGACCTATATGTGGTACCGCAAGGGCCGCGGCGAGACAGAGTTTAAGCTCGTGGGTGCCGATGGCAACCTCGCGGCTGGAACGGCCTCAAAGCTCGAGATTGACCTGACCGCAGACGATGACGGTGCGCAGTATTACTGCCACGTGGGATACAACGACGTGGGCCTCGACACCGGCACGACGCTCGTGAATATCGAGGCCGAGGAGACGGCGCCCACAACGGTGAACGCCACCCCGATCCGCACGCGCCGCCTGTTCTCACAGGCAAGTGCGGGCGCCAAGAAGTTCCTGGACCATACGCTGGTAAACACCGCCGGCCCAACCGATTCCGAAGGCTCAAAGGACTCCGAGACTCCTGAGACCCCGACGAACCCGGACAAGCCCAAGTCCGACAACGGAGCTAAGACCGACACCAAGGTCAAGACTACGACCACAGCGAAGGACCTCGCAAACACCGGCGACCAAACATTCGCCCTAGTCACCACCGCAGCAGCAGCGGGAGCAACGCTCGTAGTGATAGCCCTCATCATGCTGATCAAGCGCCGCAAGACCCACTAGTAGCCAGTCGAACATATCGACAACCCAAAAACCCGGGTAGCCAAAAAACAGGCCACCCGGGTTTTCTGTTGAGTGGAGACTCCGCAAGCGGAAACTGCATCCCACAATTAGCGCCCGGAACGGGACACATTTTCCCAACGAGCCTCAACCGGAAAATACATCCCGGAATCCAGCTGAATAGTGGGACACACTTTCCCAATCGGGTCCCAAGCGGAAACTGCATCCCATTCCAGACAAGAATTCCGGGACACACTTTCCGCAAACAAAGAAGGCCACTTAATGTGGCCTTCGTCTTGCGCAGGACTGTCCGAGCAGGGAACCTTATATGCCTCCGCCTGGACAGACGTTTCAGTTGTGGCTCAGCAGCTAGCAGCTACTTGATCTTGGTCGTGCCCGGCGCCAGGTTGGGGTCGGTCTCGTTGGCCTCGGTCTGGAAGTGCTCGGTGTACACGTTCTTGCCGTCGCGGAACATCTCGTAATACTGCATCTTGGCGTAATCCTCGCGTGCCTTGGTGGCGGCTGCGGCAGCGGCGTCGTCACCGGTGACGTTGGAGGAGAGCGCCCAGCGCAGACTGGCGTCCTCGTAGCCCACGGAGTTGATGGCGGGTAGCGACTCGCGCAGCGTCGTGTGCGCCTTCTGGTAGTCGGTCAGCGGTGCGCCGATCAGCTGCATCAGCTGAGTGGACAGGTAGTTGGTGGACAGGTCGTCAACCTCGCTCGTCTGGTCGCAGCCGGCAACGTCGTAGTTGGCCCAGATGATGTAGTCGGTCTGCCACAGACGCTCCTGATGCGTAGCGTCGTCCTCGCCGGTAAACCACTTGTCATTGAACTTGGACGGGAAGAACGGCTGATGGTCGCCCCAGAACACCACGACCACCTTGCGGTCGAGCTTGCTCAGGGCGTTGAGGAAGTAGCGCAGCGCCTGGTCGGACTGCTCGATGCACGAGACGTACTCGTCGACATCGGACAGCGTGCCATCCTCGACGGTCTTGGCGTCCAGGTCGGTCGTGTCGATGTTCAGGTGCATCTGCTTGTCGACCGGCAGCAGGCCCGTGTCGTAGCCCGAGTGGTTCTGCATGGTCACGTCGAAGATGAACTGCGGGTCGGCGTTCTGGTCGAGCAACTCAAGAATCTTGTCGTAGGTAGCCTGGTCGGTCACCATGCCGCGCAGGGTATCGGCGCCCTGGAAGTCGTTGATGGACAGGAACTGGTCAAAGCCAAAGTCCTTGTAGACGTTCTCGCGGTTCCAGTTGGTCGCGTGGTTGGGGTGCATGGCCGTGGTGGAATATCCGAGCGACTTGAACTGCTCTGCCAGGTTCCCGGTCGTTTCCATGTTATAGATGGTGTACGGATACACGCCCGAGCCCAGGTTGGCCATGGAGTTGCCGGTCATAAACTCAAACTCGGTATTGGCCGTGCCGCCGCCGTAGGCGCTCACGTAGAGCTTTCCGCGGCTGAGGCAGTTGGACAGGTTCTTAAAGTACTGCGGGCCCTCGTAGCCGGCGCGCATGTTCTGGTAGATGGACAGGTCCGAGAAGGTCTCGTTCATGATGGCGATGACCGTGGGCTTCTCGCTGTCGAATTGCTCCTTTGCGGCGGCGCGCTCGTCGCTCTTGGCCGCGTCGGACTTGTCGTAGGCCTTGGCGTACTTTTTGAGCGTGGCCTTGGCATCGTCGACGGAGTAGTCGGCGGGTTTGGGCGGCTTGATGGACTGTGCTGCACTAATAAAGGCAGGCAGATAGCCCTCGCGCCAGTAGCTCTCGAGCGGACGCCAGGTGTAGACGGTGATGTCGAGGGTGTTGTAGTAGTCGATAAGCGTGACATGCGCGGTCACGCCGCCCAGGCACAGCACCGCCACGAGCAGGTTGATGAGCAGCATGCGCTTGGCGTTGACGGCACCCTTCTGACGGTGCGGTGCCACCAGGCCGGCGTACTCGCATAGCAGCATGGCGATGGCGGTAAAGCCCATGGACAGCACACAGAACAACGAGATGGAGAAGGTGTAGCCGGTGCCGGCGACTGCGGCGGCGGTGGAGATGGCCGAAAGGTCGCCCGGCTGGATGGGCATGGATTTAAACGTGATGACGAAGAACTCGGCAATGCCCAGGACAAAGAGGGCAAAGGCCAGGACCGCGGGAGCTGCGCCGTGGCGCTGGAACAGGAAGAACAGGCCGACCATGAGCGTGGTGATGATGGCCCACTCGAGCAGGATGCACAGGGGGTAGACCCAGGTAAAGTCGTGGTTGGACGAGACCTCCATGCCCAGCAGCGCAAAGACGCCGGCGAGCAGCAGGCACAAGACGGCGGCGACGAGCGGTTTGCCCACAAAGGCGCTGCGCAGGCGGGCGAGCTTGCCGGTGGGGGCGGGGGCGTCGGCAGAGGCGAACGCAAAGACGCGCGGGGCGATGCGGTCGCGGGCGATGCTGGCCCAGGCGCATCCGGTGAGAATGGCATTGGTCAGGACGAGCATCACAAAGGCGAGCGGCTCGTTTTGGGCGACGAGGCCCACAGCGCCCCAAATAGTCAAAAAGAGCTGGAACAGGCCAAAGGCGACGCTCCAGGCGAAGGCGCCCTTGGTGACGGTGCCCGACTGAGCGCGAATGGCCTTGGCCTCGCGCAAGACAAGGTAGACGGTCGCCGCAAGACCGACGAGCGAGATGGCGGCAGCGAACATGCTGAGACTCCTCACAAATGTAAAACCTACGAAAGCAGGGATTTACCCGATTGTTACCAAGATATGCGCTGCAATTGGTGGCTGCGCACAACAACCAGCCATATTAACGCGCACGTGTGGCGGTGTTGCGCAATGTAGCGGCGACCTGCGCGATAATGGACGGGAATTACACGGAAACGTAAAGGCTTCTTAAAGAAATGGCGAGGGTAGGGCGATGAGCGAGCAGGTTTGCAAGGCGGACATGGGCGGCGATGGAGCGGCGGTCGATACGTACGGCTATCCGGTCGAGACCACGGGCAACGCGGTGCTGGACACGTTGGAGCACCGTTCCTCCACGCGTGCCTTCGCGCGTGATGACGACGACCGCCCCGTGGCGGTGACCGACGAGCAGCGGGCGGCGATTTTGCATGCGGCGAGTCGTGCGCCGTCGGCAGGCGCCATGATGATGTATTCCATCGTGAGCATTCGCGAGCAGGCTACGCTGGATCGTCTGGCCGACCTGTGCGATCACCAGCCCATGATCGCCAAGGCGCCCTGGGCACTTATATTTGTGGTCGATTATGCCAAGTGGATCGATCTGTTTGAGCACGTGGGCTGCTTTGAGCCCGAGTTTGTCGAGCGCACGGGCAAGGCGCCCCGCCGCGCGCCGGGTTTGGGCGACTTTGCGATCGCGGCCCAGGATGCCGTGATCGCCGCGCAAAACGCCGTGGTTGCCGCCGAGGCCCTGGGGCTGGGGAGCTGCTACATCGGTGATATCGTCGAGAATGCCGAGGAAGTCGCCGAGCTGCTCGATCTGCCGCCCTATACCATGCCGCTGTCGATGCTCATCATCGGCACGCCCCGTAAGGAGCGCCCGGCAATCGCGCACCCCGTGGTGAACCTGGTGCACGAGGAGCGCTACTGCCGCGCCGGCGCCACGACCATGGACGCGCAGGTGGCCGAGATGGACGCGATGTTCCGTCCGCATGCCCGCGAGGTAGGCGAGCGCGTCATCGACATCTACACCCGTAAGCACACGAGCCCCTTTATGGCCGAGATGAGCCGCTCTATGGAGTGGTGGTTCAAAAACTGGCTCGGAAAATGACGAATGTGACAAAGGGGGCGTCCCTTTGTCACATTCCATATCGCCGCGGTGGCCTAAAGGCCGCATAAATGTTTATCTAGCTGGGAAAACGGTGCCATTAAAATATGGGCTGATTACATATAATCCCGTCGAACGTTAAAATTGGGAGGAAACCGGCTTATGGAACAAAAGGCCAAGGAGGCAGCTTCGCACGCTGCGATTCCTGTGAGCATCTCGGCGATGCTCGTCACGCTGGGCGTGGTGTACGGCGATATCGGCACCAGCCCTATGTATGTAACTAAGGCGCTCGTTGCCGGCAACGGCGGCATCGGAAGCGTCACGCAGGAGTTCGTGCTCGGCGCGCTCTCGCTCGTCGTATGGACGGTCACGCTGCTGACGACCGTCAAGTACGTGCTGATCTCGCTGCGCGCCGATAACCACGGCGAGGGCGGCATCTTTGCCCTGTACAGCCTGGTCAAGCGCTGCGGCAAATGGCTCATCATCCCTGCCATGCTGGGTGGCGCCGCGCTGCTCGCCGACGGCATCCTGACGCCGGCCGTTACCGTTACCACGGCCATCGAGGGCCTGCGCACCATCCCGGCGGTCCACGCCGTGCTCGGTGACGACCAGGGCCGCGTTGTCGCCATCACGCTTGCCATCATCATCGCGCTCTTCTTGGTGCAGCGCATCGGCACGGCCAAGATCGGTCACGCCTTCGGCCCTATCATGACGCTGTGGTTTTTGTTCCTGGGCGGCACGGGCCTGTTCTTTGTCTGCCAGTATCCCGCGGTGCTGCTATGCCTCAACCCGTTGCGTGGCATCGCTTTTCTGCTGAGCCCCAACAACCATGCGGGCATCATGATTTTGGGCAGCTGCTTCCTCGCTACCACCGGTGCCGAGGCGCTCTATTCCGACATGGGCCATGTGGGCCGCGGCAACATCTATGCCACCTGGCCGTTCGTTAAGTGCTGCCTGCTGCTGTCCTACATGGGCCAGGGCGCGTGGCTTATCAACAACGCCGGCAACCCGGAGCTCATGGGTATCGCCGACCTCAACCCCTTCTACCAGATGCTCGCCCCGGGTCTGCGCCCCTTTGCCGTCGGCCTTTCCACCGTCGCGGCCATCATCGCCTCGCAGGCGCTCATCACCGGCGCATTCTCGCTGGTGTCCGAGGCCAGCCGCCTGGACCTCATGCCGCATATGCAGGTCTTCTATCCTGCCGAGACCAAGGGCCAGCTCTACATCCCCATGGTCAACAACGTCATGCTCGTGGGCTGCGTCGTCGTGGTGCTGCTGTTCCAGAACTCGGCGCACATGGAGGCCGCGTACGGCCTGGCCATTACCCTGACCATGATGTGCACGACAATGCTGCTCTTCTTCTATCTGCACGTGGAGCGCAATCTCAAGGTCGCGCCGTGGATCTTTGCCGCCTTCTTCCTTATGCTCGAGGGCTTCTTCTTTGTGAGCTCGCTCACCAAGTTCTTCCACGGCGGCTATTTCACCATCCTTATGGCCGCGCTCATCATGGGCATCATGGTGTGCTGGTACAACGGCACGGCGGTTGAACAGCGCCAGTTTACGCTGCGGCCGCTGCGCAGCTATCTGCCGCAGCTCAAACGCCTGCGCGACGACGATCGCTACGAGCTCATGAGCGACAACATCGTGTACCTGACCAAGGACACCAACACCGACTATATCGACCGCGATATCGTCTACTCGATTTTGGACAAGCACTTTGCCTACTCGGTCGAGACGTTCGGCACCGACTACGTATTCCGCGTGCATCTGTACCTGGGCTATAAGATCAACCAGCGCGTCAATGCTTACCTGCGCCAGGTTGTTCAGGACCTGGCTGCCAGCGGCGAGCTGCCGGCGCAGACGCACGACTACTCGGTCTACAAGGATCCGGGCAACATCGGTACGTTTAAGTTCGTCATGATCCGCAAGCTGCTGGCGCCCGAAAGCGACGTGGAGCCCAGCGAGCGTACGGCCATCACGCTCAAGTACATCATCCGCCGTGCTGCCGGCACCCCCGCGCGCTGGTACGGCCTGGAGAATTCCAACGTGAGCTTTGAGTACGTGCCGCTGTTCACCAAGTTTAAGGCCGTGAGCAAGATGCAGCGCCTGGCCCCCAACGAGCGTCCGTAGCCGACGGAGACTACACGGAGTTGGTTATCGATGAGCAAAACTAAAGCCGGGGAGGTAAACATGGATGCAAGGACACTTGACGTCCGTGAGGCGCGCGTCGACGCCGCCGAAGATCGGTTCTTTACGAATCGGGCCAACATGGACATGGTCGATCGCGTGATTTCGATCGTGGCATTGGTATTTGGAGCGGTGTGCGTGTGCGCCCTGCTCGCGCACGTGCTGTTTGTCTAACGACCGCAGGCTGTAAAGGCTATACACTTGGAACCACCACAAGGGGAAACCACCACAAAGGTGCCTGTCCCCTTTGTGGTGGTTTTTGTTTTTGAGAGAGGGGCGGGGCGCTGATGGACGTCCATGCGGACGGCGATATTGCCGAGAACTTTTGGTGGCGGCGCACGACGCTGACGCGTCGCAGCCCTCTGTATGACGCCTGCGTATCGGCGGGGCTGCTGGTCGCGGCGACGATTGCGGGCGCGCTGCTCGACCATCCGGGTCTCGCGCCGAGCATCATGATCGTCTATGTGTTCGCCGTGCAGCTGTGCGCGTTCTTTACCTGGAGCCGCCTGTATTGCTTGCTGAGCTCGGCTGCCGCCGTGGCGCTCTACAACTTCTTGTTTGTTGACCCGCGCTACTCGCTGTCGTTTATCGACCGTGTTTATCCCGGCATGTTCTTCATCATGTTTGCGGTCTCGCTTGTGTCGAGTTCGATCGCGTTGGCCCTGCGCCGCGCCTTGGCGCAGGCCGCCGCCAGCGACCGCCGCACGCAGATGGTGCTCGAGACCAACCGCATGCTGCAGCGCTGTGCCGATCAGCAGCAGATTGTGCACGCCATGGCAACGCAGCTGGCGCGTCTTTCGGGCTGTCCGGTCGTGTGGTACAGCGCCGACGCCGAGGGCGATGACCTGCTGCCGCGTGCGACATACACGGCCGTGGGCGATGCCGCGCCGGTGCACGAGCTGGCGCCGCAGATGCCACCGCGGCTCTCGGCGTCCGCCTATGTGGGAACGCCGCTCGATGCTACGTTCGGCGGCTCGGCGTTTTATGGCATCTACCTGACGGTTCGCACAGGCGACGGCTTCGCGCGCTCGGGCGACCCCGCCTCGGTGGTGGGCGTGCTGGCTATCGTTGCCGAGCCCGACGTGCTGACGCACGAGGAGCGGACACTTGCCGATGCTATCGTGAGCGAAGGCGAGCTGGCGCTCGATCGCGCCCGCGCCATGGAGGCCCGCGAGGAGGCGGCGGTGCTTGCCAAAAATGAGCAGCTGCGCGCCAACCTGCTGCGCTCCATCTCGCACGACCTGCGCACACCGCTTACCAGTATTTCGGGCAATGCCGATGTCCTGCTCGATCAGGGCTCGACCGGCACCGCGGTGCTCGATGCCCAGACGCGCCGCGGCCTGCTTCTATCCATTCGCTCGGATGCGCTGTGGCTCAACGCCACCGTCGAGAATCTGCTCGCCATCACCAAGCTCGAGGGTGGCGGTATGCGCCTGTCGACCACGCTCGAGCTCATGGACGATATCGTCGAGGAGGCGCTGCGCCACGTGAACCCTGCCGTGCGCGAGCACGACCTTAAGGTGGTGGCGTGCGATGAGCCGGCGCTTGTCAACGTCGACGCGCGTCTGATGGTGCAGCTGGTGGTCAATCTGGTGAACAACGCCATCACCTATACGCCTGCGGGTTCGCATATCGTAATCTCGATTGGCGTCCATGATGGATGTGTGGCGTGCTCGGTTGCCGATGACGGCCCGGGCATTGCGCCCGAGGACCGCGAGCGCATCTTTGAGTCGTTCTACACCGCCAACCATGGCCTGGCCGACAGCTGCCGCAGTGTGGGCTTGGGGCTTTCGCTCTGCCGCTCCATTGCGCTGGCACATGGCGGTAGCATAGAGGTTACCGCGGCGGACCCTCACGGTTCGGTCTTTACGATTGAGCTTCCCGCCGCCGACGTTTCGTTTGATAAGGAGTAGCGCTGTGCCGAACTCTGCCGTGAAACCGCTCATCTTGGTCGTTGAGGACGATCCCGCCGTCCGCAACCTTATCGTCGCCGCGCTCGAGGCGCACGGTTTGCGCCATATGGCTGTGGAGACCGCCCACGCCGCCATCGCCGCCGCTTCGTCGCAGGCGCCGAGCATTGTGCTGCTCGATCTGGGCCTGCCCGATATGGACGGCGTCAAGGTGGTGGAGTCGGTGCGCGCGTGGTCGGGCATGCCGATCATCGTGGTTTCGGCGCG
>OGDN01004501.1_pt1 | contig 12388 bp, 10 predicted proteins | sample 1570271 | NCBI WGS metagenome assembly OGDN01 (sample SAMEA4384481, study PRJEB24528) | human gut metagenome | reverse complement strand
CGTCTGCCTCGCAATTTTATCCACCCCGGCGAAATCCAGCAGTACCCTCCTTGATGCCAGTTCAATAATAGAACGATACTTCCTTACATCTTCCTGTTTCATCGTTTCCGTTACGGATAAGGCAGCGTTATAATCATATGCCTCAATATGTTTTTTAATTATCTCTTCCTGTTTTATCTTTTTTAAACTCGGGCAGGTAATCTCTTTACAGCGATTTTTTGCATCAGGCAAGTTGTCCTGGTTCAAATCCCATAAGGTTTCCACATCATATCCCTTATGAATATGTTCATTCATTCCTTTTTCCGGCGTTGCAACCTGGATTAGTGTTGCCGGAAATTCCCCTATTGTCTGCAAAACCAGCAATCCGCTTTTCATTGCAGGAGTTCCTGATGATATATTCAGCAACAGTGAATCTCCTTCTTCCATAGAAGCATATATGTTTTGAATAATCGCTCTGAAATCCTCATAAAAATAATCAAATTCATGGACATTTGACAGTTCCCTTCGCTCCACAATTTCATATTCTATTGTACGGCTTTGCAATTTTTCCAAACGTTCCAGACAATACAAGTATCGATTATCTTTTTCCTGATTTTCCAGCATTTCCCTCGACATATATAGAATTACCTTGTCCGGCTTATAATATCTGCATATATGTAAAACTGCTCCCTCATAACAATTACTTGCTGAAATCGGGTCTGTGCCGCCAACCGGTGTAAATAAAATAGTCTTTCCCACTTTTTCGTCCTCACTTAAATAATAATTACCTCTTCGTCCTCAATAACAGAATTGACTCCAAAAAGATTTACTTCTCCGTTCCCTCTGATTTTATATACCCGAACACTATCCGTTGCCTTATCAATCATTTGCGGGATTCCTGCAATTAGCTCTGTATACAAATTTTCCGTAATCATTGCCTCAAATGCAGATTTTTGTACACGAAATCCATATCCACTCATTTTCTTAGCAAACGCAACACGCCTTCTGTTACTGACAATATCATAAATAATCAGCACATAAATTTTCCTGGTATTTTGTATTTCCTCTGTATTCCAAAAATAGTTTTCCACCAACTCCTCCTATCGTATCAATACAGGATGATACTGTTGCACATCATATGTTTCCATTACCTTTACAAACTGATTAATTTGTAAATCCATAGCTCTACGAAAACTAACACTGTAATCCACATAGGACAAGTATCGATTTTCTGTCCGAAATTTTGTTTCCAGCTTTTGAATATACTTTTTAAACCCATCCTTTTCCAAAAATACTCCCGGTTCATCAATTCCTGTATAAAAATCACTTTTTAACAGTTCGTGCCCGTTTAACATACTTAAAGCAATGGAATCCACTAATACAGCCCGCCACTCTTCCATTAAATCACTGGCTAATGTTGGATGCTTCTCATGGTCACTATGCATCACCCCAAAATATGGATTTAAACCTTTCCCCTCAATTTTACCATAAAACTCATTCATAATAATAGAATAACCTAAACTTATCAGTGAATTAAACGGGTCCCTTGGCGGGCGCCGATTTCTCCCTGTAAAAGAAAATTCCGGATTAATAATCGCTCCTAATTCTCTAAAATAAATCTTCGCTGCCGTTCCTTCATATCCCATAACCTGCTCTATGCCTTTTGCTGTATCCAATTTTTGATACATATTTTGCATTTCAACAACAGAACGCTCTACGTTCCTTTCACTATGTCGTGCATATCTGCGCAACACAACAATCTGATTCCTTATCTTTGCATCAATCAGTTTTCTTGAAAATGCGACTCGAAATTCCGGGTCTTTCGTAATCTCTGCCTGTAGCCTCTGCCTTTGCACATTCACATGATTTGTTGAAATATGCCTTCCATAATATGCACCATTTGTTGAATAATACAGGATATTAACACCTCTCCTTAAACATTCTGATATGCATTGAGTTGTAATCTGCACTTTTCCAAATACTTCTATTACCTCTAATGTTTCCGCCGGAATACTTTTAATCATTCCATCTCTATATTTTACCTGAAAACGATTATCCGCAATCCCTATACTTGCTCCCTGCTCACAGACATACAAATAGCCCATCCACACACCTCTTTTCACTTTCCTCAGTTGTTCTTCAATTAAAGAATCTCTTATATATTCCATCGTCCCCTTCCGGGGTTTGCTAATTCTCTATTTTTTGTGTCGCGCAAATTTGTCTTGGCACGATAGCGTTGGTTTCCGTCCCCTTCCGGGGTTTACTAATTCTCTATGAAGATATCAACTTCGATTAAAAAAGGAAATGGAAAGTTTCCGTCCCCTTCCGGGTTTGCTAATTCTCTATTTCAAAAAAATTTTGGAATCTGGTGATATGAAAATGTTTCCGTCCCCTTCCGGGGTTTGCTAATTCTCTATGGTAAGGCGGATTCGCTTGCGCGAACAATCGCTGGCGTTTCCGTCCCCTTCCGGGGTTTGCTAATTCTCTATGGGTTACACTCACTCATCCCAGAAAAGACATTCCGTTTCCGTCCCCTACCGGGGTTTGCTACTTCTCTATAAAGCATTTGAAATCAAAAAATTTTCAGCAGAATTAGTTTCCGTCCCCTACCGGGGTTTGCTAATTCTCTATAACAGACTTCTGCTCTTACTGAGTTTTCACGAAAAGATGTTTCCGTCCCCTACCGGGGTTTGCTACTTCTCTATTGCACGAGAGAATGTAAGAAAGAAAAAATAGTTGTTCAGTTTCCGTCCCCTACCGGGGTTTGCTACTTCTCTATAATAAATAGCTGGAGGGCAAAAAGATGAGAACAAACGTTTCCGTCCCCTACCGGGGTTTGCTACTTCTCTATTGAAAGTCATGACGCGGAAGAAAAGCACATTGAGGGTTTCCGTCCCCTACCGGGGTTTGCTAATTCTCTATTAAACATAACGAAAGGAAGTAGGTTCGCGTAGCGGTTTCCGTCCCCTACCGGGGTTTGCTACTTCTCTATGGGAGAAAGTGAGAACAATATGAGAACAATCGAAAGAAGTTTCCGTCCCCTACCGGGGTTTGCTAATTCTCTATCTGAAAGAAAAAATGGAAAGAAGAGTATGGGTAGCGTTTCCGTCCCCTACCGGGGTTTGCTAATTCTCTATTTTGAGTTATATATTGATTTAGTAAACAGGAGTAATTGTTTCCGTCCCCTACCGGGGTTTGCTAATTCTCTATAAGCTACCACCTATCACTTGCCATCTGTTAAACGGTAGTTTCCGTCCCCTACCGGGGTTTGCTAATTCTCTATCCTGTCCCTGAAAACCCTTGTTTTTTCCGGGGCAAAAAGCTAATTTGCGGCTCAAACCAAAATTGGCTCAGATTTTTTGCTCTCTGCCCCACAATAATACCTGATTTTGCAGTATTTATGCGCATCGGCGCAAAATAGCATCCTTTATACCTGCTCATAGAATATCTGCCCGATTCCCATATCATATAATTTGCCCTGATATACTGTACACTTACATACATGTGGCGCAATCTGCAAGTCAATATCCCTCCCATGTTTATGGTCAGAATAATTTCTTCCCAGTGTTGCCTGAAAAATCCTGTCAATCAACCAAACTGCATCCTTTCCAAACATTGCATACATTACTGTCTTAGATACATATCCACAACCGCCACCCAGAAATACCGCATTTTCTTCCTCTATATTTCTTCGGAAGCGACTGTAAAAATACTGATTACTCAAATCTCTGAATACCAGCATTGCATCCAGGATATCCTCTATGGTATATGCGCATAATGACGAATCAATCTTTAAATCAAAATGAATCTCTGTTCCGGGAATCAGTGTTTCTCTTAATATAGGAAGTGATTTTCTTTTTCCTTCTAAGGTAACATCTATTTTCTGGCTCAGGGTCAGACATTCCGCAGAAACCGGATAGCTGTCGCCCACAGAAATCCCAGCCATACAATCATTGACTGCATTATTGCTTTTTTTGTCATCCCTTTGTAAACAATAAAAGGTGTCTTTCTCCAGTTCCGTTATTTCGCGCTTTAAATAATTATTCCGTCCTGACCTTTCTCCGGAACCACGCTTAAACTGTTCACGATTCATACGGTATTTTTCGGGTTTTTCCGTAATTTCTTTTATTAGCAGCGCTGTTCGTATCATCCCCTTAATACTGCTTCCCGGCACATATGGCATTCCATAGGCATCCTTTACAAAAGCAGATATTCCCTTTGGTCTGCTATTTCTATCCTGAAAAGCCTCTCCCGCGTCCAGTTCATATTTTACCCACCGCTCATAGTCCTGCTGCCGAAACTGTTTCTGCGCCAGCCAGTTAGACAGGGACATCTGATTGTTACGACTGTCCATCATGAACTTTTCATATTCATCGGATAATCCTCTTTTTCTCAAATCATCATACATTGTGTAAATATCCGGAATAATGACACGGTGATTCCATGGCATATAAATATATTCTTTTTTACCGATTTCTTCTCCGCTCCCAATAAAAATCGGAGATACCGCACGAATCGTCATTTTATAATTTTTGAAACATTGTTGCATTATCATACCCCCAAAAACATTGCCTTGGCATATCGGTAAACGGGATGTCCTCCTCTGGATACATCATAAATATTTCCTTCAAACACATTTTTAAAGCAGGAACCGGCTGAAAATACATACAAATCCCTTTTCTTTTGCCACTCTTCACATTCCATCGCTTCATTATTGACACCCGGTGCGACAAACCCTGCACGCTTTTCCAGTAAATAGGAAGCTCCCTCCAGAGCTTTCTCCAGTTCACTATCCGTTGGCAATGCCACGCTTAACAGCATATTTATTTCCCGCTTTGTCTGTAACCTGGCTGAGAACTGCTCAGGTAACTTTCCTTTATAAAAAGTAAATTTGCCCAGACCACTCGATTTTTCTCCTCCCAGTCCTGTAAAAGACAGGGCATCCAGCAAATCCTCGAAAAGGGTAAGCATTTCTGCTTCTTCATACCCTGCAATGATATATACACCACACCCTTTATTGTAATAAAAGGTTCCTACCCGGTAGGGTTCCGTATCCGCATTCTCTTTTACACTTGCCTTTGTCATCTGCACATAATTTCCGTAATCATCCATCAAATCAGACAGCAAATTAAATTTTCCCTGCAGAAAAGCATCCAACTGATTAATTTCCAGATACTTCAGCTTCTTATATGCCTTTTTCTGCTCAGAAACACCCTTTTGCTCTGCTTTTACATATATCATAGGCTTCGGCACCAGATAATCCGTTCCAACATATGGCATACCATCGGAAAGAATCAGTTTTCCCTGTATAACATCCTGATAAAACCTATCCGCCACCCCTGATTTTAACGCTTCAATGTAAAGTGCTGAAAACAGCTGGTCTGCATGAAATACATATGTAGTTTCATTTAATCTTCCTGTGCCAAAATGTGCACCCGTCTGAAATTCAAACTTGTAAACAGCATATTTCATCGTATTATCCTTCCAATACCTTCTGACATTGCTCCATCAGTTCTTCATCCACAGTGCCTATTACTACATCTGCCGTAAGTTCCGAAAAGTGTACCCGACCATATCCTCTGGAACCACTTCCTCCTAAATAATCATACTCCAGCAATTTCAGTCCTTCCTTCAGCAACTTAAAATCTGCAATAACCTGCTCGGAAGTCCTGTCCGAAGATACCTCGTAGATTAACTGCATTGGAAATCTGGCTCCCCTGACTACCCTCTCTATCTGTCTTGGGTTTGCCACTGCCGTCGCCCTGGAGATAGAGTTTTCAAACTTCACCTCCGTAGCCGATGTCAGTCCTGCATGCTTTAATTCCTCCAGATTATCCAGAAACATATCTGAAAAGAGTACTCTGCTTGCTTTTTTTAATCTGGCACTTCCAAACAAGTCTGTCAGGCAATCTGCATCATCATCCGGGCTGTCCTGCTTTATGCTTATACTTTCATTATACTGTTTCGCCAAAAGAGCCCGCATCTTTCCTTTTAAGCTGCTCCCCGGGACCATCGGCTGATTTGTCCTTGTATCCATAACCACAGGAGAATCCACGGCGCCAATTGCCGAAAATGCACTGGAACCTCCAATATGAAGCCCTGTTACAACCTCCATCACTCCACTTATTTCTATTTTGGCAAACATACTCTCTCCTCCTATTCGTCCTTTCCACCATAAAATTTGCGATATGCCACAAGCGCTTCCATATATCTGCTAAACAGGATGTACCTCTGTCTGCTGTCCCCTATCTGACTGATATAATGCAACAGATTCGCCTTTGTTATCAAATCCCTGACCTTTGGTTCCCGCCCTGCTTCATATACAAAACGGATTTTCAGATAATTGATTCTCCCCACAATTTCCGGAGATAACTTGTCCTGCTGATATACTATCACTTCATTATATATAGACGCCGTCATAGCCAGTAGATTTCTGATTTTTGAGGTAGTCACTATTCCGACAGGATTTCCGTTTTTATCTCTTCTTGCCGGTGCCACCAGTTCCTTTATTGCGTTCTCTGCAATCTGCACATAATTATCTTCCGCCAATCGTTCCATTTACTGTTCTCCTCCTTCTTCGCCTCGATGAAGATATACATATAAATAAATTGCTGTAATCAATTCTTTCCGGTCTGTTACATTCTGGCTCCATTCATACATTTTTGAAGAAAATCTGCGGTACCCTTCCTTTATCTCATCGCTGCTTTTTGAATCCGGCTCCATTCTGGACAGCAGATACACATATCTGGCAATATGTATCTGCTCTCTCTCTTCCCGAAGCAGTTCTGTTAAATGATACAAAAATGCCATTCCCCGTTCTTCATTTTTTCCAAAATAGTCCGCAAGCACCTCCATTTTTTCTCCTACGACTTTTCTCAGGAATGTATTCCATGGATAGGTATGGTCTTTTCCCCATATTGTAATCGCATTCTTTCCATTCATTCCCTTGGAAGCATCCTCCAACATCTGAGTTTCCTGTGCCATTACATTGATTGGATAAGAAGGATTATAAACTCCAATTCCGCCGGAAATATGTAACGTCCCCAGTGTAAACCTTTCCAGTGCATCCCGTAAATCACAAAAGGCAGCTATTACTTCATTCCACGCCCCTGCTATAAAGACATCATCCCCTCCTGAATATACAATTACAACATTTCGCGCTCCGGCACCTGCGAATATCCGCTCCGTTCCCTGCTCCAGAATCTTATTGATATACCCCTTAAAGAACAGGGATAACTGTCTTGACAGTGCTGCCGTACGGGACAGCGTAACATATCTGTCATCCCCGCCTCTTTTAAAGCCTGATACAAAGGTTGTTCCAAGATTATCTACATCAGCCCGCAAAACAGCTATTTTCTGAATACCTGCTGCCTTTCCTGCCATTTCCTGAAATGTATTCCCGGTATCTTCAGGCAGATAATCCCCTACCCAAAGTTTATTTGATACATGTTTTCCTGTATATAATCCATTTTTAGTATAGCAGCGCACATAAAACTCCTGTTTCATATGGTTCTCCAACTGCTTTTTAGATTCCGCCACAAGATATTTTCCTCCCGGTAACGGAAGAGAATTATCCTCCTTTTTGCACAGAATTGTAAAGCAGTCTTCGTACAGGATAGCAGCTCCCATTTTTTCCAAAGCATTGCATACGTAACATTTATCATCCTGCAATTTTGCAATTCTGCGACATATCTTACACTCCCGTTCTCCTTCATGCTTCTGGCAATTCAATTTCCGAATCACATCTGCCTGATATCGATGTGCCTTTTTGCCGGACAGATTTTTAGAAACAGTAAGATACATCTCTTCATAGCTTCCACGGGGCTCATTCCTTAATGTATTTGGCGTTGCCACCGCATAGCCGCATGCAATATAAAGCTCAATATCAAAGTTTTGTCTGAGCCACTCATTTATATCTGCCTCATATGCTTCTGTTATCCTCTTTACTTTATCTGTATTCGGCAACAGCAAATAGCAATGTCCGCCACCGGAATATATCAGGTTTGCCCGGGATAAGGATACCTGCTCCAGCAGTTCATCAATAATATGCTCCATCATGATTTCCAGATAAAAACTTCTTGCCCTTAATCCCTTTAAAGCCCCTGCCTCTGCGACGGAATAGATAAACTTCTGTATTCCTGAAATATCCATGGAATACAGAAGAAAAATCGGCTCCTCATAGGTACTGACTGCATTTTCAAATAATTTTTCCCTGTAATTATTCTGATTGCGCTCCTCTAAATATTGCTCTACACAGGAAGCCACCGCAGCAGTGATTTTCACATGGTCATACAGCGAAATATCCGATAGCTCTTTTCTGGATGTTGAAGAGGGGATATAGGTTAAATTTGCCTCAAGCACCGTCAGTAAGGAATTTACATATTCTTCCTCCAGACTGATTCCCCGTAAATTATCCGTAATATCCTGCACAACGGTCCTGTAAAAATGCTCTTCCATCTCCACAGGTTCTTCTGTCGGATAATTGATACCCATCGCCGGATTCAATCTCTGCATTGCATAATGACTGTTTCCCTGATTTCCATTCAATATATTAAAAACACTGTCCAGAGGAATCCTTTTGTCAAATCCCGCTTCCTGTAAATCAGCCTCTCTCCTGTCCGCAAAGGCAGCAATATTATCTGCGAAATAGGTAATATAGCATAAATCATTTTCCTTCAGGTCCGCGCCTGCCAAATACTTTCCATGATGATATTTGACACAATGCAGGATTTCGCTGTCTGTTATGTTTGCGTCATTTTTCAGGTATTCTGCACCACTTGTACTATGATTGCGTCCATCCCCGCTGCGATATACAATTTTCCCGATATCATGTAACAAACTTCCAACAATGAGTTTAATCTGCCTGTCTGTAAGCATCCTTTTCCCTTCCCTCTATTCGTTTTACAGCTCCCATTCCAAGCGCTGTTTTAATTCCCACACCTGAAAACTCACCAAACTCAAATAATAAGTTTGCAAGATTCGCCATCGTCTGTGTTCCCCGCATTTTAATTGTTATATTTCCAATAAATGACGGTATCCGAACTCCTTCCAATGAAAAAGTTACACTTTTCAAGTCATATTTAATAATGGATGCGTTGTCACATAATTGCAGAAGTGCATCTTCATCCAACATGATATTTTCCCCCGCTGCCGCATCATATTTATTCATAAGACTCTGAAAAATACATCTTAAATCCGGATAGAAAATATACTGTCCATTTTGTTTAAATGCTGTTGGTGAAATAAACTGTACCTGTATATATCTGGAACTCTGTTCCCGGTAAAAATCCCCCATCATTTTCTTTTCCGACAATTCCGTATATGGTTTTTCTTTTATTTCCACAACAATCTGTTTCTTCTTTAAAACAATTTGATTCGTATTCTCCAATATCTGATGAATTATTATATCGGCTGCCTCTTCACTGATACAATTGATAACCCAATACCAGTTCTTATCTCTCCGTTCCAAATGCTGCGAATAGGGATGTAACTGTGAAACATGTAACCTTTCCGCATATTCTATTGGCAGCAGCTCCATAAGCGCCCCATGAAAAAGGGATGACATCTGATAAGACAGTTCCTCAGAACTGCTCAGCAACAACTCTAATCTTGATAACATAATCAATAAGACAATTTCCTTCCCTGTTTTATCGTACCCTTCCAAAAGTTTCAAAATATAAGTAATTTCTACATTTATTATAAGGGAATCTCCGGCATAGCGCAACTTACATTATGATTATTTACTATGTTATATTTGCGTACCACTCCTTCTACCCACAACTCAAAAAAGGCTGCCTCCCGCAATGATTATTGCGAAAGTAACAGCCTTAATTTTATGATATCAGGGTCAAAAGGTCTGAACTCACATGAGCTTGCTCATAAGTGGGTGAAAGACCTTGGGACCCGCAAAACATGAGGAAGTAGCGATTTACGCAGTAAATCAGCGGATTCCGAATGTTTTAGAATTACAGGAGCTGCTTTGGCAGCGAAGTAATTCGTAGATATCAAATGAGGGGCAAAGTACCTTTTGACCCTCATATCATTTTATGTATTTATATATTTTTCCGCTTCTATATCTTTATATCTGTTTGGTTCTTATATCTGTTTGGTTCTTATGCTTGCTCTTTATGCCTGCTTCTTATTCTTGTTCTTTATGTCCATTCCTTCGCGATATTTCTTGCTACATGCACACCACTGGCGGAAGCATGGGACAGGGAATGGGTGATGCCGCTGCCGTCCCCGATAATGTAAAGTCCCGGATATTCGGACTCCAGCTTGTCATTTACCTCTACCTCCATGTTGTAGAATTTTACTTCCACACCATAGAGCAGGGTGTCTTCGTTTGCTGTTCCGGGCGCCACCTTATCCAGCGCATAAATCATTTCGATAATGCCGTCCAGAATACGCTTGGGCAATACCAGACTTAAATCCCCCGGTGTCGCATTCAGGGTGGGTGTCACAAATGCCTCTTCAATACGATTCGGCGTAGAACGGCGGCCTCTGATTAAATCGCCAAAGCGTTGTACAATAACACCGCCGCCCAGCATATTGCTCAGTTTTGCGATAGATTCACCGTATCCGTTGGAATCCTTAAAAGGCTCTGAAAAATGCTTTGCCACAAGCAGCGCAAAGTTGGTATTCTTTGTCTGCTTTTCCGGGTCCTCATAGCTGTGCCCGTTTACGGTAATGATGCCGTTTGTATTTTCATTTACCACAGCGCCCCTGGGGTTCATACAGAAGGTTCTTACCTTGTCCCCGTACTTTTCTGTCCGGTATACAATCTTGCTTTCGTAGAGTTCATCCGTCAGATGTGCAAATACCTCCGCAGGCAGTTCCACACGCACGCCAATATCCACACGGTTTGATTTAGTGGAAATATTCAACTCATGGCATACTCTTTCCATCCACTTGCTACCGCTTCTTCCGACAGAAATGATGCATTTTTCACAGAAATATTCCTCTTTCTCACAGACAATCCTGTATCCGCCCTCTTCTGCCGCAACAGACTGCACCGGTGTATCAAAATAAAAGTCAACCTTATCCTTCAAATAGGCATACATATTTTCCAGCACAATATAATTGATATCCGTACCAAGGTGACGCACAGAAGCATCCAGAAGATGCAGGTCATTCTGGATACACAGCGTTTTAAATCTGGTTCCTGCCGTAGAATAAAGCTTTGTTCCCTCACCGCCGAAATCCAGATTGATTTTATCCACATATTTCATCAAATCAAGAGCCTGCTTCTTGCCGATGTATTCATATAAGGTGCCGCCAAAGTCGTTGGTAATATTGTATTTTCCATCAGAAAAAGCACCTGCCCCGCCGAATCCGCTCATAATAGAACAGCTCTTACAGCCAATACAGGACTTAATCTTTTCCCCGTCAATAGGACAATGGCGCTTATCCAATGCGTGACCTGACTCAAAAACTCCTATTTTCAATTCCGGTCTGCACTGTACCAGCTCATACGCTGAAAAAATACCACCGGGACCTGCCCCTATAATAATTACATCATACTTCATTCCGCTCTCCATTCCTGCGCTGTCTTTGCACATCTCAAGTATATAGCCAACTGAAATATTGTATCATTTTCTCTTATAAAACACAAGGCAGCAAAACCAAAAGATTCTGCTGCCTTGCCTTAACTGTTTACGTTTATGCAAATTGTCCTTCCTCTATACTGCTTCTCTCGGCACTGCTTTCCATAGCACCGCCTTCCATGGCACTTGTTTCACTGCTTCCCCTTGCACCACTTTCTATGGCAACGCTTTCCAGTGTACCACTACCCTGCTGCATTTCCTGCTTCAGCCTGCGCTGCCGTTCCCGTTCTTCTTCCTCTTTATACAATGATTTCCAGTCCTTATGTTTTTTATGGACATTTAAAATAGAGGTCTGTTTGGCAATCTGATACAATTCCATAGAATATTCCATCAGCTTTTTTTCATCCAACGCGGGAACATGATCCCCTCTGGAAATTCGTCTTGCAATTTCCATTGCCTTTGCCATATCGTCCATCACATCATTGGATTTTTCTTTATCTTCCCTGCTTTTTTGTAACATCTCCACCAGACAGCTTCTGGCTTCGTTGGAAATCTCCAGCAAAACATCCTGCTGTACCATACCTGTATTCTGTGCTATATCTGCCTGCTGGGTCATACCCACACGCTGTACCAGATTATTCTGTTGCGCAATATATGGCTGTTGAACTCGACCTGACTCCTCATGATTGCTCTTTGAATCTACCCGCATATGTTCCCTCTCTTTTTTGGGTTAAAGCACCTCATCCGTCCAGCCTACATCTTCCCCATCGCCGCCGTCAGAACCACTGTCCTCAGAGCCGCTGCCGGAATCACCGCTATCTGAACTGCCGCTGTCTGAACCACCATCATCCGAACCGCCGTCATCC
>OGDN01004500.1_pt1 | contig 12393 bp, 10 predicted proteins | sample 1570271 | NCBI WGS metagenome assembly OGDN01 (sample SAMEA4384481, study PRJEB24528) | human gut metagenome | reverse complement strand
GGTGCCGAGGTGGTGCAGCTCTATATCGGCGACGAGGAGTCGTCGCTGCCACGCCCGGTGAAGGAGCTGAAAGGATTTCAGAAAATAGCTTTGGACCCCGGGCAAACGCAAACTGTTACTTTCGAGATCACGCCCGATATGCTGCAGTATTACGACGATGCCAAGGGCGCGTGGGTTGCCGAACCGGGCACGTTCACGGCCTATGTGGGCGCCGCGTCGGATGATATTCACGGCATAGCAAGATTCGAGTTGAAATAGCTTTTAACTTTATCCCTAAAAGACAATCATATATTATTCAAGGATGAAATAACACCGATTTCCGATAGAAAATATACAGGAGAGGAGAGTGGTGGGCAACGTATTACAAAATCAATATCCGAATTTCTGAATATCACCTCGACGATCATACGAAAAATATGCGATCAAACCAATCAAGACGCCAGAGAACGACATTGTTAATAAAGCCAAAAACAAATACAAAAATTGTTTTCTGATTCTATAGATTCAAGCAATAAAAAACGGAAAAGAAGAGCAACAATCGTATAAAATATTATGTAGATCCACGACAATTTTGGAGATTTTATTAAAACAATTTCTCCAACCATCGTTAGTAGAGTTGGAGGAATTTTTTGGCGATTTACAGCAACAACCACAAGTTATACGGGAGTATCTACAAGAATTTGTACAAACAATTAACGAGTCGACATCATTAGTCTATTAATATATAAGCAGTTATGACACATTTATTGAATCCGTTTCACCATATGACTTGATTTCATAGGCATCCATTATCACACGATGTTGGGAGCATAGTTCCGATTTATTCAGAAATAGAAAAGCCGTGCGGGCTGAATAAATGAAGCCTCCAACCACTTTTGTCCGACTATTCCTCTATTTTTTGCAATAAAAGATGAAAAAACGATTGCATCACTTAAATCTATTGCAAAATGAACAAGCACGGGACGCAGGAATACAGGAATGCAGAACACAGGGTATGTGAACATAGAGCGCAGAACGCGAAACAGAGAATGTGGCGGGATATAGAATCAGGGTGTAAACCTTACAACACAAAGTATCCGGGTCCTAAGGCCCGGATACTTTACTTCGTAGGTTATGCTATATGCCGGGGTATATAGCCCTTGAGAGCAATTCTATCTCCCTTTTTTGAACGTTTGGAGAGAGGACCGGGATTTTATCTTTTTGTCATCCCATATGTGTTCGATGGAGATAATCCAAATACCACATAGCCTCTTCGTGTCTTATGACGGCATACAGGCAGCAGAAGGCCTGCTCTGGCGGCGTCAGCACTACTCCGTCGGGATATACTTCCATCCCGATGCTTTCCTTCGCCGAAGCCTCGAAGAGTCGGGATATGAGCTTTCCGTCCTGCTCGCATGCAATCTCGGCCTCTATCCAGTTGTCTATGTCCGGTTCCAGGAATAGCCTGATTTTCTGCCGGGATTTCTGGGGTTGCAACTGCCGCATACGCTCGTAGAGCGACTTGATGTACTTGATTTCTATAATATCTTCCTCCGATCGCAAATCGAGCATCCGGTATTGCGGTATAACGGCTTCGATCTGTTCCCAGGAGCATTGTTCGAGGAGTTGTTTCAGTGTCATTTTGTTCTTGTTTTAATCATTTTTACTTGCGATAATTCTAACGTTCATTGCCTTTCCCGCATAGATAGACTTCTCCATATGGAAATGCCATTTGATCTGAGGATTATGGGGCATAATCTCCCGGATAGCCGTTTCTGCTGCCTGCTGCTCCTCAATGGTCGCGGGATGCTCCAGTGTCGTATCCATTGAGACCACACACCGTTCATACGGAGCCAGAGTTCCGTCCAACAGAGCTATAGCTTTTTTCAATCGTTCCGCCCTGCTCTTGTCCGTTCTGCTGCTCAGCTTTATGGAAGCTACACAATGCTGTTTTGCGGTTTCGACTTCATCGACCGATACGGGAGAATGCACCCACAGACATTTCTCGATCAGCCGTTGATCGATGGGCTGTTCGCTTTCGAGCCTTTGAATCTCTATACTCCAATCCTCGTCCAGGATTACCACCTCTTCGTCATCATCGCCCTTGCGACGGCCATGCTTCTCTTTGGCCTCCTGCCAGGTGTATCCGAATTCGGACATGGCACACATGTATGCCGCGACCTTTGCCGCCGCAGAGAGACTGTCGGGCTCCACCGCCATCCCCAGATGGCGGTCCCAGTCGAGCGCCATGCCGCGGAATCCGCGGCAGCGGGTCTGGTCCAGGATAACGGGCCATGTCAGCTCCTCGGAATAGGCCAGCCACTCGGGATTGGTGGGCTTCCGGAACCAAACCCGTTGATCGGATGCGACAGGCTCGATCCGTTGCAGGTCGTCGTATAACCGGCGCATGCCTTTCATCTTGTGCTTTCCGTAATCCCAGTTCGGAAATTGTTGCAGATAGGGTTCCGCCTCTAGTTCAACCAGTTTCATCTCTTTGTTCTTTAATGCTTGTCTTTTATCTCTATTTTCCGGCTAAGATTGTCAGTCGGACGCGTTTGGGGAATACTCTCCTATCCCATTCAATCTGACTTACCTGTGCGAGAGTGAGTATCTCTGCCTGTGGAGTCAGCCGCTTTTCAACCCCGGTCTGAAGCGGGCGCTGAATGCTTTCCCACAATGCCAGGTCCGTATATATAGCGAAGATCCAAAATTTCCGATATTCGCAGAGTTGCTTCGGAATCATCTCCAGTCGTTTTGAGAATATGTCTTGGGCCTCCCGGGATGAATGCGAGAACGAGATTCTGCAGATACAGGACAGGTCCAGAAACTCGTCCCATGTCGGGAGATCAAATCCTGCGCACGGACTCCGCAGCCATTGCATCAACTGCCTTTTAATTGAAGCGGAGGGGGTGTTGTAAACCTCTATATCCAAATTATATCTGGCAACCAACCGGCGGCTGACTTCAGGCTCGGCGATCCGCCTGCAAGTCTCCCGACACTCCTGCTCGGTATATCCGAGTTCGGACATGGCGCACATGCAGGCCGCTACGATGGCTGCCGGAGGGAGTTCCATCCCTTTGGGCGGGACGACCTCCTGCCCGAGGTACTCGGCCCAACTACAGGCAGACAGATACCCGGAATTGGCTGCTGGTCTGGTGAACAGCGCGGGATAATCGCAGCCTTTTTCCTTGGGCTTTCGGAGCTGAATCTTCTGTTCCGAGGCTTGGGGTGTCATCCGGCGCAATTCGTCGTACATGCGACGGAAACCCTCCATTTTCCAGCGCCCTTCGTCCATCCCGACATCGGGAAACTCATAGAGAAAATCTTCCAGATCTTCCCAGCTGCATTGGTTTAATAATTCTTTGAATGTCATAAATAATACGTATATGTAAGATTAATTACTCATTGAACAATCACTTTCCGCTTTTCTACTGTTTTACTCCTGCTCCTCTGAATCCTATGGGGTGCTGTGAGGCTGTGAGCAGCCGTTCGTCAATACGCTCCGCCCGGCATAGTTCCAGAATACCTTCGAGCGTCAGCGGCGTTCCGTGCAGAATATGCTCGACGGTATAACGCCTTACAACATTCTCGATCTGCCCGCCGCTGAAATCGCACCTTTCCGCCAGGTGTTCGGCCACCTCATCGGAGAGCTCCGGCATCATTGCCTGCCAGATGGCTTTCCGCACGGAAGATTCCGGTTTGCAGAACTCGATTTTATACAGGAACCGCCGCTCGAAAGCCTTGTCGAGATTATGCGTGAGGTTTGTCGTGGCGATCAGTATGCCATCGAGGTTTTCCATTTCTTGCAGGAGAATATTCTGCATGGCATTTAGGGTCTGGACAGGTTGATGGCTGTCGACTTGCCGCCGTTTACTGAACACGGCGTCGGCCTCGTTGAAGAGCAGGATCGGCGCCGAATCACAGCGTTTCATCATTTCGCGGTAGTTGTCGAAAATTCCCTGAATACATTTTTCGCTCTCCCCGAGCCACATGCTTTTGGTCTCGGCGATATTGACTTTCAGGATGTCGCGGCCGCTCTGCCGGGCCAGTTGATAGACCGTTTCGGTCTTGCCGGTCCCGGGAGCTCCGTAGAAGAGCGCCGCAAAACCGTTGCGCAGACCTTTCTCTTGTAAGCGGCCGCAGATTTCGGCAAAACGGACCGGAGATAACAAGTCGGCCAAGGTGTCGACCTGTCGGGATTCTGCGGCATTGTAGAAAAGTGCCTTGGGGCGGATATCCTGATGTGTGAGCAATTCTTTGAGAGTGACGGGGATTTCTTCTTCCAGGGATATTTCAAGTTCCGTGAAGAGGCTCTTGCAGGCGGCATGGGTCAGACGGAGGTACGTGCGGTCAGCCAAGCCCTGGGACGTGCTGTATTCAATGATCCCCCGCTTGTGAAGCAGCGAACGGCCTGTCCGAATCCCATGCTGGAATCTGGAGAATCCTTCAGCTCCGGAGAACGTATTGAAGAGCTCTGAGACGGAAACCTGACGGAGGCCCCAGTTGACCAGCGGCGCGGCCAGACATATCAGTGCGGCTTCCAGCAGGGAATCTTGCAACCCATAGCCCCTTAAAACCCGGCAGAATGACAGATGCCGATTCCCCTCGATCAGGACCTGCAGAATCCTGACCAGCTCTTTGGAGGAGAGTTCCCGGCTGCGGCGGGAAAAGAATTGTGCGTCTGCCTGTTTGAAAAACTCATCGATGGAGAGTCCTTTCAGCGGAGCGGGTGTAAACCCCTGCCCTTGTTTCACGGCGTTGAGAACCTGACCGGGGACCCGGTAGCTGGGTGTCGCCGCCTCCCGTTTCCGAATCAACTGACGCTCCAGCAAGACTTCGAGTTCTTCGGCCATTGCTACCAGGTCGATATACTGACATTCGACATATTCGCAAAGGTCCCTGAGGCCGACTTCCTGATCGTAAGACATCTCCACGAAAAGGGTGAAGAGCAGGGATTGTCCCGGGGTAAGATCCATAATCCTGCCGATTGCCGCCAAGTCCGGAGACATGCGGGAGAGACATTCCGGAGCCAGATGGGATTTGGCGGCGGCCTGAATCACGCGGCGCATGGCCTGCATCAGCGGGTTCCGGGAGAATTCCGGCAGAGAGGTATCGGTCGTATTCATGGTTTGACGGGATTCAAAAATTTTCAGAATTGCATTCGATCCCCGGAAACCGCAGGGTTTTGCGCCGGGTACTTCAAATGGGATGGCAGAGAAAACTCCCGGTAAAGGAACCGAGTAGGCCAGGTGGGGTATACATGAGGTTTGTAAGTAGCGTATAAATAACTATTCTTCAAAGTTTTATCATCCATCTTTTTCTTGTTTTGCTCGGGACAAAGGTGGATATTAACCATGCAAAAAGCCAGCATAGTGGCAGAAACTTTTAACTTTTTTCTCACAAACGCCCTGACACCCTGAAACAAACCGGCACGAACTCTGAAAGTCCGTGCCGGTTTGCCGCAAATATACACAATCCGAATGGCAGCAGTATATGTCTCATTGTTTCATTATTTTTCGAGAGGGACCGAGTCCTTGTGCGGCACGGTATCGTACAAGGGCTTTGAGAAGTTCGCGGGATGGACCGGGATGTTCACCCCGGATTGCCCGGCTATACCAAAAGATCGCCTGGGAGTGATTCCGGGGAACCGGCATGCCCGGTTCATAACATCGGCCCAATGCCGTTTCTGCAAACAGAGCGTTTAATCGCGCGGCCTGCTGCTGCCGGCGAACGGCTTTCCGGCAGCTTTGCGGGACATGTGTCCCTGCAAGGTACGACCCGGAAATGCAGCCACTGCTTCCGGGCATCCTGCATATCCGGCTTGTGGAGCAGGATAAGGGCCGGTTGTTTAGCCGTCACTCTGCCATCATGCTGTTCGGCCATTCCGGGTTCGCAGCCATCGTACATATTCCTTGTCGGGCCTGATATCTTCGCTCAAGGTGATGACACGGGATTCGGATCGGGCTTGCAGCCTTTTTCGAGGAAAACCGTCTCAAAAGCCTTTGACAATTCCGATCCGGAAGCGATACGACCGTCCCGATGGGCTGCCTGAGTCAGATTCCGGGATACAGGGAATCCGAACTCATGACAATATGCCAAGGTTGTTGCTGCATTGCCATGACCCTCTTCTGCGTGTTGCTGCTAAGACCGAAGCAGTCTCCTCCAAAAGAGTTCATCGGCAGTCATCCCTTCCCTTTGCAGACGCTCTTCTTCTGCTAATTCCTGTTCTATTCGGTCGATAGCCGACAGGATTATCTGCCCGAACCTCTTTTTAGGTGGTTGGGGAGATGGAGTCGTCTTGACCGTAACAGGGAGCTTCCCGGGAAGAGCTGCTATGCGGATGACCCATTGCGCGGTCTGTTCCGAACCGTCGGTTACCCACCAGCGGACCTCGCAGCGGGGTAGAATGTCCAGAATAGATGCTATTGTTTCGCAATCCATCGTTCCCGGAGGCGACAGAAACTCCAAATAGAATTTTACATAGGATCGCGGGAACAATCGCCGCAGCAATTCCGACAAGTCTTGCATAACGGTATCGAATGGTGTGTCCGACACGATTTCGGCATAGTCTGTTTCATAGACGTTGTCCAATGTCGCGTGTTGCTCCGCAAAATGCATGCGACAGGCGATGGTTGGGAGAACCAAACAGTTGGTTACTGTCAGCATCTGGTAGCGGAGAGTCGGAGTAAGAGAAATGTATGTCATAAGTTTATTCGATATTTGTTCGGGACAAAGATGGATATTAACCATGCAAAAAGCCAGCACAGTGGCAGAAACTTCTGACTTTTTTTCACAAATGCCCCGACACCCCGAAACAAACCGGCACGAACTCTGAAAGTCCGTGCCGGTTTCTTGTTATCGAGGCGTAGAAACCTATTCCTCGACTACCCGAATGTTGAATCCGACGTTCCGGGCTGCTTCGAGGAATTTGTGAATATTCCTGCTGGGACCTGCCGCAATCCAGTTGTTGCTGGTTGCAATGGATATGTCCGCCAAATGAATAATCATGTTTTCCGAGGTATAATATCGTTTGGCGACTTTATCTACATCATTCCGGTGTTCTGCATCCGCCAGCCGCACAAACACACCGAACGGAGGTGCAATCTTGTGCGGGAAAAGCCGAGCCAGTTCTGCATAAGTAATGGTGGGATTCTCTTTTACGTATGTTTTGAGCACTTGATTCACCAACATTCCCATTTTGTAAATGTTGCCGTTGAATTCGAACAAATAACGCCCTTTGGGTTTCTCCTCTCGATCGACTTTCTGACCGTTGTACACGTGGGAGAGAGTGATGATTTCATTGTTGGAGGCATTCAGATAACGCTCGATCGTAATTCCCCAAATAGGAACACCGCATCCCGTCGTTCCGGACTGTATTTTCTGTTTGAGCACTTCGTCGATCTCACTACCGACAAGAATACCTATGATCTTGGTTTCATCGGACAGTTCCGGGGCGTCATAAACCTGATTGTTGATCGAATCGATCAAATTTTGGCGGTTCTTAATATAAGACTGAAGCTGCTGCAATGCATTTTCATCGATCAGCTCTTTTTTCAACTCAATGATGGCAATCTTGTCCTGGTTCTTGAACCTGGCAACCAGATCAATCCTGCCTCGAGTCTCTCCATCCGAGATTCGAACTTCATGACCGATGATCTCGATTTCATCATTCGGCCGGCAACGCAAAATTGTCGCATTCTCTTCCAGATAAGCCTCCATTCCCAATTCGCTTGGAAAAGGAAAAGGCTTCAATGCTACCGCATTGGCAGTAACATGCTTAAAATAGTTAGGTTTCATTGTTGTAATTATTAAAAAAGTTAAAATTCCACTTCTTCGATAGTCGTAAAGCTTCTTATCCAATGTGCATCGGCCTGATAAGCTGCACTGCTGCCGATTGGAACAGCTAAGTATTGATAATAAGCAATACCGGAAAAGTCGGTAGTAAGATTTGGCGAAGTGGCGGCTTTGCAATAAACTTTTGAAAAATGTAAAGGCACCGCACTATTTATTTTATTAGTAAAAGCGAAATTACCGATACTCGTTACTCCACTACCAATTGTCAAATAGCCCCTGAAACTGATACAGCCTTCAAATGCATATACACCAATTTTGGTAACCTGATCGGGAATTACCAAATTGCCGGTAAATCCGGAGCAATCTTGAAAACAATAATCAGGTATGATGCTAATCCCGGTTCCGAAGGTCAGCGAACCGGTAAATCCGGAGCAGAAATAGAAAGCATACGTGCCTAACGACGTCACATTATCAGGAATATGCAGATTGCCGGTCAGTTTCTTACATTCGTAAAAAGCCTTTTCACCGATACTCTGCAACCCTTCGGGCAGCAACAGCGAGCCCGTCAAGTCAGAGCATTGATAGAATGCCGACATGCCGATAGAGGTGACGGATGCGGGAATTTCGATAGACGTGATTTTGCTTTGATAGAATGCATTGTCGGGAATGGCCGTCAGATGCAGCGGCAGGATAACCTGCCGAATGGTGCTTGCCTTGAAACAGCTCGGCGGGATCGTCGTATTGGTGATCTGGGCAATATCGACACTCTCCAGCGCCGGCATGTTCCGGATGAAATCGTAGTCGAACGTATTGAGCGTTCCGGTAATCTTCAGTCCGATCAGACTCTTCTTCTCGGATTCCGAGATATAGCTGTCGAGCGTCCCGGCCGTTGCGACATGCACGGTCTTGTAACCCGAAGCTTTTTGGGCGAACAGGATGCTTTGGCCCACCATTCCGCTGGCATCGCGCAATTCGACCATAGCGTAACGGTAGGTAGTGTTCGGATTGGGCTGGAACGTGAAATTCAGGGTTTCGGTATGTACTGCGGCACGGGTTTTCGGGGCAAGGCCCACCCAATCTCGGTCAGCTTCGGCGATATATACTGTGTAATCGATATTGGTCTCCACTTCCACAGTCTGAGTGCCTCCGTCGGCCTCGATGGTGTAGGAATCGGTCGTGATGCGGATAACGCTCTCGGCAATGTGGATGAAACGCATTAGCGTCCGGTCGCTGCCGTCGTTGACCAGCACGATGATTCGGTCGTCAGCGGCCGTTTCGGGAGCCGTGATGACGATTTTGCCCGACCGATAGTCCGTAGCGACGACATCGGCCCGGTAACCGTTCTGGGCCACGACTTCGACAACGGTTCGTTCGTCGGCTCCGCTCAATGTATATCCGATTTCATAACTTTTACCGGGCAGAACATTGACCGATTCGGTCGTCTCGAAGGCGATGTCGAGCGAGGCTGCAGCCGTGTATTTCGGAATAGTGATGGTTGTCGTACCGTCGGCCAGCGTAAAGACCACTTCGGTCGGGCCGTCTTCGACTTTCGAGAAGATGGAGTCGCCGCCCGAAGCACCGGGAATTCCCTGATCCCCTTTATCGCCTTTGTCTCCCTTATCGCCCGTCGCCTTGCCGAGTTGTGTCCATGATGCACCGTTGTCGTAGGAGATATACCAGTATTCATTTTCGATTTTCAATTGAGGCGTAATGCCGTCTTCTCCATCTTCACCGGGCTTGCCATCCTGCCCGTCATCACCGTCCTGTCCGGGTTTACCATCGGTTCCGGGTCTACCGTCTACGCCATCCCTGCCGTCCGTACCCTCTGCCTTGATCTTGTTGCCGTAGGTATCGGTCAGCCATGTTCCGTTGAGCGTCCAGTAGTAGACGCCATTGTACAGTGCGACGCCGATTACGGGTGTGGTTCCGTTCTTACCGTCCTGGCCGTCTTTACCGTCGGTTCCGTCCTGACCGTCTTTGCCGTTGGTCCCGTGATAAATCGTAATGGGTAGTGCATGTTTGAATGTCATGGTGTAACCGATCGTCTGTCCCCCGCTGGTGACCGGTGTGACAGACGTAATGTAGTCGCTGTTTTGAAGAGCGGTTACAAGAGTTTGCAGGGATGAGATGTTGGTGTTCATCTGTCTGCAAAGTTCTTCGAGCGTTTTCACCCGGTTTTCGAGATCGTCGACACGCCCCGTCAGAGCACTGTCGTCATACTCGTCGCTGCAACCCGAGGCCAACAGCATGGAGGCAGCCAAAATAAAGAATAGTTTTTTCATAATATGAATAAATTGAGTGTCCTCGCCTGCTATCCGTACCCCGATAGCATTTATACCAAAAAAGAAAGCGTGGTACTGAAGCTTACTCTTCGTAGTGAGGTTGTAGGAGACCTTTGATATCAGAATAAGCAACAGCCCACGCCCTATAACGAGGACGCGGGAGAAGTTTAGCCGTTCTGATATCAACTCGTCGTAAAACTTCCTACATTCCACTACGAGATGGCTACACTTTCCGTGTAAAAAGTATGTCAGCGCCTTAGCGCCGTACAAATATATGAATTTTTTTCACACATCGGTGCAATCTCCTCCTTTTTGGGGCTGTTGCAGATTCTTCAAAGACCGCTTTCCGGGGACAAACATAGAGCCTCACTATGCAGAATCCGGGCACAGTGAGGCTTGAATATGAAAAAAATCGCTATTTATGTAGTTCGAGCATCCTACGAAGGATTTCGGCATACTCCTGCCGTACCTCATCGGGTGCAACAATCTCCATGAACTCCCTGTGTGAAAGGATTTTGCGGAAAATTCATTGGTCGGGGCCAGGTAATAGGCGAACAGCGACCAACCCTCGTGTTGTTCGATCTCTTCCTGCGATGTATGCAGGGGCAGGGCACGCAGGTATTGCGGCTGCTCGCCGGTGCATTTGATTACAATGCGGCGCGGCGGAATATCGGGATAGGTCGTAATTCCGATGGAGGTTGCCAGATGATCCTCGGCCGAAAACCCTTTGGGCAGGCGAAACGATTGTTTGGAGATCGAGAGGTTTTGAATCCGATCCAATGCATAGACTTTGATTTGCGGATTATCCACGGTGGGACCATATACATACCAGCGCCGTTCGTAGAGCTTCACGAAATAGGGACGCAGCTGGATATGCTGAGGCTCTTTCAGATAGAACGGGTGGTATTCGATCTCCAGCATGCGTAGTTCCCGGATGGCTTCGAGAATAGGTTCCAGATAGCGCAGGGCCGAAGGTACGTCTTCGACGAGAATTCGGTTTCGGATGCTTTTATTCTCCAAAACCATATTGCTGGCCGAAAAACTGTTGAGTAGCCATTGGGAGAGATTGTTCTCAACCAGTTCGGTTTTGTTCTCGATATAATATTCGTTGGTGGGTTTGTAGCAGGCGATACGTATGTCGAAGAACTCTTCGACGGCTTCGCGGTGCTTGTGGAAGGTCCGCAGCGGAATGGGCTTGCCTTCGGACAGGCTGTTAAGCAGCCACCGGCGGTTGATTTCGGCAAAGGTGATGCGTCCGGCACGATAGATCGTATCGGCCAGCCAGATATATCGGTGGAAGAGATTGGATGACATAGGAATCAATTTGCGGTAAAGATACAAAAAAACTCTGCCGTCGTTGGGCAGAGCCTTTGCAAGGATGCAATTCTATATCCGGATTTTCCATCTCTGAAATACCTCCCGGAAAACGGAAGGTGACGATTAGTACACCTTTAGTACACCCTGTGGAAATAAAAAAGCCTCGTAATCAATCGATTACGAGGCTTAACCAGTGCCCAGGACAGGATGGGCCATAATATCACAAGAAGCTTAGCTTTAGATGAGAATGGCTAAAAAACAACGTCTTACGGTTGGTAAATTAATTGAAGCGTCTTTTTCTGTAATATTTTTATCGGCCATTTTTCAGGAAATCTATCCTACATTTAGGATGGATTGTTTCAGATAAAATACGTCACATTCCTGCAAAAAATACGTCACAATTCTGCAAATGGACTTTCAAAATACGTCACATTTTTGCAAAATATACCTTATAATATATTTATCAAAGAATTTATCTTTGATAAATTCACTATTCAACATTGATAAATATATTTACAACAGACGGATCAACAAATCTGCGCGCGTGCGCGCGAGGGTAGAAGGATTTGTTGCTCGATGAATATAAAATTGGGCATTAAAAAGTGTTGATTCGTGAAGGGAAGAAGAAAATGACGTTTATTATTGTCGGTGCAACTGATATTTGAAATACGTCACATTTTTGCAAATAAGCATTTGTTGACAATAAAAAAACCGCCGAATCTCGTCGAGAGATAAGGCGGCTCCTACTAATAGTATGAAGAACCAGTTGATGCTGGCTTCTTCCCTTCAACGCAAATATAGAGGACGTTTCTGTTTTTTCAAAATAGCTGAGTTGGTATATATTAATAATATTGATATTATTTTTTCTAAATATGCTGTTTCAACCGCATACAAGCTGCATTTTGCTTGAGTCTGATTTCTTACAAAGAAAATTTGTATGTTTCTACATCTAAATTTAATAATATTGATATTACGGAATTAATCGGTTCCGTCCATAGCCGGCTGCCGGTTGTTCACCGGC
>OGDN01004491.1_pt1 | contig 12427 bp, 11 predicted proteins | sample 1570271 | NCBI WGS metagenome assembly OGDN01 (sample SAMEA4384481, study PRJEB24528) | human gut metagenome | reverse complement strand
TATACCCGTTATGGCAATTATATTTTAAAATACCCATTCGAGTCAAGAAGCGAAGTACGGCAGATACTGCCTGCTTGGCAAGATTCACATCGATATTCCCTGTTTCTCCGGAATATAGCGAAAATGCATCTGTGCCATTGATCTGCCAGTTATAAGTTAATGTCTTTTTATCGAAATTTCTTGGTTTGCTCGTCAATACATACGGAAGTCCGAACAGACTTGCCAAACTTGTACTTTCCTTTCCTGTTGACGGCATACGCACATGCGGCACAAAATCACCGCTTCTAAAAAATGATGCAAAATGAATTCCATATCGGAACCCTTTGACTTTATCAAATAAATGTGCGGCAAGTCTGCTTGTCGGTTCCCCGTCAAAGTTTCCTGGAAACTGACGGTTAATATCACTGTTATCGGATACCCAGTATTTCATTCCAACATTCATCGAGAAGTTGTTCACACATGGAATTATCAGAATCTGGTTATCACCGACAATCGCACCGCTGTTCTCCAACTCTTTTAATCTCTTAACAAGCTGAGAACATATATATAACTGCTGGTATTCATTTCCACGCATCGCACCAACGATACATGCAGCAGGTTCTGATTCTTCACTTTGCTTTCCAAAGCGGTATCCTTCAATCTTAAATTCCCCTCTTAAATAATTACCTGAGGAATATATCAGTTCTTTTTTCACAGCTTCCCACCTCCGATCACTCTGGCTACCAGCGATCCTTCCGTGACACTTGGATGTTCCCTCAATGTCATCAGTATTCCATCTACTGGAGCGATCACTTCTTCTTCCGTTGCTCCCATCAGCGGGTTCTGTATGATCCCTATGATCTCACCTTTTTTCACATGATCCTTCAGCCGTTTGTAAGAAACAAACAATCCACTGGATTCACAGTTTAAATAACAGATCTTATCTTCATTAATAAACGGTACATCTGTCTTTCCGTTTGTCTTTCCTTTCCAGATGCCAAGTTCTGCCATCACAGAAAAAATTCCATCGATGATCTGCCGGCAGTATTCATAACGAATACGAAAAGCTGCACCTGATTCTGTTACCATCGTTGGGATTCCCATCTGATTTAATGCATATGCAAGACTTCCTTCGTTGACTGTCTGGGAAGGGTGAATCCATACCAGATCTGTGTTCATATATTTTGATAAATGAAGCAGTGTCTCATCATAATCATCATTTAAACGAACCTGCGGAACCTCCTGTAAAAAAATATTACTGGAGTGAATATCTATACAGCATGATGCTCCTTTGATATCTTCAAGCAGCTTTGCAGCTGTATAATCTTCCAGTCCTCCATTGATATCTCCTGGAAATGCGCTGCTGTAATCGATGTCAGAGATTGGCACCGCTCTCGTTCTCGCATCCAGACCTAATGGATTGACCGCTGGATAAACATCCACGATTCCTGTCAGATTATGAAATTCTGCTTTGATCCTTCGTATGATTTCCCCACAAATATATTGTCCTCCAAGTTCGTCTCCGTAAATTCCAGATACTAGACAGATTCTCTTTTCTTCTCCGGTTACGTGATCCGGCATCAGACGATTTCTCTTGATCCTTAACATCTCTCCGATTGGAAGTTTTACAGATACTACTGTGTCTATCATCTTAAAGCCTCTTTTCTATTGTTTTATCTGTATCGTAATATTACTTCTATTTTGTAAAAAGCATTTTTAATATGATTGGTGATAACAGAGTTGTTATCAGCACCATGATAACGACAGGTGCAAAGAAAACCTCTGAAAGCAGTCCTACAGAAATTCCTTTCTGTGCAACGATCAGAGCAACTTCACCACGACATACCATTCCTGCACCGATCTGTAAAGATTCTCTTTTTCCATACTTGCAGATCAATGCTCCCAGACCACATCCTGCAATCTTTGATACTACTGCGATCACACATAAGATCACCGTAAATACGATCAATGTCTGTGTCATACCATGAATATCAACATTCAGACCAATACTTGCAAAGAAGATCGGAGTGATCATCATATAAGATAAAACTTCAATCTTGTTATAAATATAAAATCTCTCTGGCAGTCTGCAAAGAATGATCCCTGCAAGATATGCACCTGTAATATCTGCAATACCGAATAATTCTGCAAAAAATGCAAGTGCCAGACAAAATGCTAATGCAAACACTGGCACCCTTCTTCTATGACGCTCAATCTCTGGATTCTTATAAGTAGACAGCCATTCAAAGAATTTCTTAATACCAAATCCTCCAATAATTGAAATTACAAAAAATGCTGCCATCTTTAACAGGACCATAAGAATTCCCTGAATATGAAATCCTGATGCGCCTCCCAGACTTGTCATAATTGATAACAATACGATTCCAAGAATATCATCAATGATCGCAGCCCCAAGAATTGCTGTACCGACTCTTCCTTTCAAATGTCCCATGTCCTGCAGAGCTTCAACTGTGATACTTACAGAAGTTGCTGTTAAGATCACACCGATAAAGATTGATTCCAGCATATTCCTTCCATAAATCAGTGATAATGCTGCACCCATCACAAGCGGAACTAATACCCCACATAATGCAATGACAAAAGCAGGGATTCCACTTTTCTTCAATTCATCTATGTCGGTTTCAAGTCCAGCCTGAAACATCAGGACTACAACTCCTACTTCAGCCAGATTTAAAATCGAATCTGAAGGATCCACTATATTAAGGACCACCGGTCCTAAAATGATTCCCGCGATCAACGCTCCAACAACTGGCGGCATATTAAACTTCTTTGATACCAGGCTGAATGCCTTGGTCATTGCCAGAATAATTGCAATATCCAGCAAAAATTTGTATTCTTCCATTGTGTTACCTCCATTAGTTCGTATCGTATCATACCTGTTTTTTCTTGTCAATTCTTAGACAAAGTGATCTTTTTTTATCCTTTCCTTGCTTTTTTCGTCTTCCTTTAGTATAGTGAAACAAAAGACTAAGAAAAGAGGTATCGAAATGAGCGAATTTAACGAAAACGATAATATCATTGAAGAAGAAACTCCTGTACTCCATTTGGAATTAGAAGATGGAACTGAGCAAGACTGTGCCGTAATCGCTTTATTCTCTGTAGAAGAGTTAGACGATCAGGAATATATCGCACTGATTACTGTAGAAGACTTAGAAAGCGATGACGAAGAAGGTGCATTACTTTTATATCGTTACAACGAAGACCCAGAAGATCCTGATACTTTCAGCCTTGATAACATCGAAACTGATGAAGAGTATGAGATTGTAACTTCCATCTTAGATGAGATTCTGGAAGACGAATAATAATTAACTAATAACTATCCGTTCCTTTTGACAAAACTTCGGATGCTTATTATATTTAAAAAGCCCTGCATATTAAATGCGGGGCTTTTTCTCATATTGAAGTTTTGTTCTGATAACCTTATCAAGTTCATAATACTGTTCTTCCAGTGTCTTTCCAGTTAATACACAATCCATTGCCATTCCCATAGACTCAAGCATTGTCTCTGTGATCTGGTCTTTGTACTGAACCAGAATGTTAAGGCGCTCATTAAGATCTGATGCATCCAGAAACTTAAGCAGCGGTTCGATATTATTTTCTGGTGTTTCTTCCACTTGTGGTGTAATTTCCTGAATATCTTCTGATGACTTTTCTAATATCGGTTCTTCTGATTTTTGTTCATCTGCTATTTTTATACCAACATGATCTCCTGCATTTTCACAAAGTTCAACTTTTCTAAAACGATATTTTTGCTCTGCTTCAGGATACTTTTCATGATCTACTTCACTTAAGAACATTTCAAGTGGTCTTGCATAAGTTTTGTATGTACCATACAATGCCTGATAGATCACCAGTTCTTCTTCTGTCTCCGTATGTGCCGCAACTGTAATGATCTGATAAAGTTTTCCTTTAAAGTGCATATAAAACTCACCAGCTCTTGGTATTGGTCTATTTTCCATTTTCTGCACTCCTTTCTTCCTGCCGTTTTTCAAGTTCCACAAGGAATCTTGACGGCCTGCTGTCTTTATTATAAAGCTTTTTCACTGATAAAATATGTAAATATTTTTTTGCTCTTGTCACACCGACATAAAAGAGGCGGCGTTCTTCCTCTATATCTTCTTCCTTTAATGATTTTTTATGTGGAATCACATCTTCATTGACATCTGGAAGAAAAACACGTTCAAATTCCAGTCCTTTTGTACTATGCATGGTACTCACTACCACACCCTCTTTGGAATCTTCATTTTCTTTCGACTGCCGGTTTAATTCTTCTGTATATTCCCTGATATACTCAAACCATTCTTCATATGTATCATATCCCTTGGCACTTTCCTGAAGTTCTTCCAGAACATGCGTAAATTCTTCTTCCTGAATCTTCCTGAATCTCGCATACTCTGCTATATAAGCATTATATCCAACAGACTTTCGGATATAGTTGATCGCCATTAACGGAGTCATATTCTTCATAATACGAAGATCTTCCTTAAAATCTTCAACATATTCATACAGCCATGGTTTGTCTTTGACTTTCTCAAGCAAATCATCAAATGAAACTTCCGGATCAGTCAGATACTCACGGCTGATATATCTCTTTGGACGGTTCATGACCCTCAAAAAAGTACTCCTCCTGCGGTCACCTCTGGCAAGTTTCATATAATCAATGATGTTTTTGGATATCCAGTGATCGAACAGATTCGGTACTGCATCCTGCATATAAAATGGAATATTATACGCCATCAACGCTCCGATCAGCTGCCTTGGTCCCTGATTGGTACGATAAAGAACCGCAATCTGAGACAATGGTGTTTTCTTTGCCATTTCCTCCCGGATTGTGTATACAATATGTTTATTCTCCTCATAATGGTCTTTAAACGTCCGAATCTCTACCTTTGCTTCACTGTCCGGCTGTGCTTCCATCTTCTTCTCAAAACGCTTTGTATTATAAGAAATAATATCTTCTGCTGTCTGCACGATCTGCTTTCCACAACGATAATTGCGATTTAAGACCACCTGTTTTGTCTCCTTAAAATCCTTTGGGAAATTCAACATCAGTTCCGGTCTTGCACCCCGAAACTTATAGATAGACTGGTCATCATCACCGACAATAAACAGATTCTTTTGTTCCCCAGCCAGCATCTTCACAATCTCATACTGAATCTTATTGATATCCTGAAACTCATCGATCAGAATATATGGAAACTTCTGCTGCCATGCCTTCCTAATATCCTCACGTTCTTTGAGCAGTTCATATGTATACACAAGAATATCATCAAAATCAATCCATCGATTCTGATGAAGTTTCTCCTCATATGCACGAAAAATCTCTTTAAATACTTCATCCCCGCAGCATCCGCTGTGATAATAATCAAGTGGTATCATCTGTCCTTTCACAAGACTGATCTCCTGAATGACAGAACGCATAAAATCTGCCTCATCTTCAATCTCAAGTTCATGATCTGTAATGATCTCACGGATAAAATCATATTTCTTATGTTCTGGCAGAATATTGTCTGCGCTGTAGTGATAGGCATATTTTAAAATCGTAAAAAATACAGAATGAAACGTTCCAAAAGAAACCGGCAGGGTTTCCCCTGCCAGCCGCCAAAACCGCTCCTTCATCTCATTCGCCGCTGCCCTGGTAAATGTGATAACCAGAATCCGCTGCGGTAAGATCTGATAGTGCGATATCAAATATTGAATTCTCTTTGTGATCACAAGTGTCTTTCCTGACCCCGGTCCTGCAAGTACCATCATCGGCCCGTCCTTGTGCATCACAGCTTCCTTCTGTGCCTTGCTTAACTGATTACGCAAGTGCTGCCTCCAGTTTTGCAATTGCATCATTGATTCTCTTTAAGGATTCTTCTTTGCCAAGAAGTTCCATTAATTCTGTTGCTCCACCCGGTGTCATCTGCTTTCCGGATACTGCTGTACGAACTGGCCACATTACATAACCATTCTTGTACTCATGTCCTTTTGCAAAGGATACTAACATCTCATATAATGCATCATTTGTGAAGTCTTCCTGTGCTTCGATCACTGGATAGATCTCTTTTAATACTGTTAAAGAAGTCTCTGGTGTTGTCTTCATCTTCTTATGTTTGTACATCTCTACATCATATTCTGGAACTGCTTCGAAGAAGTCAATGTGTCCCGGAATCTCTGTAAATAACTCAATTCTTGTCTTCACCATAGAAAGAATCTTATCAAAATCCATCTCTCTGTGAATTGTCTCTGTTACATATGGCATAGCAAGTTCTTTGAAACGGTCAAAGTCCATGGCTTTGATATATTCACCATTCATCCATTTGATCTTGTTCATATCAAAGACCGCTGGTGTCTTAGACATATGTTTGTAATCAAAGATCTCTTCTAATTCTTTTAATGAGAAGATTTCCTGTTCTCCTCCTGGACTCCATCCAAGTAATGCAACAAAGTTTACAATTGTCTCTGGTAAGAATCCCTGTTCGATCAGATCTTCGAAAGAAGAATGTCCTTTTCTCTTACTTAATTTGTGATGTTCTTCGTCTGTGATCAGTGGACAGTGAATGTATACTGGTTTCTCCCATCCAAATGCATCATATAAACGATTGTATTTTGGTGTAGAAGATAAGTATTCGTTACCACGAACAACATGTGTGATTCCCATTAAATGGTCATCAACAACGTTTGCAAAGTTGTATGTTGGATATCCATCGGATTTGATCAGAATCATATCATCTAATTCGATATTATCTACTGTGATCTCTCCGTAAATCTCATCTACGAAAGATGTTGTTCCTTCTGTTGGGTTATTCTGACGGATTACATATGGTACTCCTGCATCTAATTTTGCCTGAACTTCTTCTTTGGATAAGTTTAAGCAGTGCTTGTCATAATGACTGATCACAACATCTCCTGATTTTACTTTCAGTGTGTCTAATCTTTCCTGATCGCAGAAACAATAATATGCTTCTCCTTTGTCGATCAGTTCTTTGGCATATTTTAAATAAAGACCCTGTGCCTGTCTCTCACTCTGAACATATGGTCCGACTCCTCCATCGATGTCTGGTCCTTCATCGTGGTTCATTCCGGCTTTCTTAAGGGTATTGTAGATGATTTCTTCTGCCCCTTCTACCTGTCTTTCCTGGTCTGTATCTTCAATTCTTAAAATAAAATCTCCGCCTGCATGACGCGCGATCAAATATGCATAAAGGGCTGTTCTTAAGTTACCTACATGCATACGCCCTGTAGGGCTTGGTGCAAATCTTGTTCTTACTTTGCTCATGATTTCCTCCCATTTGGTTTTAATTCTATCTTTCTATTCTACAAAACTTATCTTTCTTTGTAAAGAAGCAGTCTTGCTGATTTTTGTTAATTTATGTTGGTTTTTTGAAATAATCTGTACTAAATCTCATTTAAGATTCTGCTTGCTTCCTCAAATGGCTCTAAAGTTCTATTTAAAATTCCCTGTGTTGCCGCAATAAAGATTCCATAATTGACGATTGGAACCCCTGCATCTTTGACCCTTGCGATGCGGTTTTTCATCTCTCTTCTATTTAAAGTACAACCGCCGCAGTGAATAACCAGATCATAGGTATCAAGATCATCCGGGAAAGAATTCCCGCTGCTTGTATGAATGTCAAATGTTTTGCCTGTATACTGTGTAAGCCATCTTGGAATCTTTACTGTTCCGATATCATCACACTGTCTGTGATGGGTACATCCTTCTGCGATCAGAATCTTCGCTCCTTCATTAAGATGTTCTAAGGCCTTTACGCCTCTTATTTCTTCTTCCAGATCACCTTTATATCTTGCAAACAGGATTGAAAATGAAGTCAGTTTAATATCTTCTGGCACGATCTTTGAGACTTTGCCAAATGCCTGCGAATCTGTGATGACCAACGCTGGTTTCTTGCCGATCTCTTCTAAAGTCTTCTCTAATTCTGTCTCTCTTACAACAATAGATGCTGCACCTGCTTCCAGAAGATCACGAATCGTCTGCTGCTGTGGCAGGATCAGTCTTCCTTTCGGTGCTGCACTGTCGATCGGTACGACTAAGACCACAAAATCATTTGGACAGACTAAGTCTCCTACAATCTTTAAGGTATCATCATCGGTTGGAACAAGTTTCCCGATCTCTTCTTTTAACTCCCAGATACCTTTTTTATCTTTTGCACTGACAAAACATGTTTTATCTTCTTTCCATTCTTTGGCATCTGCAAGATCCATCTTATTGTAGACTTTCAGATAAGGAATCTTCTTTTCTTTAATTAATCGTATCATGTCTTCTTCAAACTCTGTCATACCTACTGTAGCATCCATGATCACAAGAGCGATATCTGCCTTTGCTAAGACTTCTTTTGCCTTCTTCACACGTTTTGCCCCTAACTCTCCTTCATCATCAAGTCCCGGGGTATCGATCATCACAACCGGACCTAATGGAAGAAGTTCCATTGCTTTGTATACAGGGTCTGTTGTTGTTCCTTTGACATCGGATACAATTGCTAATTCCTGATTCGTCATGGCATTGATAACGCTTGACTTACCGGCATTTCGTTTTCCAAATAATGCGATGTGAATTCTGTCTCCTCTTGGTGTTGCATTCAAACTCATATGATTCCTCCTGTCTGTCTTTGCTTTTGATATATTGTCAGTATTATTATACACACTGTGTACGAATAATTCTTTTACTTTTATCTTTGTGCCTTATGATATCCTGCCTGCTTTGCTTCCTTTTCACTCTTAAATGTTACTAAATACTTGGACGTTCCCATACGATCATAATCTTTTTGTCCTGGACAATGATATACTTTTGATCTGCTGTTTCCACGGATCTGTTGTGATGTACTTGTTTTGGTGTTTGTTTTCGCTGCTGTTGTATTTTTGTTACTGCTATAACTTTTACTGCTTGAGTTATTATTTGAAGAGCTCTGATCTGCATGGTATTTCTGGCTAGCTTCAGAATTCTCTGTTGTCACTTTTACACTGCTGTCTGCTTCACTGTCTCCAGTTTCATAATCAATCTTCACTCCGTCCTGTACGTTATATACAAAGACATTAAACTTTATATCTTCTCCCTTATCTTCCACAGACATTGCTTCCATCTGTACCCCTTTGGCTACCAGATCATCTCCGTCAAAGACTGGTGTCACACGATATAATACATGATTTCCTGTCTCACGGACATAGTCACCAACCATTTCTTCATATGGTAACATTCCGTCGACGTTAAATGATCTTGTTCCTGTGATCAGATTCTTGTTATTGGCATTCTCACCTGTTAACTGATATGCGATCAGATGACAGCGGTTATATAAATATTTTCCATCAACGTTATTATATTTGACCGTATGCCAGCCAGTTGGTTTTACCATACCAATTGCTCCTCGTTTTCCCATTGGCATAATGTCTTTTCCAACACAAGCCTCCGCCACCTGGCATCTTCCTTCAGAATCTAATTTGCTGTAGGATTCATAGGATTTGGTTGTTAAATCCTTGGATGTAAAATCCGGATTATTATTATCTACAACAACCGTCATATTTCCTGAAAAATCAGGGATATTATCAGATGATACAGATTTTGTAGAAGAACTTCCTTTACTTGTCTGTTCACTCTGCGTATTATCACTGCTGCTATTTCCTGTGCTTTGGCATCCTGCCAAAGACAGTGCCATCATTCCTGCGATCAACAGGGCATATAATTTCTTTGTTACTCTCATCATCAACTTCTGTCTCCTCTTGTTTTATTTTTACTCATCTAACTTACTATTTTGGAAGATAGATTTGTTTTGTGATCTCATGGGTAGAACCTTCAATCTGTTCTTCTTCTACAAGTTTCCATTCTTCAAGATCTACATCCAGTACCTGATCGGATGGATAAACTTTATTCCAGCGGAAAATCACAATCTCTTCGATCTGGTCTTTGACCGGACTTAATGGAAGATTTTCTACAATACATGGCTCCCCTTTTCCTGCCTTTTGTAAGAAATCCTCACTGACTATTGGATTTTCAATCTCTTCGTAAAGATTCTCTGTGTAAGCGTTCATATAAACTTTCTCGCCTTTGGTCATCTCAGCAATATATTCACGCAAACCTCGATCCTGACTTTGTCTTCGATCGTTAAACATCATGCCGTTGTTGTTATCTAAGCATAGAATTGCTATCATTTCTCATCCTCCAATCGTACTTATGTTCTATTTATGTATTATATCTTGTGCGAGAGGATATTGCAATAAAAGAAGCTCTGAATTTCTCCAAAGCCTCTTCTTACTTTTCATTCTTTTTTGTATTCTAATTGTATTTATGATACTGCTTTCATCACTTTTTCTCTCATAGGCTGTGTCATTTTCTCTGGTTTTAAGATCTCTTTTAATTCTTCTTCCTTTAACAATCCTTCTTGTAATACCAGATCTTTCACGGAAATTCCTGTCTTCAATGACTTCTTTGCGATCTCAGCGGATTTTGCATATCCGATATATGGACATAACGCTGTTGAGATTCCAACGCTTTTTTCAATATATTCTTCACACTGTTCTTTGTTCGCCGTAATTCCTGTAATACAGTGTTTTGTAAGAGTCGCTGCCGCTTCTTTTAATGTATCGATGGATTCAAACAAATGATGGAATAAAACTGGTTCAAATGCATTTAATTCTAACTGGCCAGCTTCGGCTGCCATCGTGATCGTATAATCGTGTCCGATGATCAGGTATGCAACCTGAGATACCACTTCTGGAATCACTGGATTGATCTTTCCTGGCATGATGGATGAGCCATTCTGTCTTGCTGGCAGATTGATTTCTGATAAACCAGTTCTTGGTCCGGATGACATTAATCTCAAATCGTTTGATATCTTGGAAATGTCAACGGCACATGTTTTCAAAACTCCGGATACACTGACAAATCCGTCTAAGTTCTGTGTGGCATCGATCAAATCATCTGCCTGTTTCAGGGAAATTTCTGTTACTTTGCTTAATTCATAAGAAATGTTAGAAAGATAATAAGAATCTACATTGATTGCTGTTCCGATGGCTGTTGCACCGATATTCAGAACTTTCATCTCATCCATGACATTTTTAAGTCTCTTGATATCCCTTTTCAGAACATGTGCAAATGCTCCAAAACTCTGTCCAAGTCTCATTGGAACTGCATCCTGTAATTGTGTTCTTCCCATTTTGAGGATATCATCAAATTCTGCTTCTTTTTCTTCCATGGCTTTCTCTAACTTCTCAAGTTCTTTGATCGTCTGTGGAAGCAGTTTTAATACGGTGATCTTTCCAGCCGTTGGGATTACATCATTGGTAGACTGTGACATATTGACATGATCATTTGGATGTACAATGCTGTAATCTCCTTTGGTTCCACCAAGGATTTCTATCGCACGATTGGCAATCACTTCGTTTGCATTCATATTTGCAGAAGTTCCTGCTCCACCTTGAATCGCATCAACGATAAATTGATCTCTAAAACTTCCATTCAGAATCTCATCACATGCCTGGATAATTGCCTGAGCGATTTGTCTGTTGAGTTTTCCAGATTTTTCATTCGTGATTGCTGCTGCTTTTTTTACCATTACAATACTGTCGATCAAAACTGGATGTAATGGGCGGTGTGTGATCTGAAAGTTTGTGGCTGCACGCATACTCTGAACTCCATAATATGCTTCTGCTGGTACGTTTAATGCTCCAATTGAATCGTGTTCCATTCTGCTTAACATTGTCTTCCTCTTTCCTGTTTGCTCATGCTGTCATTTTGTTTCAAGATTTTATGTGTTGAAGCTTAACACAGTATGCAATGTTCGTAAACCTTAATCCTGACTTTCCAAATTTAAAGATCAAATTTTATGTTTCATCTTTTCTTTTTTTAATGAAAGCTTTTATTTACTTTAAATAATTAAGTAGTTGTCCATTGCATGCTTTTTACAAAAGTTCTATACTTAATTTAAATTAGTAATTTGACAGTTTTGTATTTTTATCACAAAGGAGACTTGATTTTATGGACGCTATTGATAAGAAGATCATTTCTATTTTGCAGCAAGATGCTCGTACACCTCTAAAGAAGATTGCAGCGGAAGTATTTCTTACATCTCCGGCTGTTTCTGCCCGGATTGAAAGATTGGAAGCGGAAGGAATTCTGACTGGATTTCATGCATCCGTCAATCCTATCAAACTTGGTTATCATATAATTGCAATATTTTGGGAAGACTAGTACAATGATCGTGTTTTCTACGATTGTTGAAAATCGTGGGGTGATTCCTGAATAGTTTGTTTATATTTCGTTATATTCAAAAAAGGACCTTGGCAAATAAATTACCAAGGTCCTTTCTATATCCGTAAGAAACTAAATAATCTTAGCTTCTTGCTCTTTCTTCTAATAAAGCTTTAACTTCTGCTTCAGTTTCTAACTGCATTACTTCATCAACTAATGCTTTACATTCATCCATTGTCCACA
>OGDN01004472.1_pt1 | contig 12464 bp, 15 predicted proteins | sample 1570271 | NCBI WGS metagenome assembly OGDN01 (sample SAMEA4384481, study PRJEB24528) | human gut metagenome | reverse complement strand
TATCCTCCTTCTGCACAGGCAGGGGATCATCTGCAGTAGTATTTTATAAAAAGAAGAAGGAAAAATCCATGCAGAAGTAATTTCTATAGGTATAGAATTTACTCTTGCAAGGTAGAATTTAAAAATTCATTTAACTTCTTTTCTTTGTAATTCATATGTACTCCTCCTTTATCGAACGTGCGTTTGTTTTATTATACAACAGTCATTCGCTTGCTTCAAGTATTTAGAGGAGTGCAGGTGGTGATTTATTCACGGGAATCCCTCCTTCTACTTATAATACGAGGGAAATTTCGCCTTAATCACGCCGCCCACCACAATCGTCCGAGATCTCGGACACTTTATCATTTGTATGGTGAATCGTACAGATCGCTAATCCTGACGCGAAGCTCTTTTGCAAGGATCTCCATTGTATCCATGCGGGGAGAAGCTTTTTCGTTCATGATGTCGCTGATTGTCGAGGCAGGAATTCCCGTCATTCGTGACACCTGCCTTACAGATAGTTTTCTTTTCGCCATTATGATATCCAATAATATTTTCATGGAAATATTATTTGTAGATTTTTATTTTTTATCCTAAATTCACAGCAGAAAAAGAAGGTGAAGCATGAATAAAGAAAACCTTCATTATGATCGCATAGGATGCGTACTTTTATTAAGCCTTTTTATTTTTATACTTTCTTTTTTCCTGTGCGACATACCCAAAAAGTTTTCCGTTCCTCTTGGTTTAATATGTTTTTTGTTTGAGCTGGCTGCAGTAACCAGCAAGGGAAATACTATTTCTTCTTGTATTTTTTATACTATACTGTCTCCACTTGCTTTTGTTGTTCTATATCTTTGGATATTGTATTTACTTAATCATGTGAAAACCTTGCCTGTTTCGTTTCGTCACACTTTCATATTTGCCATATTGGCTATTATTGCGGTTGACTTTATTTATTACAAATTGGTTCTATGTTCAACCTCTGTCGGTACAATTAATTCTATCAGCACATCAGATACATTGATTGTGCCACCAGAACCAGAGATAATTTTGCCCGAAAGTTCTAATAATTCTCAAGAAAATTTTATTTCAAAAAATGGTAAACTAGATAAATTTTCCGAAAATATAAAGTCAGATATTTTTATAGATGAATTCGATGTTTACTTTGAGGATGCCGCTCGTTTTGTAATTGAAAAGCAACAAGCTTCTGTTGGTATGCTGCAACGCTTATTTAAAATTGGATATAATAGAGCGGAAAGGATTATGGATCAGCTTAGCGATGTTGGTGTAGTTGGTCCAGAAGTCGGAACTAAACCAAGGAAAGTTTTAATGACATCCGCCGAATTCGAAACAGCTTTTGAACAAGGCTTTTTTACGAGTTTGCAATCTTCTCTTGCTCTTGAGCATCATACTCAGGTAAACGAACAGTCACTTAATGCTCGTGTCAACTATTACAATGAAAAATTCGACTACATGTCAGGCAAAGATTTTGAGCAATACTGTGCTCAACTATTGCACGAGGTTGGTTTTTCAGATGTAACAGTAACACCGGCCAGTGGCGATTTTGGGGTTGACATTCTTGGGAAATATAATAATGTGCTTTACGCCTTTCAGTGCAAACGCTATTCTTCGAATGTCGGGGTTGATGCTGTGTATCAAATTTCAGGAGGAATGAAATACTACCATGCAAATGTAGGCGTCGTTCTTACTAATCAGTACTATACTGAACAAGCTCAACAATTAGCTTCTGAAATCGGTGTTGTTTTATGGGATAGGAATTTTTTGTATGATTTAATAGATACATCCATTAGTGGAAGGGATTTAGTTTCTTTGATGTTTAAAACCAAAACATGAGCTGTATTCTAGTATTGAAAGGAGGCTCTTTATGAATTTGTTTAATATTTTCAATTCAAAATCTCAGATTGAAAACGTTTCTTTGCAGCGTATTCTTCCTGATATAAAGAAATGGAGAATTGACACAGTCTTTGTTTCAACAAGCAGAAACTGTTCTCTATGTTCAAAATACAATCAGAAAATTTATTCTCTTTACGGTTGGAGTAAAAAATATCCGAAATTTCCAGATTTTTTATATCAAAGAACTTGTCCTCAATGTAAGACTTTTATTGGTATAACACTGGATCCGTTAGCAGATAGCAAAAAAGATATTTAATATTTGCCGAAACAAAAACATCCTGTTACCACCAGAAACGGCTTTTAAGATTTTCATCGCTATGATATACTTGTACAGAGAGAACTATATTGATTATGGTTGAAAGACACTCGTGCAAATAATTGCTCGGGTGTCTTTTACTTTTTAAATAAAAAATCGGCTCAGTGCTACCAACACCGAACCGATTGCACCCTGACCGGATGCCAGCCAGGACTTTACTATAACATCTCCGGAGATGCTACAGCTTTCAACCACGCATATTGTATCATCTTCGGAGCAGCCACGCAAGCGGAATGAGATATTTTTCCAGCTGGCTGTTATTTTTGTACCCATTTTTACATAATTTAGACGAGGTGATATCATGGAAAATCGTGTAGGTGCACTCTATGTGCGTGTCTCGACAGATGATCAGACAGATCTCTCTCCGGATGCTCAGAGACGTCTGCTGCTAGAATATGCCAAAAAGAATGGTATTATTGTGCCCAGTGAATTTATTTTTTCGGAAAGTGTATCCGGGCGGCATGCTTTGAAGCGTCCAGAATTTCAGAGGATGATCGCACTTGCAAAGCAGTCTTCGCATCCGATCGACGTGATCCTGGTCTGGAAGTTCTCTCGATTCGCCCGGAATCAGGAAGAGTCTATCGTGTACAAGAGTATGCTCAAGAAAGATAACGTCGAGGTAGTCAGCGTATCTGAGCCGCTTGTAGACGGTCCTTTCGGGAGTCTGATCGAAAGAATCATAGAATGGATGGATGAATACTACTCTATTCGGCTGTCCGGCGAGGTGCTGCGCGGCATGAAGGAAAAAGCTCTGCAACATGGGTACCAGTCTGTGCCATCTCTTGGTTACAGAGCTGTTGGCGGTGGAAAGCCTTTTGTGATTGATGAGGGTGAGTATGCTATCGTCGCACTTATCATGGATCTGTACGATAATGGTAATCTGGATCCGACTGCGATTGCAAGGAGATGCAATGATCTGGGATATCGGACCAGACGCGGCACTCCGTTTGAACGTCGGACTGTGATGCGTATCCTGCAGAACGCCTTTTACTGTGGCACCGTCGCATGGAACGGAATTGAATTCGAAGGATCGCATGAAGTGAGGCTGTCGAAAGAGCGTTTCCAGCGCCGTCAGGAGCTGATCGCGGCCAGGCATCGACCGGCAAAGGCGCGGAGTGTATCTGCCTGTAAGCATTGGCTGTCTGGCCTCCTCAGATGTTCCACCTGTGGAGGTACGCTTGCCCGTAACGGCTGTCGTGGGTATTCTTACTTCCAGTGCTGGAAGTATACGAAAGGTTTCCACAAAGGGAGTTCCGCCATCCGTATTGAAGAGGCGGAAAAAGCTGTAATTAATTACTTCGATGGGATCCTCGCTGGAGCTGACTTCTCCTATGTTCGCAAGAGTCAGTCTACGATCGACAACACTGCAGCTATCGAGCAGCTGCAGAGAGAGCTGTCAAGGCTTTCCGTCAAGGAAGACAGGATCCGGGATGCATACGAGAACGGAATTGATACTCTTGAGGAATATAAGGATAACAAGATGCGTCTGGCCGACAGCCGGCATCGCCTGGAACAGGAACTCCAAAACCTGCAGTCTACGAAGGAGCTGCCTATCGACAGAAAAAAGATACTGGAAGAAATCAGATCCGTAAATGATGTGCTTAAGGATCCGGATGTGGACTATGAAGAAAAAGGTAATCTGATCCGGACGATTGTGGAGCAGATCGTATACGATAAGAAAACCGGTAAGATGTACTTTGATATCATCGTCCCGTGATTTTTTGTATGGTACTGCACTACGGCGGTCCCGACGGTGAAATTGGTGCATCCCTCCGTTATCTTTCTCAACGTTTTACCATGCCAAACCGCATGACTGCCGCTGTTTTAAATGACATCGGCACTGAAGAGCTTTCTCACCTGGAAATGGTATCCACCATTATCCATCAGCTTACACGAAATCTTTCTATGGAAGAAATTGAAAAAAGCGGACTCGGTCCTTACTATATCGACCATGGTGTAGGTGTCTGGCCACAGGCTGCGGGCGGGATTCCATTCAATGCCTGCGAATTCCAGAGCAAAGGAGATCCTGTCACTGATCTGTTCGAAGATCTTGCAGCAGAACAGAAGGCCCGCTCCACCTACGACAACATTCTCCGGGTAGTCCGTGATATTCCGGAGATTGCTGATCCTATCAGATTTCTGCGTTCAAGAGAAATCGTTCACTTCCAGCGCTTTGGAGAAGCTCTTCGCAGTGTTCAGGAAAATCTGGATGCCAAAAATTTCTACGCATTTAATCCAGCCTTTGACAATCCATGTAAAGCTTCCTGCAAAAATTCCTGATATGAGCAAACAGCTCCCCATTTTTATATGGAGAGCTGTTTTTCCTCAATTATTCAATTACATATGCATTTACGATCTCGCCATAATACGCCACATGGATATCCTGGGATCCATCTGCATTCTGTGGATAAAATTTTTCCTGATCTTCTTCTGTGATCGCATGAATGTCCTGTGTCTGTTTATAAATCACCTTACACTCCAGAGTCAGTGGAAGTTCTCTGATTCCCGGTACCGAAATTGTTTCCGGTTCTTCATAAGTAAGGCCAAGTTCTTTTGCCTTATCCACATCTCTTCCTGATTTTGAGCCACAGTATGCAAGGATTTTCTTTGCACTTTCATCAAGTGGAATGTTTACTGTAAACTCACCATTTTTATCGATAAGGGTCTTGGTAAAACGGCTTTCTCGTATAAAAGTTACAAAAACAGGTTTTCCCCATTCAATACCAGCCATTCCCCAGGAGATTGTCATGGAGTTTGTTTTATTCTCATCCTTTCCGGTGATCAGTACACCCGATTTCACTCCTTTAAGGATTTCTCCCATATACTCATATACATCTATCTTTTTCTTCATTCGTCTAAACCTCCATCTTTTTTTGTTATCGTTTATCAGTGACTGTGAACAGCAGCAACAGTACTGAATCGTTACGTTTATGATAAAATAAGGACTGCTTTTTGGCAAGTATTTTGTTATAATAAAAATAATATGTAACTGGACACTGAACAGTTATGAAATTTTTGCAATTACTACTAAATAATCATTTAAAAGGAGTACCCATCATGCCATCTTCTAAACAAAAAAACCTCACCGGGCCTTACGCCTGCATCCAGGCACTGTACTGGATGTATTTTGCCGCGATCATGAGTTTTTCCGGCTTTTTTCTGCTGGATGGAGGCTTTTCCAATACTCAGATCGGCATCATTGCTGCCGCTGCCGGTATCATTTCTGCACTTCTTCAGCCTGTACTCGCCAGCTATGCTGACCGTCCGGACAGCCCTTCTCTCAAAAAACTTATCCAGATTTTTTATATGATCCAACTGCTTCTCGGAGTCGGACTGTTTTTTTCCAGAACCTTGATTCTGACCGGACTTCTCTATGGCATCAGTATCGCACTTCTTCAGTTATTAACTCCATTTATCAATGCCCTGGGTATGGAAAGCATCAATCAGGGACAGCAGCTTAACTTTGGACTTGCACGCGGAATGGGCTCTGTTGCGTATGCGATCATCTGTTATGTTCTTGGAATTATTACAGTAAAAGCAGGTGCCGATTCCATCCCTGCCTCTGTGATCATTCTCACATTTTTTACCCTCGGATGTCTCATCCTTTTTCCTTTTGTCAAAACACAGGGAACTTCCGGCTCAAAAGCTTCCGGAAATAGTCTGGCAAATCCGCTTCTGTTTTTCCGAAAATATAAGCGCTTCTCTCTGGTACTTATCGGATGCATTTTTATTTATCTCAGCCACGTACTTCTGAATAATTTTAACTTTCAGATTGCACAAGGCAAAGGTGGCGGAAGTTCTGAAATGGGAACTGCATCTGCAATTGCGGCTATGTGTGAGCTTCCTACCTTGTTCCTTTTTGGCTATATTATCAAAAAAATCCGCTGTGATATTCTGATTCGTATTGCCGGTATTTTCTTCGTACTGAAATCTCTTGGAACGCTTCTGGCACCTGGGATCTCCGTCTATTATGGAGTACAGATTCTTCAGATGCTTGGGTGGGGACTTATGACTGCCGCCTCTGTCTACTATGTAAATGCAGTCATGGAACCCGAAGATGCCATCAAGGGACAGGCATATTTTACCATGACCTATACTCTTGGCTGTGTGATCGGTTCCTTCCTTGGCGGGGTACTGATTGATTTTGCCGGAGTAAATTCCATGCTCATCTTTGCCACTATCTCTGCCTTTTTTGGTGCCCTCATCGTATTCATATTCGCAGAACATACTTCATAAAAAACGAAGGGGCTGTCATTTGACAGTCCCCTTTTTATTCTTATTAACTATTAAAACACATATTTTCTGAGTTTTCTGGAAAGAACATACGCAAGTGCGATCTTAATGATATCTGGAATGATAAACGGAACTACGCAGGAGGCAAGTGCTGCTGTAAATCCAATAGGTCCATTCATTCTGCCGTAAACGATCACAAACCATACTGTTCCAAATGCATAACACACAATCAGACCTGCGATCATGGAAACAATCTGCATGACTGATTTTTTTCCCGGAAGTTTCTCCATTGCCCACATGAGCAGAGCGGAAAATAAAAATCCAATAATGTATCCACCGGTAGGTCCTGCCAGGACTCCGATACCTCCTGAAAAGTTAGCAAACACAGGAATTCCGATCGCTCCAAGCAGAATAAATACCAGAACCGATAAGCTTCCTCTCTTTCCTCCCAGCACACCTACTGCAATAAAAACGCCGAATGTCTGCAGGGTAAACGGAACCGCTGCCGGAATGGAAATCCAGGAACAGATTGCCATGATCACTGCAAACACTGCAATATAAACAATATCATATGTTTTACTTCTTTGAACTGCTACCGTACTCATCTTTTCCTCCTCATAATAACAGATCTGCTATTCTCTGATCTCTCTTAAGACTTTAGCACAGGCAGGTTCAAATTGTCAACTTATTATTATTTTTAGGTTTACTTTTTCAAAATCATATCTTCCTTCTGATTATTTTCTTGGATGTAGATAAACTTCCATCTGATTATATGGAATCGTAATTCCATTTGCGTCAAATTCTTCCTTGATCCTCTGATTCAGTCTCCACTTAGTTTTCCAGTATGCATCCGTCGGAACCCATACCCTGAGCCCTATGATCACTGCACTGTCCGCCAGCGAATCCACAAAAACCACCATCTCTGAATTGTCGCTCCTGGTATCCGGATCCGCTTTCAGAATATCCTCGATCACTTTTTTTGCTTTACGGATATCTGCATCATAGGAAATTCCTACTTTTATCTCCAGTTTACGGTTTTCTTTTGCTGTCACATTGATGATCGTGCTGTTTGACAATGTTCCATTTGGCACTACGATCTTTTTGTTGTCTATACTCAAAAGAGTCGTATAACAGATTTCAATCTTGGCAACCGTTCCCTCGCAGCCATTTGTCTGATCCTGAATGATATAATCTCCAACCACAAAAGGTTTAAATATCAAAAGCAGAACCCCGCCTGCCAGATTCGCAAGTCCCCCCTGTAATGCCAGACCTACCGTCACACCGGCAGTTCCAAGAAGTGCAGCCACAGAAGATTCTTTCACACCCAGACTGATCGCTATATTAAAGATCAGCAGCATATACAAAATCGCCTTGCCTGCTGATGAAATAAACTGAACAACACCTGCATCTATATTGGCCCTCTCCAGAGATTTCCTCATAATGTTCACGATCCAGCTGATGATCCTACGTCCCACAAAAAAAACGATAATGGACAGAACCACTTTAATACAAAATCCAGTGAGCGCCGGAAGCTGTTCTGTCAGATATTCTTTGAAATTCAGGATATCCTTGAGGCTCTGCTTTACAGACGTTCCATCCAGCCCCATATTCTGCAGCCCCTGATCCACTTTGTCTGCTGTTTCACTTAATGTATCCATGATAGATCACTTCCTCTCATTTTGGTAATATAGCATTTTTTTCTTTTCATCCTGTAGCTTTCAGTATACCATGAAATTTATATTTTCTCTATTTAAAAACCTCATACAGAGTGGTATAATAAAATGATTTATAATAATTATTTTTTATTACTGGAGGAAATCATGCATATCATAATTGTCGGGTGCGGCAAAGTTGGACGCACTCTCGCAGAACAGCTTCAGCAAGAAGAAACTGACCTAACTCTGATCGATATGAATGCCGATATTATCAACTCTCTCACCGAAGATATCGATGCTATGGGAATTGTTGGAAATGGTGCAAGTATCAATACCCTGATGGAGGCCGGTGTGCCAACCGCTGATATTCTGATCGCTGTAACTGCTTCTGATGAATTAAATCTTCTCTGCTGCCTTATCGCACAGAAAACCGGGCACTGCCAGACAATCGCCCGCGTAAGAAATCCTATTTACAGCAAGGAAATCGGTTTTATCAAAGAAAGACTCGGTCTTTCCATGATCATGAACCCTGAACTGGCTGCTGCACAGGAAATTTCCCGACTGTTGCGTTTTCCAGCTGCAATCAAGATTGATCCGTTTTCCAAAGGCCGTGTAGAGCTTCTTAAATTTAAAGTTCTGCCAGAATTCGGTCTGGATGGTATGTCTGTTTCTCAGATCACAGACAAATATCGCTGTGATATTCTTTTCGCAGCAATTGAGAGCAAGGATACTGTGGCAATCCCTGGCGGAGATCATCTGGTACACAATGGAGATTTTGTTTCTATCATTGCAGCTCCTAAGAATACTGCCCTTTTCTTTAAGAAAATAGGACTGAAGACACATCAGGTCAGAAATACTCTGATCATTGGCGGTGGTACCATTTCTTATTATCTCGCCAAAACTCTGTCCGATCTCAGGATCAATGTCAAGATCATCGAAAAGGATAAGAATCGCTGCGAAGAACTGAGTGATATGCTCCCGGAAGCTATGATTATCTGCGGTGATGGAACTGATCGTTCTCTTCTTTTAGAGGAAGGTCTTGCAACTGCAGAATCTTTCGTAACACTTACCAATATGGACGAGGAGAATATTTTCCTGTCACTTTCCGCCAAGAAACTTACAGAAGCAAAACTTGTAGCAAAAGTTAATCGCCTCCCATACAAGGATGTCATTGACGATCTGGATCTGGGAAGTGTGATCTACCCTAAATATATTACCTCCGATTCCATTCTCCGCTATGTTCGTGCCATGCAGAATACCATTGGAAGTAACGTAGAAACTCTGTATCATATCCTGGACAATCAGGCAGAAGCTCTGGAATTTAATATCAGGGATAATTCCCCTGTTGTTGGTATTCCACTTGCCGAATTAAATCTCAAAAGCAACCTTCTGGTCTGCTGCCTTGCCCGCAAGGGTACTGTACGCATTCCTCGAGGTCAGGACACCATCCAGGTCGGGGATAATGTTGTCATCGTAACCACCAACAAAGGGCTTCGCGACATCCGCGACATTCTTGCATAAATGAGGTAGAGCTATGAATTTTCGCATTATTGCCTATATCGTAGGCTGGGTATGTAATTTTCAGGCAGCCTTTATGTTACTGCCCTTTTTTACAGCACTGATTTATCATGAACGGGAATTCAGTTCTTTTTTGATCGCCATGGCAGTCTGCCTTGTCATCGGAATTCCTCTCACGCTGAAGAAACCCAAAAACAAAGTATTTTACACCAAAGACGGCTGCGTTGCAGTTGCTCTGAGCTGGGTTGCCTTATGTGTTTTTGGTGCGCTTCCTTTTGTGGTCAGTGGATATATCCCACATCCTGTCGATGCACTTTTTGAGACAGTTTCCGGATTCACAACTACCGGTTCCAGCATTCTTACAGATGTCGAGGTTCTTCCGCACTGTGTTCTGATCTGGCGAAGCTTCACACACTGGATCGGAGGAATGGGAGTTCTTGTATTTCTGCTTTCCCTGCTCCCGCTCACCGGTGGATATCACATGAATCTTATGAAAGCAGAAAGCCCGGGACCTTCCGTCAGCAAACTGGTTCCAAAGGTACAGTCCACTGCCAAAATTCTTTATACTATTTATTTTGGTATGACACTTGCTCAGATAGTCCTGCTGTTGATTGGAAAAGTTCCTCTTTTTGATACTCTGTGTATCACCTTTGGTACTGCCGGAACCGGTGGATTTGGTATTGTCAATGACAGTATTGGAAGCTACAGCACTTACTGTCAGGTCGTTACTACCATCTTTATGATTTTATTCGGGGTAAACTTCTCTGTTTACTACCTGATTCTGACTAAGAAATTTCGTCAAGCTTTTAAATACGAAGAAGTTCGCTATTATTTCGGAATCATTATCGCTTCCATTTTAATTATTACCTTCAATACGGTACACCTCTTCCGAAATGTCCTGGTCGCATTCCAGCAGGTAGCATTTCAGGTTGCTTCCATCATTACCACAACAGGATTTTCAAGCACAGACTTCAACCAGTGGCCAGCCTTATCCAAGACAGTTCTGGTGCTCTTGATGTTTGTAGGTGCCTGTGCCGGAAGTACCGGAGGCGGAATCAAGGTTTCTCGTATTCTGATCCTGTGCAAGGCTGCAAAAAAAGAATTCCAGCTTTACCTTCACCCAAATGCGGTCAAGAAGATCAAGATGGATAGCAAGATTATTTCTCATGAAATTTTGAGATCCACCAATATTTACATCAGCGTATATCTTCTGATTTTTGCAGCTTCTGTCCTGTTGATCGCAATTGACAATTTTGACCTGATCACGAACTTCACCGCTGTTGCTGCTACACTTAACAACATTGGTCCAGGATTTGAAATCGCTGGTCCGATGGGAAATTTCAGTTCTTTTTCCTATCTGTCCAAGAGTGTTCTGATCTTTGATATGTTAGCAGGACGACTGGAAATTTTCCCTCTTCTGCTTCTCTTCTTCAAGGATACCTGGAAACGTTTCTGATAATTTCTCCCCTGATTTATAATTGATCAGGGGCGTTTTTCTTTATTTTGTTATTTTTTTATGATTTCTTCACATTTTCTTCAAAACCTCATCACAGTTTTTTCACATTTTTCGGGTATAGTATTAGCCATAGAGAGCGAAATGCTTTCTATAAAATATTTTTCTTTTTCATACGCGCCGGTACGAAAGTACCGGCCTCCTTCCATTTACAGGACTTTTTATAAATTTTAATAAATGAAATAAAAAAGGGGCTGTGAAATAACAGTCATCTACGCAAAAAGAGGACTTTTCGTTCATTTTAAAAGAAAAGTCCTTTTTAAAATTTCATATTCAAATCTTAAGACACATTCTTATAATTCCTAAAATCAGCAAATGTACTGGATAAAAAAGATAATTAAACCACTTATTCTGTTTTCCACGTTCTCCATTATAAGTAAGTGTCAGACCAAATCCAAGCAAAGCCCATGGTTCTTTGAACATGGAAAGATAGGAAAATGGAATCGCAAGTGCCTGTCGGTCATGAAAAATATAATAGAAATATCCAATCAGCACCGCATGGTGTTCATAATCTAATCCCAGATTCATTGCAGCAAAGCACAATACTGTCACAATGAGAAATGATACGAAATACCATAAAGCTTTCGGCAATGCTGCCATCTTTTCCTTGAGTACATCAATCAGCCAGATCATGGCAAGCACCAAGGCTAACGTAAACATAATATTGTTCCAGTTGGCTTCAAAAAATGTAGCTGTTGTACACATATCAAAAGGAATTTCTGATATTACTCCAAATACAAGAAGTGTAATTAAATACTTCCATTTATTTTTTGTGTGGAAATAGCCTTCCACGAGAAGGAAGATGAATATTGGAAATGCGATTCTTCCTAAAATATCAAAAAAGTCACTCAACCGATTCAATGCTCCTCCATCCAACTTCGGATAGATTAACGCTTTGTTTGTGTGATCGATAAGCATAGATAGAAAAGCAATGTATTTAAGCTGCGCCCCTGAAAATATTTTTATTCTTTCTTTTATATTGTTCATAAAAAATAGTCCTTTTTTTTAATTTCTTCAATTACATTCACTTATTGGGTCATCTTTACCCACCCCACTGGATATGGCGAAAAGGAACCGTTGAATAGTAGGAAGCTAAGATTGTGATAACTCTATATTACTATAGTTGTTTTGAAAAAACTATATAAAAGAAGAGTTTATGAAGCATAAAGCTTTAAAGAAAATCGAAGGAGGAAAGTCCACTCAAAGAGTGAATATACAAAAACAAAAGATTAAGGTGCAGAAACTTCATCTGGAATTGTTGGAGAAATTGCAGTAGCATACAGGTTACTGTTCACTCCCGTGTCAATCACTTCGCTGATTGACACGGAGGATGCAT
>OGDN01004468.1_pt1 | contig 12472 bp, 13 predicted proteins | sample 1570271 | NCBI WGS metagenome assembly OGDN01 (sample SAMEA4384481, study PRJEB24528) | human gut metagenome | reverse complement strand
AAATATAATAAACAGATAAGAAATATAGAAAATGAGAAAATGTCTCAATAAGAAAAGATTAGTTTGAAACAACAAGGTTCTAAGATTTATAATATCTAGAATAAAAAGAAAAGGATGATGTACAGATGAAAAATCATAAGTTTTGGGCGTGGGCCCTTGTCGTTTGTTTGATTATGACTTTTTACACTGGTTACAAGCACGAATAGGAGGTAATCTACAATGTTAAAATGTTTAGATTGTATTAATTGGAAAAAAACAGGAATCTTTGCAGCAGGAGTTGCATTTGGAACAGCAGGAATCAAAATTTTATCCAGTAAGGATGCAAAGAAGGTTTACACAAACTGCACTGCAGCTGCTCTTAGAGCAAAGGAATGTGTAATGAAAACGGTTTCTACTGTTCAGGAAAACGCAGAAGATATTTTGGCCGATGCAAAAACAATCAACGAAGACCGTGCTAAGGCTGAAGAAGCAGCCGAGTTCAATGATGTTGAGACAGAGGCTGAAGACGTAGAATAGTTTGAAAGGCATCTGTTTGATATGACAGGTGCTTTTTCTTTTGAAAAATGAAAGTAAATGTAATTACTTTTAGCAAGAGAGAAGGCGAATGAATGAAATTTACAATAAAGCATGAAACGAAGCAGAGAATGAGGATTCATGTTGCTGGGCAGAAAATGACGTATGAACAGGCGGATATATTGATGTACTATCTGCACAATGAGAAACAGATTACATTTGTTAAAGTGTATGAACGTACCGGTGATGCGGTCATAGAGTATATAGGTGAACGTTCGGATGTGATTTTATTGCTTCAAAGATTTCGATATGAGCAGGTACATTTGCCTATCGGAGTGTTGGAGAATTCCGGGCGGGAAGTGAATGCATATCAAGAGAAATTGATTGGAAAAGTTGTAATGAGATATGCAGCCAAATGGTTGCTTCCTTATCCAATTCGAGCAGGACTTATTACATTGAACTCCTTAAAGTACATTAAGAATGGAGTCAAAACACTTGCAAAAGGAAAAATTGAAGTTCCAGTATTGGATGCAACGGCTATTGGTGTATCCATTTTAAGAAATGATATTGATACCGCAGGCTCTGTAATGTTCCTACTTGGAATTGGTGAACTGTTAGAGGAATGGACACATAAAAAGTCAGTAGAAGATCTGGCTAGAAGTATGTCATTAAATGTCAGTAAGGTGTGGTTGCTTCATGAAAATGGCGAAGTACTGGTACCCGCAGAAGAAGTACAAAAAGGTGACCACGTAGTTGTTCATATGGGAAATGTGATTCCATTTGATGGTAATGTGGTTGCAGGAGAGGCAATGGTGAACCAGTCTTCGCTGACGGGAGAATCTCTTGCGGTACGTAGAATGGAAGGTGCGACCGTCTATGCTGGAACAGTTGTAGAAGAAGGTGAATTGACAATTTTCGTGAAAGCAACAGAAGGAGCAAGTAAGTTTGAAAAGATTGTAGCAATGATTGAAGAATCTGAGAAGCTAAAATCCGGACTGGAAAGCAAAGCAGAACATCTTGCAGACCGTTTGGTACCATACAGCCTGGGAGGAACAGTGCTGACCTATCTGTTGACTCGAAACGTTACAAAAGCACTATCGATTCTGATGGTAGACTTTTCCTGTGCACTGAAATTGGCAATGCCGATATCTGTTTTGTCTGCAATCAGAGAAGCCAGTCTGAAAGATGTAACCGTAAAGGGTGGGAAATTCTTAGAAGCAGTAGCTGAGGCAGATACCATAGTATTTGATAAAACCGGGACTTTAACGAAAGCAAAACCAACTGTTGCGGATGTTATATCATTTAATGGAGAGGAACCGGATGAATTACTACGTATTGCTGCTTGTTTAGAGGAACATTTTCCACATTCAATGGCAAAGGCAGTCGTGAATGCAGCAAATGAGAAAAATTTAAAACACGAAGAGATGCACTCAAAGGTAGAGTATCTTGTTGCACATGGCATTTCGACTACAATTGGAGAAAAACGTGTAGTCATTGGAAGCTATCATTTTATCTTCGAGGATGAGAAGGTAGAAATACCGGAAGGCACAAAAGAGAAATTTGAAAGTATTCCTGCCGAATATTCGCATCTCTATTTAGCAATTAATCAGGTTCTTGCAGCAGTCATCTGTATTGAAGATCCATTAAGAGAAGAAGCAAATGCGGTAATCAATACCCTGCATGAGATTGGAATTGGCAAAGTTGTTATGATGACAGGTGACAGTGAACGAACAGCAGCTGCTGTGGCAGCACGTGTTGGAGTCGATGAATATTATTCAGAAGTTCTACCTGAGGACAAGGCCGGATTTATCGAAAAAGAGCGAGCAGCCGGAAGAAAAGTAATCATGGTTGGTGATGGCATCAACGATTCCCCTGCACTGTCAGCTGCCGATGTAGGAATAGCCATCAGTGATGGAGCGGAGATTGCAAGAGAGATAGCGGATATCACCATTGGAGCAGATGATTTGTACCAGATTGTTACGCTAAAAGTTCTTAGTGATGGATTGATGAAGAAGATACAAAAAAATTATCGATTCATTGTTGGATTCAATTCTATCTTAATCGCACTGGGGATTGGAGGCGTGATTCAGCCAACAACATCTGCTTTGTTACATAATGGATCTTCTCTGTATATCAGCCTAAAAAGTATGAATAATATACTAAATTAGCATGAAGATGCACTTTGTGAAAATGCACTTTGACAACGTAAAAATGAATTGTTATAATAATGTTACCGAGTGGCATGTGCGTAAATCCAGGTATGGATTTACGCACTTTTTTTATGCTGCCAAGTATCTAAAAGAAGTTTGATTTGACTTTTAGATATCAAAAAAAGGAGGTTCTGGGAAGTGGAACAAAACAGAGAAACTAACAAAATGGGAGTCATGCCAGTGGACAAGCTGATGCTGAATATGGGGATTCCAATGATATTCTCCATGGCATTACAGGCTGTTTACAATATTGTGGACAGTGCTTTTGTCTCAAACATGAAAGGAACAGGAGAGGCGGCATTAAATGCTTTGACGCTTGCTTTTCCGGCGCAAATGCTTATGGTTGCAATCGGAATTGGAACCGGAGTGGGAGCCAATGCACTCCTGGCAAAGAGTCTTGGACAAAAAAACCATGAAAAAGCAAGCCGTGTAGCAGGTAACAGTATTTTCCTTGGAGCAGTGATTTACATTGTTTTTTTGCTATTTGGAATATTTGGGGTACGAGGATATATTTCAACCCAGACATCCAATCAGAAGATCTATGATATGGCAGTACAGTATCTGACCATTTGCTGCTGTATTTCCATGGGAATCGTTTTCTTCTCGATTTTTGAAAAACTGCTTCAGGCAACAGGAAGAACCATGTACTCAACTATTGCCCAGATTGCAGGAACTGTCGTAAATATCATTCTTGATCCGGTTTTAATCTATGGATTACTCGGAGTACCAGAGCTTGGAGTTGCAGGAGCAGCTTATGCAACTGTCATTGGTCAGATTGTATCCATGGTGCTGGCACTTATCTTTCATCTGAAATTTAACACAGAGGTGGACAATGCATTTAAGTATAAAAAACCGTCTGGACATATTATTTTGGAAATCTATGCGATTGATCTTCCTGCGATCATCGCACAGGCATTGATGTCGGTTATGACATATACATTGAATGTGATATTTGTAAGAATCGGAGAGAATGTTGTAACAGCGTATGGTCTTTATTACAAAATCCAGCAGTTTATTCTCTTTTGTGCGTTTGGCTTAAGAGATGCCATTACTCCAATCGTAAGCTTTAACTATGGTATGAGAAATAAAAAGCGGGTAAAAGAAGGCATTCGATTCGGAATGCTTGATACACTTAAGATTATGATTGCTGGTCTGGTCTTGATTGAGATATTTGCAAATCCGCTGTCCGGCATTTTTGGATTATCGGGAGAAACACAGCAGTTATGCATCAGTGCAATGAGAATCGTATCCATAAGTTTTATTTTTGCAGGAATCAACATTGCTTATCAGGGAATCTATCAGGCATTGGATTCAGGATTGGAATCTTTGGTGATATCACTTTTGAGACAGGCGGTTATTATATTACCTCTTGCCTATGTATTTGCAAAAATTGCAATAGGTGATGCCTCATTAACCTGGCTGGTATGGCTTACTTTTCCAATTACCGAGATTGTCAGCGCAGCAGTTGCCTATTTATTAATGAAACGTATTCAGCATAAAAAATTGGAAGGAATGGAGGAAGCATAATGTCAAAAAGAATTATTACGATTAGTCGTGAATTTGGAAGCGGGGGACGATTCATAGGAGAACAGCTGGCGAAAGAACTGGGGATTGCTTATTATGATAAGGAAATCATAGCAGAGGCTGCTACAGAGACAGGTCTTGCAAAAGAAGTTGTTGAAGAAAAGGGAGAGTATTCACCAATGAAAAATATGTTTGGTTATGGATTCATTGGAAGAAATCTGAATGGACAGTCTATGGAGGATATTCTTGATTCAGTTCAACGCAACATTATTATAGAGGCGTCTGAAAAAGGCCCATGTGTTATTATAGGACGGAATGCCGATTTTATTTTAAAGGATCGCGATGATGTATTAAATGTCTTTATTACAGGTAATGAAAACGAAAAGAAGGAAAGAATCTGCAGGTTATATGAAAAGACTGAAAAGGAAGCAGAAAAACTAATGAAAGATATTGATAAAAAGAGAAGTATTCATTACAAATTTTATACCGAGCAAACCTGGGGTATGGCTTCGAATTATACAATTACATTAAATAGCAGTGAACTGGGATATGAAAAGTGCATTAGTCTTTTAAAAGAACTGTATCAAGAGTAAAGGTTATAAAACTTTGTAAATGCCACGCATGAGGCGATATCGATTCGCTTATATACATGAGTGGATGTATTGCTACAACAAACTGAATATTGCATGTGAAGACGATTGGGATGAGAACAGACTGATAACAGTATCTCACGAAGCAAAATGCACAATAACCGTGTATGGAAAAATAAGAAAAGTGACGAAAACAGCGTTATCAAATTAAAAACACTTACGAAGCTTCTTTTGAAATGATAAAATTGAAGTATAAATAATTGTGTCAGCAGGACACAAAGAACAGGATGGTAAAATAATGAAACGTATACAAGCAGCTTGCCTGTGTCAGACTTTGCATTTTTTGTTAAATGAAAATATTGAACAAAATGAAGCGGCAAAAATGGTAGAGGATGAAGTGGCAAAATACAGGGAGAAATTAGATAAAAACAAGATACAGTATCTCATTATTTCGGAGGAAAAGCAGAAAGATGGCTCTGTTGTAATTAAAATAATCAAACAATACAATACTTCTCCGATTGGCGACTATCTGAATGAAGACAAGTCGCATAGTAGTCTGCGTTTTTGAGCGGACAGTAAAGAGGATCACGAATGTTTGGTTTATATAGTTTATAATATTGCTTTTGCTCAGGTTGTATAACAGGCTCCTTTTTCAAAAGAAAAGGGTAACTGTTCAGTACCTTCCCAGTTACGAACACTTAACAATTTCTTAAAATTGTCTAAAGAATAATATGATTTTGTGTTGAATTCAGACAAATGTGTTATACTTTACAAAGCTGATTTTTATCAACTTAATCTGAGTTCTAATCTAGGGGGTAATATTATGTGTACAGCTGCAACTTATAAAACAAAAGATTTCTATTTTGGAAGAACACTGGATTATGAATTTTCTTACGGCGATCAGATTACGGTGACACCCCGTAATTATCCTTTTCGTTTTCGTCATGCAGGCGAGATGAACACCCATTATGGGATTATTGGAATGGCACATGTAGCAGCAGATTATCCGCTGTATTACGATGCTATCAATGAGAAAGGGGTAGGGATCGCAGGTCTTAACTTTGTTGGAAATGCGGTTTATGCCGAAGTGCAGGATGGCAAAGAAAATGTGGCACAGTTTGAGCTGATTCCATGGATTCTGGGGCAGTGTGCTTCCATGAAAGAGGTACATGAACTGCTGGATCGAATCAATATTGTAAATACTCCATTCAGCCCACAGTTTCCTCTGGCTCTGTTGATAAACAGAGAGGATGCTGTGAGGTGGCAGAGGGTAAATATGAGATTACCTTGTATACATCCTGCTGCAATGCCACGAAAGGTATTTATTACTACAATACCTATGAAAACCACCAGATCAGTGGAGTGGACATGCACAGAGAAAACCTTGACAGTGACCACCCGATCCGTTACCCGGCAATCCAGGGTGAAAAGATTCATTTCCAGAATTAGAACATCAAAGGCCAATAAGAAGCTTTTTGATTAGGTACGCGAGCAACGAGCCAAAGTCCGTGCTTGCACGAGACCTTGGCGACTGCCGCGATAGTGGCTAAGATTATTTTGCAGAATCTGCGTCAATCACTGCCTTGATCTGTTTCATCAGTGCATCATAATTTTTCTGATCATCAACACCACCCATGAACTGCTCTCCAATGATATTTCCGTTCCGGTCTACCAGAACAGTGGTAGGAAATGCCATGATATTGGAAGCATATTTTCCTGCATCAGAATCGGAGGTGAGGGAAAGGTTACGATATTTTGCTCCCTGGCTTTTCAGGACCTTTTTTGCTTCCTTAATTGCAGATTCATTTCCATCAAAGGTTTCTGTATTGATACCAACAACTTCACCACCCATGGATTTGATGGCTTCGTTCATTTCATTCAGTTTGGATAATTCACCAACACACGGTTTACAACCGGTAAACCAGAAATTCAGAACAGTTACCGCATTGTTGGAAAACAGAGAATCGTCTACTTTATTTCCGTCATAGTCGGTGGCACTGAAGTTCTTGAATGGGGTATCTGCATCAGAAGAGTCAGCTGCTGTTTCCGGGGTTCCTGCACTTTCCAGAGCTGCAATTTTTTCTTCGATTCCACGAATAGTTTCGATATCTTTATGGAGAACTTCAAGTTCTTCCTCTGTAAATTCATCTTTGTTGGAGTCTACAAGATCAGCAAGATAATCCCCATAGTTTCCGCTTGGGTCTGCAGAGCTTTTGTTTGCCATAGCAAATGCTTTGTTCCATTCATCCTGATGATCTGCAAACAGCTGGTTTTCCTGCTGGAATAAATCGTTGATCTCAGAACTGGATTCCGGAGTCGATGCTGCATCTGTAGTCTGTGTGTCAGTAGTGTCTTTTGTTTCCTTGCCTGTACAGGCGGTAAGTGATAAAGCTGCGCAAAGAGTAAGTACAGTGATGATATTTTTTCTTGTTTTCATGATAAAATCTCCTTTTATATATGTTATTTTGTAACTATTCTATTTTGCAATTTTAATAAAGTTAATCAGTTAATACAAACTTTACTTTGTTCCTTTATGTTTATGTATGCACATGTCTTTCCCCATAAATTGATAGTGGATTGCATCCTTTGGACATACCTTCATGCAGGCTCCGCAACGGATACATTCCGGATGGTTGGGTGTCTTGAGCACATTTACGTCCATCTTACACGCTTTTGTACACTGTTGGCAACCGACACATTTATCATTTTCGATTTTAATCCCTAAAAATGATATTTTGTTAAATAAAGAATATATTGCTCCCAGCGGGCAGATCCATTTGCAGAAAGGTCTGTAAAACAGAATGCTTAGCACCACAACCGTAATAAGGATGATGCTTTTAAAAGTAAATAGTTTGCCAAGTGCCGACCGGATAGCTGCATTGCCAAGAGAAAGTGGGATGGCACCTTCCAATACACCCTGAGGGCATATGTATTTGCAGAAGAAGGGATCGCCCATTCCAATCGAATTGGTGACCAACATTGGCAAAAGGATTACGAATACCAGAAGAATCAGGTATTTCAGATAACGCAGTGGTTTCAGCTTTTGTGTAGAGAACTTTTTGCCTGGTATCTTGTGCAGCAGATCCTGGAACCATCCGAAGGGACAGAGGAAACCGCATATAAATCGACCTAAGATTACACCAAGTAAGATGATAAATCCCGTGATGTAATAGGAAAATTTGAATTTTGAAGATCCAACCACTGCCTGAAAAGCACCGATGGGACAGGCTCCTGAAGCGGCAGGGCATGAGTAACAGTTCAAACCGGGAACACATACCGTTTTCCCATTACCCTGGTATATTTTTCCTTTGAAGAAATTCGGCAGATGTATATTTGTAAGCAATGTGGCTGCTGCCTGAACCCAGCCACGAAATCGTGCTATTTGTTTTGAGATGATACTTGTTTTTTTATCCAATTCCTACACACTCCATACATAATTTTATTGCCTTGGCAAGTACAACAGCTGCCTCGCCTCTGTATGCTCCGAATACGATCATGAACACTCCAAGGGCAGGTAGTACAATCTGTGTGATACGTCTGTAATTCAAGATACGGATACCTCCTTCTACTGTATAATTTTATAACTGTCCGCCAGCAAACCCTTTGTTTTGGATAACGCATGTTACAGTTCACACAGCAGCCAGACACTTGCTGTCAGACTGCGTAAGAACATGATTCAGGAGTGAGCAGGCTTCTTTTGCGAAGCACAATTTCAGATGAGCCTGCGAATCGTTACTGGAACGAGGTACGAGTGAACAGTAACTAACGCTTCACTGCATAAGACTTTGTTGACCTGTTGACTTGGCTATTATACAATAGAGGGTGTAAAATTTCTGTTAAGAAACGAAAATGGAGAAAAAATATTTTGAGATTATTAATTGTGGAAGATGAAAAAGAATTATGCAACACTGTAGCAAAGAGCCTATATAGTGCCGGGTATGAGGTTGATACCTGTTATGATGGTGAAGAAGCCCTGGATTATGTTCTGACGGAAGAATACGATCTGATCGTACTGGATCTGAACTTGCCGGGGATGGATGGAATGGATATTCTGAGGGAACTTCGTATGAAAAACGAGGAGACAAAGGTGCTGATTCTTTCTGCCAGAAGCCAGATTGCCGATAAGGTAGAGGGCCTGGATGCAGGTGCAAACGATTATATGGAGAAGCCTTTTCATCTCCAGGAGCTGGAAGCCAGGATTCGAAGCCTGACGAGACGAAAGTTTATACAAAAGGATGTATGTCTTAGTTATGGAGATATCAGATTCGACACGAAGAAGAGGGAAGCCTGTGCCAATGGTGAACCTGTGTCTCTGACGCGTAAAGAAAATGGGATTCTGGAATATATGTTGCTGAATCAGGGGCGTCCCGTAAGTCAGGAAGAACTTATTGAACATGTATGGGACGCGTCTGTAGACAGTTTCAGCGGTTCCATTCGGGTACATGTGTCTTCTCTGAGAAGAAAACTGAAGGCAGTACTTAGTTATGATCCCATTGTGAACAAGATCGGTGAAGGATATCGGCTGGAGAGGAAGGAAAAATGAAAAAATTGTCATTACAGTGGAGACTTACCCTGATCACAACTCTTTTTATTGCGATCATCTGCGGATGCCTTACCATGTTTGTCTACGGAAGTGGAGTATATTACATGGATTCTCTCCAGGAAACTGTAGATGCCCAGAATACAGATGGTGACGACAGCCATCAAAACGAAATCTATATCAGTATACCCGACGACAAATGGGATGACTTCGCCAATGATTTTTCTGTACAGGTATACAATAATAAAGCGGATTATAAAAAGAAAAGCCTGTTTTTTTCCATCTTTCTGGCGATTCTTGGAGGAGTTGCCACTTATTATTTCAGTGGCAGGTCTTTAAAACCACTGAAAGAGTTTTCTGAAAAAATAGAAGAAGTGGAAGCCAGAAACCTGTCAGATTCCAGAATCGAAGAAAATAAAGTGAAAGAACTGAATCAGCTTAGCATTTCTTATAATAAAATGCTGGATCGTCTTTCAGAATCCTTTGAGATGCAGCGTCAATTCACAGCCAATGCAGCCCATGAGCTGCGCACACCTCTTGCAGTGATGCAGGCACAACTGGACCTATATCATACAACCGGGCATCCTGCGACAGATGCCTGTACCGAGAAAACAATACAGATGGTAACGGATCAGAACGAACGTCTCAGCAAGATGGTGAAGACACTGTTGGATATGAGTGAATTGCAGACCGTGGCCAGAGATGAAAAAATTGAAGTGGATGCACTGGTTGAAGAAGTGCTGGCAGATCTTGATCCTCTTGCCGAGGAAAAATATGTTATTCTCGAAAGTGTTTGCGATGCAGTAACGATGATGGGAAGTGATATCCTGGTCTATCGGGTCGTATATAACCTGGTGGAAAATGCCATCAAGTATAACAATCCCGGCGGTAAGGTACAGGTTACGGTTTGCAGTGATAAAGAACAGATCTGTATACAGGTTATGGATAACGGAAGCGGAATTCCTGCAGATATGAAAGAACGAGTCTTTGAACCATTTTTCCGGGTGGACAAATCCCGCAGCCGGGCTCTAGGTGGCGTAGGTCTTGGACTGGCACTGGTCCGTGAGATCGTGAGAGTCCATGATGGAGCGATCCGTGTGCTGGATAATTCTAATGGAGGCACAACCTTTGAGATTCTCTTTCCGGAAACTGTGTAGCGTATCATTTGAAATGAAATAACGTACCTGAACAGTTATGACTACTGTAAAGGTACGTTATGTGATTGGTTTGAGAATGAACGACGATTTGTGATTATGACTACAGCAGCCAATGAATCTATAATAGCGGATTGAAGAAACTGTTTATCGACTTGAGTCCATTTTCAAAGGGAAAAGAAGGTTGATATGATGAGAATACTTTTTTGTAACATAGTCACATAATGGTAAAGATGTTAATCAAATGCGGATTGAGAATATTGCAGGCTGTGAGCTATTAAAAAAAGAAGAATCCGTAGATGATGTGCTTGTTGTGTACTGTGCAAAGCATCCGGCACATAAGTTTACGACGGTCGTGGGATGGTATAAACATGCTACAGTTTTCAGACATTATCAAGAGGCAGTGTTTGCTCCGGAAGATATACAATTTTACAATGCAATGGCAAAATCGTCTGATTGTGTACTGCTTCCTGCAGGCATCAGATCAAGAAAGGTTCAATGGGAAGTACCAAGAAAATCAAGTGGTTGGGCTTATGGATTTGGACGGGCAAATGTGTGGTATGCAAGTGAAGAGGATAGCGGGTTACAAGATTATCTTACGAGATTAGTAAAACAGATTGATGAATATAATGGCGAGAATTGGATCGAAAAGTACGCTGAGTAATGAGGTATATATATTAAGGAAAATAGGTAGGGAGGTGCTACAATGCCATTTAAGATTGTCCGAAACGATATAACAAAGGTAAAAGCAGATGTAATCGTAAATACTGCTAATCCAAATCCGATATGTGCAAGTGGCACGGACTTAGCAATATATGAGGCAGCAGGAAAAGAACAACTTCTCGCAGAAAGAGCAGGTATTGGTAAGATTGCAAGAGGTGATATTGCTGTCACCGGTGCATATAACCTAAAGGCAAAATATATTATTCATACAGTCGGACCGGTATGGACGGATGGAAAGCATCATGAATTTGAAATCCTTGAGAATTGTTATCGAAAATCATTACAGAAAGCATTGGAACTTGAGTGTGAGAGTATAGCATTTCCACTGATTTCGACAGGAGTATATGGATTCCCGAAGGATAAGGCATTGCAGATTGCTGTGTCCGTATTCAGCCAGTTTCTTACTGAAACTGAGATTGAAATCATACTGGCAGTGTTTGATAAAAGGTCTTTTCAGCTTTCCGGTCAGATTGTGGGTGATATTGATTCCTATATAGATGCTAATTATGTCAGGAAAAGTCATAAAAAAGAATATCCAGTGCGAAGCAGAAGTGATGCTCGCATGAGAGAATTGTCAGAGGAAGCGTTCTATGAGGAGATGCTTCAAAGAGAGGCAGAAGATAACTATCCAATTAAGGAAGATACAGGGTTAGCAGAGCCTTGTATGCTGTCAGCAGACATTTCTTTGGAAGACCAGCTTGCAAATATTGGCGTTTCATTTCATGACAAATTATTTGAGCTGATCGACGAAGCACATATTGATAATAAGGATGTGTGGAAACGGGCAAACCTTGACAGAAAGCATTTTTCCAAGATTCAATGTGACCAGAATTATCATCCAAAGAAGAAAACTGTAATGGCACTCTGTATTGCACTGCAGCTTGATTTGGAACAGTCAAAAGACTTGCTTGCCAGAGCGGACTGGGCATTCAGCCCAAGCAGCAAGGTTGATTTGATTGTACAGAAAGCTATTATTGATAAGCAGTATGATATTATGCAGTTGAATGTGACATTATTTAAGTATACGAATGAAATTCTTGGAGTATAGGAGAAAATATTCATGAGTAGAGAGACAGATATAAAACTTTTAATGGACGATTGGGAAGAAAAACATAATAATAACGGATATAAGCGTTTTATTAGAGATGGCATAGTGTGTGAGAAAAAATGGGAAGCACAGCATACACCAAGAGTATGTTATTTCTTAAAGGAAGCATA